>ERZ772884.187-NODE-187-length-52367-cov-4.658740_pt1 | contig 52367 bp, 36 predicted proteins | sample MGYA00580574_ERZ772884 | MGnify/ENA primary metagenome ERZ772884 (study PRJEB29015, sample SAMEA2737690) | human gut metagenome | biome: human gut; feature: human-associated habitat; material: faeces | place: China | collected 2012 ... | reverse complement strand
TTCATTATCGGCATGCTGTCGCTCATTGCACTCATTGTCATCTTCTGACTTCGTTTTCCGAAATTCGAAGATTTTGCGTAAATTTGCATATTGTATTATAATGGAACAGGCATCACTGCATATCTACAAAATTGCGAGAAGCATCATCGTGACGATGCTTCTGGCATTTTTGATTGTCTACACCGCACTCTACGTGGTGTTGTCGGTGCCTGCCGTACAAAACAAAATCCGCACCACCGCCGAGGAGGAATTGTCGAAATTTTTGAAAACCAACGTCACAATAGGCAAGATTGAAATCAATCCCTTGAGCGAGCTTGCTCTTTACGATGTGCGCATTCCCGACCAGCAAGGCGGCAAAATGGTTACAGTAGACAAAATCGGCGCCGGGATGAGTTTGCCGAACCTTGTGTTTTTCCATCGTTTCGTGTTCAACTATGCCGAATTGATAGGTCTTGACGGACGCATCACAAAAGTCACTCCCGACAGCCAGATGAACATCCAGTTCATTATCGACGCGCTGAAACCCAAAGACAAGAACAAACCTCCCACAAAATTCGACGTCAAACTTGACGCCGTTGTGCTTCGCAAAAGCTCATTGTCGTTCGACGTGCTGTCGGAACCAGTCGGCAGCGGGAAGTTTGACAAGAACCACATCCGTCTGCAGAACATCAATAGCGACATCCGCATTCCCGACCTGCGCAACGACTATTTCACGTTCGACATCAGGAGGTTTGCCTTCTCAGAGCACAGCGGATTCCATCTCAACAACCTGACCGCGCTCGTGCATATCGACAAGCGCAACATCACGGCGAAGCGTCTGAAGATAGAGCTGCCTGGCACACGCATCGAGCCTGCCGACATTTCTCTGCATTTCAACGACCTTAAGACTCTCGGCAAAGAAATAAAGCAAATACCCCTCAGTCTGAAGATTGAGGAAGCCCCCATCACGCTTTCCGACTTCAAAGCCTTCGTGCCGGAACTCGGGAAAGTGACCATGCCTATGTTTCTCACCATCGATGTCAACGGCACGGCAAGCCGTATCAACCTGCGCCGACTAAACATCCACACCGACGGTGAATGGCTGGCTGTCAACACATCGGCATCGGTAACCAACCCCACCGACAAGCACCTGATAAGCATCGACATTCCGTCAATCAAGATGACGACCCACACAACAGACGCAGCCTCCTGGCTTGAACGTGGCGGAATGCTGAAGCACAACGTCGCCGACCTGCTCGCGCGGATGTCGTTTATTGCCGTCGACGGCTCTTTCACATATCATCAGGAGAAAGCCAAATATATAGGCTCCATCAAGACGGGTCTTGGACAGCTTAACACAAACGGTGTGCTGACAACAGGCGAAAGAAAGAATTTCACCGGCCGCCTCAGCTCCGACAATCTGCACCTCGCATCACTGCTTCCCGACAACAAGCTGCTCGGCAACGCGGCGTTTGACGTGAACACTAATATGGATCTAAGCAACGGCAAACCCATCGGGACGGTGAAGGGTGTTGTGAAATATATCGACTTGAAAGGCTACCGCTACAACGACATCACAGCCGACCTAACGCTCAAGCACGACACGTATCTCGGATCCGTCAAGATCAACGACCCAAATGCCTTTGTCGACATTGCCGGCACTGCCACAATCAAGGGCAAAGATTCGAAATTTGACATCAAGGCCACCCTTGCCGACATCAATTTCTACAACCTGCACTTGATAAACAAAAACCCAGACCATAAGTTCCGGCTTAACCTCGACGCCTCATTCTCAGGCAACAGTCCCGACAATATGGAAGGCGACATTATGATTTCCGACATCAAGTTCAACGACGACAACGGCCAGGGGGTCGACATCGACCATTTCGACATCTCCGCCCGCAACGCCGAAGGCAGCCGCCGCATACTGACCGTCAATTCCGACCTCGTGAACGGCACAGTTGACGGCGACATCAACTTCGCCGACATCGCGGCGGAAGTGCGCACCATCCTCGGAGAATCGTTTCCTTCACTCATAACCTCCGACGCATACAAGAAATACCGCCGCAAGAGCGATGTGGAAAACAAATTCAACTACCACTTCACGTTTGCCGAAAACAACGAGCTGACGGAGTTTTTCAAACTGCCAATCACAATCGTGCATCCTATCGAACTGACAGGACGCGTGGACACCCCCAACAAGAATCTGACATTAGGGCTCAACGCACCATACATCATTCAGAAAAAGAAGGTTATCGAAGGCACAAACCTTGCTCTCAGCGTCGACAACCGCACAAAGATGACAACGCTGAACTTGTCTACGAAGCTCGACAACAAGAACGGCGACATCATATTGCTGCTCAACGGAGTGGCGGCAAACGACCGCCTTGACACAGACGTTGAATGGGTGTATGACCGCAAAAAAGACTTCTCTGGCAAAGTCAGCCTGTCCACCCTGTTGCGACGACAAGAAGACACCAAGCAACTGGAAGCCGACATCAACATAAACCCATCGAAATTCGTGGTCAACGACACAGTCTGGGACATTGATGACTCACGCATCCGCATCACCGCCGACAAGAAAATCCATGTCGACAACATCAACGTGAACCGCGACGACCAATTTGTGAAAGCCCACGGCACCGTTTCCGCTCTCGACAGCGACTCCCTGCTGCTGCAGCTGCGCAACATCGACCTTGAATACGTGTTCGAGACGCTGCACATCAACCATGTAGTGTTTGGCGGTCGCGCCACCGGAAATTTCTATGCATCTTCGCTGTTGTCGAAGTCGCCAAAACTCCATACGCCCGACCTTCACGTCAACAACTTCTCATATCACCACGCCCCTCTCGGCGACGCCGACATCGAGAGTCATTGGGACAACGACACCAAAGGCATTTATATCAATGCCGACATCCACCAGAAAAACCAGCGCACCACGTTTGTGCGTGGAGCCGTATATCCCACACGCGACTCGCTCGACTTCAAATTTGACGCCGACCACGTGAACGTACAAATTATCAAGCCGTTTATGGCTGCATTCTCATCGAATGTAGAAGGCGAGGCAACAGGCCATGCCGAACTCTACGGCACATTTAAACTCATCAACATGAAAGGCAGGTTGTTTGCCGACCGCTTCCGTCTGAAAATAGACCAGACCAACACATACTATTCCGTGTCTGACTCCATCATTATGGATCCGGGCATAATCCGCGTAAAAAATGCCACCGTGCGCGACGACTACGGCAACACCGCTCTTCTCAATGGTTCGATAACTCATACCTACTTCAAGGAAGCAAACTTCAAGTTTGCCGTAACCAACGTGAACAACATGCTGTGCTACAACACCACATCCAAAGACAACCCTCGCTGGTACGGACGCGTGTTTGGCAACGGAAGCGCCTTTATCGTTGGCAAGCCTGGCGATGTCAGAATCGACGTCAACATGTCGGCGGCTCCAAAATCATCGTTCACATTCGTGGTTTCCGACCAGGAAGAAGCCGGAGAATACACTTTTGTCACGTTCACCGACCGCCGCAAGGCTGAACGCCAAGCCGCCGAGGACGCACAGAAGCCCGACTTCCTGAAGCGTCAGTATAACAATGACAACAAAAACAACTCGAAGACAGCGTTTCACATCAATCTCCTCGTCGACGCCAACCCCAACATCGCCCTCACCCTCGTGATGGACCCGGAGGGTGGCGACCGCATCCGCGCCACAGGCAACGGCAATATGCGCATAGAGTATGACTCAGCCGACGGCATGAAGATGTTTGGCAACTACACAGCCGAGGAAGGCCGCTACAACTTCACGCTGCAGGACATCATTGTGCGCGAATTCCGCCTCAAGTCAGGCTCGTCGATATCGTTCCACGGCGACCCTATGGCAGCCAGCCTCGACATAGCCGCAACATATTCGGTCAACGCCAATCTTACAGACCTCGACGAGTCGTTTGCCAACGACAAGGACCTCAACCGCACACAAGTGCCGGTCAACGCCCTGCTGAAACTGACGGGAGCCATGTCGCAGCCCGACATCAGCTTCGACCTCGAGTTCCCCACGCTGACCCAAGACGTTTACCGCAAGGTGCGCAGCATCATCAGCACCGACGATATGATGACCCAGCAAATGATTTATCTGCTGGCTCTCAACCGCTTCTATACTCCGGAATATATGGCAGCCACCAACCGCAACAACGAGCTGGCGGCAGTGGCTTCGTCGACGCTTTCCAGCCAATTGTCGAGCGTGCTCGGACAACTGAGCGACAATTGGACCATCGCCCCAAACATCTATTCCAGCAAAGGCGACTTCTCCGACACCCAAGTAGAGCTGGCTTTGTCAAGCCATCTGCTCAACAACCGCCTGCTGCTCAACGGCAACTTCGGCTACAGCGACAACTCGATGAACAGCAACAGCTTTATCGGAGACTTCGACGTTGAGTACCTGCTCACAAAGAACTGCAATTTCCGACTGAAGGCATACAACCGCTGCAACGACCAAAACTACTACATCCGCAACGCGCTGACCACCCAAGGCGTCGGCATCATGTTCAAGCACGACTTCAACAACTTATTCCACAAAAAGAGCAAGCCGGAAAAGCAGAAAAAAGACACCGTCCCTGAACGCCGCAATGACAGCATTCCACCAAAGCGGAATCCCGTTCCAGTAAAATAGTTATTCGAAAAAACTGAAAATAGCCTTTGCACTGCTACATTTTTGACGTAACTTTGCATCTCAGAAAACAGATATATAAAAAAGGATGCTGAAACGACTGTTTGCCATATTGCTGCTTGTCGTAGCAACCGGAACAATTCCGGCTGCATCCCAGTCGCGCTACGCCTGGAAAGACACTTATGTGACAACGTCGATGAACCCCGTAAACAATCCCCGCGCCAACGACGGCATTGAAGTATACACCCGCCCGGGGGCGTTGATTGTGCGATGCCCGGAGCGCACGAATGTGGTTGTTATGACCATCCTCGGTCAGACCATCTCAAAAGCCACAATAAATGCCGGTACACACGAACTGCGTATCGGCACTCACGGAATCTATATTCTTAAACTTGGCGACACCACTGTGCGCGTCGCCCTATAACAACAATCACTCTACAAATTGCACTTTCGCCGCATCGCGCGGCTTTGCCTCAGGTTTCTCATCGGGATACCCCACAGCAATTGCATAGAGCAGCGTGTATCCTTCCGGGAGATTAAGCCGCTCGACATACGGCTTCGCATCGGCATTGCCATTCATAAACGCAACCGGACCGCCAAGGCAGCACGTGCCGAGTCCCATCGACTGCGCAGCGAGAATCATGTTCTCGCCAAGCAGTCCACAGTCCAACTGCCCGCTTCCATCAGCCGGCGAGGCTATGAATATCACCGCCGGAGCGTTGCGGAACATATTCTTGAACGATGCGTCGTCGGCCATCCGCGGATTTGCCTTGCGGAAAACGCCGGTTATCCCGTCGATATACTCACGGCTGTCCACCACACGCACCTGCCACGGCTGTTTGTTCATTCCGCTTGGAGCGTTGATGCCGCACTCCACGATTTTCTGCAATTTGCATCGCTCCACAGGCATATCCTTATACATTCTGACGCTGCGACGCGCCATTATCGTTTCTATCACCAGATTGCCGCCCTGACGGCAGTACTGCTCCCCGGCATAGACATCAGCCACCGCCAGCAAAGCCATTCCCAATATAGCAGATTTGATTGGATTCATATCATATTTTTTTATTTGTTTGTATTTCCAGAAACAAATTGGTTAATTCTCGCCTCCAAGTCGGTCGAGCTCAGGCGCAACGACAGTTTGCCACCACAAGCCACCGAGATGTTGCCCGTTTCCTCCGACACGATTATCGCCATCGCATCGGTCGACTGCGAGATGCCGAGAGCCGAGCGGTGACGCAGTCCGAGCTGACGCGGCACGTTGGAATCGTGCGACACAGGCAAGATGCATCCTGCCGCCTTTATGCGTCCGCCAGCCACAATCATCGCCCCATCGTGAAGCGGACTGTTCTTGAAAAATATGTTTTCGATAAGCCGTCCGTTCACCTCCGCGTCGATAATGTCGCCAGACTTCTCGTAGCTGTCAAGCGGCACAACACCTTTTATAACAATCAGCGCACCAGTTTTCGACTTCGACATGTTGAGACAGGCGTAGACAATCGGCAGAATCCAAGAAGCCTGCGGCTTCTCGTCGGTCTGACGGCGACGAAACAGATTGTGGACAAATCTCCAACGCTGATGCGATCCGATTTCCACAAGAAACCGCTTAATCTGATCTTGAAACAGGATTACAAGAATCAACAAACCTATGTTCATAAACTTGTCGAGTATGCGCCCCGTAAGTTCCATTTTCAAGAACACCGAAGCCACAAACCACACAATAATGAATGCCAGCACCCCGAGAAAAATGCTCAGCGTGCCCGACTCCTTCATAATCTTATAGATATAGAACAGCAGCGTAGCCACTATCAGAATATCTATAATGTCCTTTATTCCTATCAGTCCGAACAGTTCCATTTTTTCTATTTATTACTCATTTGGAAAAGTCTTGCAAAAAATCTCCACAGCCTCGCGAGCCGCCTTTACATCATGTACACGCAGGATGCTCGCCCCCTGCATAAGAGCGATGGTGTTGATGGCGGTGGTTCCGTTCAACGCCTCTTCAGGAGTAGTGCCGAACAATTTGTATATCATCGACTTGCGCGACACGCCCACAAGCAACGGCAATCCCGTTTCCAGGAAAGCGTCCATCCTGCTGAGCAGCTCATAGTTCTGGTCGAGCGTCTTGCTGAATCCGAATCCCGGATCGAGGATTATGTCGCATATTCCCGCCTGCTGCGCCTCGTTGATTTTTCTGCAGAAATATTGCAATATGTCAGCCACAACGTCGTCATAGTCGCACAGCGACGTCATCGTGTGCGGATTTCCGCGCATGTGCATCATTATGTATGCCGCTTTCACACGTCCCACCGTGGCAATCATATCCGGATCAAGTCCACCAGCCGCGATGTCGTTAATAATCTCCACGCCCCACTCCCCGACGCACCGTTCAGCCACCGAGGCGCGAAACGTGTCGACCGACACCGGAATCTGCGGAGCCACTTCCCTGACAATGCGCAGACCCTCCTCCACACGGCGATACTCCTCATCGGCAGGCACATCGTCGGCATTCGGACGCGAAGAATATCCGCCAATATCGATGATGTCAGCCCCCTCTTCCACCATTTGCCTCACCCTCTGGCTTATCGCCTCCTTCTGAGGGCATCTGCTTCCAGAGAAAAACGAATCGGGCGTAGTGTTGAGGATAGCCATCACAAGCGGTTTGTCGACCATGGTCAGCCGTCCGCCCAAATTCAATGTATATGGTTTGAATCTTTGCATTTTCATCAGTCTTTGTTGTCTCTGATGCGAAGATAATGCATTAATTCACCAATTCAAAACACCGGAAGTTAAAAAAAACGATTGAGCGCAAAAACCACCGTTATGAAGGCAAAATGGACATATAAACAGTTATTGATAATAATTTTACAGATACAAAAGAAAATCAAGATGTAATGATTTGTTACCACGACCATAAACAAGCATTATCATAAGCATTAGAAGAAGCCTTGTCTGGAGAGCAGACAGGGCTCCTTCATTTTGGCTGCCACGCAAGCGCCACTATTCGAAAAATAATTTATTGGCGAATGCCGCAAGTATCATCAGGGGCGCAACGATGCGCACAAACCAGAAAAACAGCGGCGCATACCGGAATTTCACCGTCCCTTCATTACTGACTTCCTTGAAGAAAAACCTTTTCGGCAGCCCATAGCCCACATACAGGCACACACCTACCGCCGCCACCGGCAACAGAATGTTGGACGTGAAATAATCAAGGAAGTCGAATATCGTCATGCCAAACAACTGCACTCCCGACCACGGACCGAGCGACAACGCGCACACCGTGCTGAACACGAGCATCGGCAACAGCGTCAGCAAGCACGCCTTACGCCGTGGCATGCGGAACGTCTGCGTCAGATAGGCTATCGGCACTTCCGCTATTGACACCGTAGATGTCAGCGCCGCCACGACAAGCAGTCCGAAGAACAACACAGCCCACAACTGCGGCAACGGGAGTTCCATAAAAATCTGCGGCAGCGTGACAAAAATCAACGTTGTGCCCTGCGTCGAGCCTTCGATGCCGAACGATTTCACAGCGGGGAAAATGATGAGTCCCATCAACACTGCCACCATAAACACAAGCATAGACACCGTAGTAGCCGTGCGCGGCAAGTTGGTCGACTTGGGAAAATAAGAAGAATATGTAACCAAAATGCCCATGCCGAGGCTCAGCGAGAAGAAAGCCTGTCCCACAGCGCTTATCAGCACACCGCCGTCAAGCTTCGACCAGTCGGGACGCAGGAAATACTCCACACCGTCGATCGCATCCGGTAAATTGAGCGACACAACGCAGAATACGAGCAGAATGACAAACAGTAACGGCATCAGCGTGTTGGCCATCCGCTCTATGCCCTTCTGCACACCGCGCATCAACACCAATAGATTGACAACAATCATCACCGCCGTCCAAAACACCGGCTGCCATCCCTCGGCAAGCGAATGCCGCATTATCGCCTGAAACGCCTCAGGCTCGGCAGCACCGCTGCCAACACCTTCAAAAAGCGCACCGCTGAGCGACATCCACAAATATTGCAGAGTCCATCCGGCAACCACCATATAATACATCATTATCAAGTAGGGAGCAAGCACACTTATCACCCCGACAATCCACCACGGACGCCGAGGCGTCAGTTTGCGGTAGGCGCCGATAGCGTCACTGCCGCTGCCGCGTCCCACAGAAAACTCGGCAAGCATCACCGGTATGCCCACAAGAAGCACGCACAGCAAGTAGGTAATCAAAAACACAGAACCGCCGTTTGACTGCACCTCGTTGGGAAACCGCCAAACCGTGCCAAGACCGACTGCCGACCCAACGGTAGCCGCAATAACTCCCAGCTTAGAAGTAAATGTCGCTTTCTGACTCATCATTCCAATTTTTGAAAATTTCGTGCAAATTTACGACATTTTACCGAGAATATGAAATTATTCCAAGCAATCTGCTTGCAATCCGTAGCAAAACAGCACTAAAAAGGCTTGCGATATTTATCCGGCGCGCTGTCGTCGATGATGCTCAGATAGCTGGCATAGCGCGACTCGCTGATGCGGTGTTCCTCAAGAGCCCGCTTCACGGCGCATCCCGGTTCATGGATATGCGTGCAATTGTTGTATTTGCAATCGGCAGACTCACGGAATATTTCTGGAAAATAGTGTGCCACCTCCTCCACGTTGAAGTCAATCGTGCCAAAGCCCTTCACTCCAGGAGTGTCGATGATATACCCCCCGGCATCGTCGGCCAGCGGATACATTTCAGAGAATGTGGTGGTGTGCATACCCGTCTGATGCGCTTCGGAAATTGCGGCTGTTTTCAAGTCGAGCCCCGGAATCAGTCTGTTGATGAGCGTCGACTTTCCCACGCCCGAGTTGCCAGAGAAGAGCGTCACCTTTCCTTCAAGCATAGCCCTCAGCCCGTCGATGCCCTCGCCCGTTTCAGCCGACACACGCCTCACCTCATAGCCAATGCTCTCATAGAGATAAGCAAACGAGTCGACAAATTCCAGCCACTCCTCGTCGAGAGCGTCAATCTTGTTGACCACAATCACCACCGGCACCCGATAAGCCTCGGCTGTGGCAAGGAAACGGTCGATAAACACAGTGGCAGTCATCGGCGCTGCAAACGTAACCACAAGAAACGCCTGGTCGAGGTTGGACGCGATGATATGCGACTCCTTCGACAAATTTGACGCACGACGGATAATATAGTTTCTGCGAGGCGTTATCGCAGTGATAAACCCCGTGCCGTCAGCGTTTTCATCCACAGTCACACGGTCACCGACAGCCACAGGGTTAGTGGTGCGGATGCCCTTCAAGCGGAAGTTACCCTTGATTTTGCAATTCACCATTTTATTGTCGCCGTCGGTCTTTACAACATACCAACTTCCCGTATTTTTTACTACCAGTCCTTCCATAGAGTACAAAGATAGTGCAAATCGAATGCAAAACGGCAAATTTATTTGCATGATTTGCTAAGATGCAGCCTATCTTTTTCAAAAAAGCACAAGAAAAAGCGCGGAAAAAACCGAATATGATAAAAAAAAGCAGGATTTTATGCTATAAAGCAATATTTTTCGGCAACAAAATTACATTTTTTAATTTTTATTATTACCTTTGCATCGAAAACATATTAATTCTTATTATTATGAACATTGAAACTATTGGCTCATGGGCAGGTTTGGTGTGGAACGCACTCAACGATGCCGAGTCGTTGAACATCAAGCAATTGAAAAAAGCGACAAAACTTAAAGAGAAAGAACTTTACGCAGCCTTTGGCTGGTTGGGTCGCGAAGGGAAATTGAACATTACTGAGGTTGAAGGCGAAATTGTTGTTGCGCTCAACAAGTAATCTACGGTTCGTACTGACGCTGTCAGAACAATAAAAGAAGGAAGGTCGGTCCGGTCTTATTCGGGCAGTCCTTCCTTTTGTTTTATTTAGGCAAAAATCGTAACTTTGCACCATCCCTAACTAAAATCTACAAATATGACAAAAATTGGATCTGTAATGACTCCCGTGGGCAAAAAAGCCCTGCTGCTCGGAAGCGGCGAACTCGGAAAAGAAGTGGCAATCGAACTTCAACGCTACGGTGTGGAAGTAGTGGCATGCGACAAATATGCCAATGCACCGGCAATGCAGGTAGCCCACCGCTCACACGTGTTCAGCATGCTCGACGCAGAGACTCTTGAGAAAGTGGTCCGCGAGGAGAAGCCCGACCATATCATCCCCGAAATCGAGGCGATAGCAACACCCAAACTACTTGAATTGGAAAAAGACGGCTTCCACGTCACCCCGACCGCCCGCGCCGCATGGCTCACAATGAACCGCGAGGGCATCCGCCGCCTTGCCGCCGAAGAGCTCGGCGTCAAAACGTCGCCCTACCGCTTTGCCTCTACAAAAGAAGAATTTCTCAAGGCTGTCGAGGAAGTGGGCATCCCTTGCGTAGTGAAGCCCGTGATGAGCTCTTCAGGCCACGGACAAAGCACAATAAAAAATGCCGCACAGACAGAAGAAGCGTGGACAATAGCCCAGGAAGGCGGACGCGCCGGCGCTGGACGCGTGATTGTGGAAGGCTTCGTGAAGTTTGACTATGAGATAACGCTGCTCACCGTGCGCAGCTGCTGCGGCACCACATCCTGCCAACCGATAGGCCACATACAGGAGAATGGCGACTACCGCTATTCATGGCAGCCACAAGCAATGGCTCCAGCAGCACTTGCAAAAGCCCAGGAGATAGCCAAGAAGGTCACCGACGCGCTTGGAGGCTACGGCATCTTCGGTGTGGAGATGTTTATCCAAGGCGACGATGTGATTTTCAGTGAGGTGTCACCTCGTCCGCACGACACCGGTATGGTGACAATGATTTCGCAAGACATGAGTGAGTTTGCCCTTCACGCACGCGCATTGCTCGGACTTCCGGTACCTGAAATTCGCTTCTATGGTCCATCGGCGTCGAGAGCCGTCGTGGTTGAAGGCGACACCGACAAAGTGGTGTTCGGCAACCTTGAGAAGGCACTCGCCGAGCCAGGAGTTCAAATCCGCATTTTCGGCAAGCCGGAGGTTGTGGGCCACCGCCGCATGGCTGTGATCCTCGCTACAGCCGACACCGTCGAGGAGGCTCGCAAAAAAGCCGATCGTGCATACGATGCCCTGACCATCGAAACCCTGCCTCGATAGGCTTAGCAACAACACTACAACACTACGACACAAGGCGCACCGCAAGCGGTGCGCTTTTCTTTTCTCCGGATGTTCCTCTAACGCAATTTCAGTCAAAAAAAATGTTCCTTTGACGCAACACCAAGCACAATTCATTAAAAAACAACACTTTATCATTTTTGTGCATTCACATTTTTTAACATTTATAAAACCGCATCAACACTGCCGGAATGGTAATTTTGTCATCAAAAAAACAATCCAACAAAACTCTTCATTCAAAAAATGAGAACAAGCAACCTACATTTTCTGATTATTACTCTTGCCTGCATATTATTTGCCTGCAAAGACAACAACGACATCGAGCCGGATGTCAACGATGCATTTGTGGGCTCACAACGTCTGATAACGCTCAGCTCGGAAATGGACAAATTCTCAGGAACCGACTTTGAATGCGTAATCAAAGCCGAGGACGGCACAATATTCCGCCGCCGTGGCAACCACATGCGTTCTGGAAACACATCGCTGCTCACGCTCGACACCGGACTGCGCACAGGCACCTACCGCCTGCTCGCACTTGAAGTGCCTACAATCGAAAACGGCATCGACACCGTATGGACCGACTACGGACTCGGATGCCGCGTGCGCATTTCCGCCGAAAACCATTCCGCCACAGTGCTCGACACGTTCAATTCGGAATTTGAGCTCGTGGGCGACGGCTCGGAAACCAATCCGTTTATCATTTCAAGCGCCGAGCATTTGTGGCGTCTGCGCGACTTCACCAACAGCGACGAGAACAACACCAAACTGACTGGAAAAACCCATTTTCGTCAGGAATGCGACTTGCGCATGCGCGACATCTGCACGTCGAGCGACCGCAAATTCGGCTGGCTTCCGATAGGCTCAATCCCGGAGAATCCGTTCCGCGGCATCTATGACGGCAACGGCTACAAAATCACAGGATTGTGGATTCACAGACCCAACTCCCCCGGCATCGGTCTGTTCGGATTTATCGACCAGGCAAAGATAAGCAACCTCACCGTACAGAACCCCGACATTGAAGGCAACTATGCCGTAGGCGCACTCGTGGGCGGCACATCGGCACCCGGCGACAAGCGAGGCAGCTCGGCGCTTCACGGATGCACTGTGGAAGGTGGCTCTGTCAGCGCGCCGACAGGCAGCGTGGCAGTGGGCGGACTTATCGGCGTGGTCGACCGCAAAGGCTTTCTGTCGGTCGACAGCTGCTATAACAACAATACGCGCGTCAGCGGCGACTATGCCGTGGGCGGACTTGTAGGCGCCGGCACCCTCTACTCCACCATCAACGCTCTTGCCTGCAACAACCACGGCCGCATCACGGCGCGCTACAGCGGTGCTGGAGGCATCGTCGGCTCTGTCGACTCGCTGTTCGTTTCAGGCTGCCGCAACATGTCAGCCATCACTGGCGGCACGGCGGCGATGAGCGGCACGACCGACAACGGAGGAATCGGCGCCGGAGGTATCGCCGGAGGCACAGGTGTGGCTTTCATCTACTCATCATTCAACGAAGGTAAAATCGAGGGAGCCATAGGCGTGGGCGGCATCATCGGCAGCACCCGCATCGGCAAAGCCGGTGGCAATCTGGGAGGCGAACTGCTCTACAACAACGTTCTTGCCAAGGATTGCGGCAACGTTGCCGCAGTCAGCGGACGCACGTCGGTAGGCGGCATCTGCGGAGAGGCGCAATTCGGCGGTTACGAAGTGGTCAACACGGGAGCCGTCAGCGCCACCGACAACCAGTCGACACTTGGCGGCATCGTCGGCAACACGTCGATAGCCGTAATCTACAACGTTGTCAACCAAGGCACCGTGACAGCCGCCAAAGCCGAGTCGGCAGGCGGCATTGTTGGAAAGACGAGCTTCGGCGCACTGTTCGGATGCCAGAACTTCGGCACACTCAATGTTACGTCGACCTACACCGGCGGCATTGCCGGCTGGGTAGGCAACTACACCGTGGCCAACTACTGCTTCAACGGCGGAACAATCAACGATTCAGGCAACCGCTCCACCGGTGGAATCATCGGCGAGGCAGGCGACGCCCGCGAATGGACAGGAATGGACATTGCCGGATGTGTTGTCGGCGCGGCAGAAATAGTAATGGGAATAGCGGGTCCAGCAATTTCAGTAATCGGCAAAACATTGACCGACGGTGTGATGAAAGGCTCAAAGGCTTTCGAAGAATTCCTGCACGTGCTCCATATCGGAGAAGCCACCATCGACTGGTCGTTGATAGCCTACGACCAAATCGTCTACGGAATCGGCATCTATGACATCATCACCGAGAAAGAGCTCGACGAGATACAGACCAATCTTGAGGCTACGGCAGGCGGAATCAGCAGCGAAGTGAAGTCGCGGATACAAGCAATCCAAGCAGGATACACGGTCGACGCCTCAAGCCTTCCCCCTGGCATCGACGGCTCGACAATAAGCAGCTACATCAACAACCACAACACTGTGATGAAATTTTTTGAAGCATCGGACGTCAACAACTCCACCGTATACTACAATATGAACCGTACACGCGAGGATCGCGTAAAGCATATCGAATCACAGCGTGAGGTAACGGAGATTATCACCAAATCGATAGCGGGAGCCTGCATCGCTGTGGGAACAGTTGCAGCCGTTGTGTCTGCATTCGCCACCGGAGGCAGCACGCTTGCAATTGCCGCCGGCATTATCGGTCCGGTAGCCACCGTTATCGGCGGAGCGAACGCCATCTTTGAATGCGCCACCAACTTTACGGTGAATGCCATCGTCGTCAAGCAATGCACCAACGTCGGAACGGTGAATGCACCATCGGCAGAGCATCCTGCCGGCATCGTTGGCTATATGCAGCAATACTGTATGGTCACCGACTGTCTGAACACCGGCAAATTCAAACCGACCAACAGGAAGCAATCCGGCGGAATCACAAGCTACGCCAGCGCGGAATCGATAGTAGAACGGAATGTGTCGATAGGCACAAACTGGCATAGCCCGATAGTAGCAGGCAACCATTCGTCATTCGACCACGACGACAATATCTACTACATAGGCAGCACGTTCGACATTTATGGAGGATACGAAACCTGCGCTACGCTCGACGACCTTCGCGACAAAGCATTTTTTAAAGTCTTGCTGAACACAGACGGCGCTATGCCGCTATGGCAGGTGGCAGACAAGCAGGGCTCGTTCCCTATCCCATACCATTCCGAGATGGAAACCCCGATGAACTAACATTTCATAAATCATAACAACATGAGAATAAAGAGCATACTTATCAGCATAGTGATAGCAGCAACCGCCGGAATGTGGTGTGCCTGCAACGATGACCTCGACCTTGGCGTCAACGATGCCAAACTGGAAAAGGTGGAAGGCTTCCGTATAAGCAAATTCACGACCGACCGCTTAAACTGGGCTATTGACAACGGTGCCGACATACGCATCGTATTCCATTCGAATGCCGACGACGCGTTGTATGAATTCAGCATGACCGTCGACAACAGCGGAAGCAAACCCGTCTACGCCATCCACATCCCGGAAAAGCAGACAATCCCCGACGGCGAATATGACGCACTTGCCTTCCTCGGCAACGGCAAAGCCATCTGTCCGCGCATGAAGTTCAAAATCATCAAGGAGATTGTCGAAGAGATACAGGCGCGCGAAGGAAAATTCCGTCTGCCCGGCCACGGCACACAGGAAAAACCTTACATAATCGGCTCCAAAGAAGCGTTCAACGAGTTTGAGATCGGACTTTGCGAAGACGGCAACTCAAAGGGTTTCGGACTGTTTTTTGAGCAGACCGCCTCGTTCGACGTGCCGCCGCGCAGCCAGATTATCACCGGCACATATCATGCCTGCGAATCGTTTGCCGGCAACTATCAAGGCAACGGCTTCACTTTGACCGTGCCCTACACCGGAAGCACATCCGAGCCTAACGACTGCGAGATTGGTCTGTTCAAGGAACTCGTTGGCGGCGCCGTGATCCACAATCTCACCATCAACGCCATGATTCAGGGCGTCCACTCAAATGGCGGCGCACTTGCCGGAAAATCATCGGGCAAGGTGATGATTGACAGTGTAAACATCGAGGGCTCAATCAATGCCCAGAACCGCTACAACATAGGCGGCATCATCGGCTACGCCACCGGCGAGCTTACGATTTCCAACTCGAGCATCATGGCATTTGTAGCCGGAGAGGATGCCATTGGCGGCGCTGTGGGACTGTTCAAGGACGGGTCGCTGACAATCAGCAAATTCTACAATGCCAAAGTGGATAAAAACAAGCGGGGCGATGAAAGCCGCAGCTACATGCCTTTCTCCGTCACGGCATCGGCAAACAATGCAGGCGGACTGGTTGGACGCGTTGACGGCTCTACAACCAACATAAGCATCTCCGACGTGACGATGGTGCGCTCCGTGCAGGCAGAAGACGGCAATCTGAAGGCAGTGTCGGTTGTCGGCGAAAATACCGGCGGACTCATCGGCGGACTGTTCAACTTCAAGTCGTGCCAATTCAGAAACGTGTCGCTCAATTTTCCTGTCTACGGAGGCGACTCCACAGGCGGTCTTGCCGGCTACACCAGCATGGGCGGCGACATGTCGATTGAGAATTGCAGATTCTTTTCAGTGGCAAGCGGCAACAACAGTGTCGGCGGACTTTTCGGCACCGTCAGAGGCCACAGCCACAGCATTGCCGTTGAAGGTTCCGACGACGGAACGTCAGTGAAGCAGGATGCCAACTCATTGGTCAAAATTTCCGGCAAACTCAATGTAGGAGGATTTGCCGGCCACATCGACGACACCAAACTCGCAGGCAAAAGAATCTATATCAACGCCCCGGTATCCGCCACCGACACCAATGCAGGTTGCGCCATCGGCAATGTGACCAATGCCACCGTGAATCTGAGTCTGTTCAACATCTCCAAATATGCCAAAGCCACCGGTCCGCAAAACATCGGAGGCATGGTTGGCAGCGCCGACAATTCAACGCTGACAGGCAGTCTGAACATCGGCACTTTGTCAAACTACACTTCCATCCCGAAAGCAAGCACCTTCACGCCGACATTCTCCGGATTTGCCGGCACATCGGGCATCACGAAAAACGTTGGCGGCATCGTTGGTTACATAAAGAACTCTTTTGTCACCAATTTATGCTTTGCAGGTACAGTTGAAGGCTGCAACAACGTGGGCGGCATCATCGGTCTTGCCGACAACATAGACAAAGGTTATGTGCGCGGCTGCGTCAACAATTCGCCGAAAATCGACAATAAGATTTCCGACTGCACAGGCGGCATCATCGGACGCCTCAACCAATTCGACTGCGCCACCTGCGAGAATCTCATCAACTATGGCGAAATCTCGGGAGCCAACTACACCGGCGGCATCATCGGCGACATCCACGAAGAAGGGAAAGCTAAAAATTTCTATCTGAAAAATGCAGTCAACGTGGGCAAAGTCACCGGAACCGGCCAAGTGGGAGGCTGCGTGGGCCACTATTGGGCCAGCGGCATTCTGAATCTTGGCATTGAGACAATCCACTACATCCTATACTGCGCCAACTATGGCGAAGTCAACGGCTCAAACGGAGGCAACGTCGGCGGTATCATCGGATATTTCAACGCTCGCAAAGCCGTAGTGAGCCACAGCGCGAACCACGGCAAGGTCTACGGCAGCGGCAACGACGTAAAGGTGGGAGGCATCGCCGGACGCATGGGCTCAAACGACGAGGCTGGAACAGCATTGCCCAACAATATGGAGCTGTCCTACTCGTGCAACTTCGGCGAGGTGGGCAGCAACACCGGCAATGCCAACGTAGGCGGCCTGTTGGGATGGCAGGAGCAAGGATCGCCGGATGACGAGACCCACTATATGCTCCACAACTGCTACAACATGGGCATTGTGCCAACCAACCAGGATTCCGACAATGGCGGCGTGCTTGGCTGCATCGATCATCTGGGCGAAGTGCAGAATTGCTACAACGCCAAGAAGGTGTCGCATGGCAATGGAATAATAGGCACGCACAAGGGCGGAAGCATCTTCTACCACCACAACCTGTATGTGCTCGAGGATTCGGGCAAATACTGGTGTGCCGACAAATTCAAGGAAAGCGACAAGTCGAAAGAATCAACCTACAAGGGTTTCGACTTCAAATCCGTATGGGCCGTTTCCACAAGCACCAACAACGGATTCCCGTACCTAAGAGACTGCCCGTATCAATTCAAGAAATTGGAATAAAATCCATTTTCATTCCGTGGTCAGCGACGACACCGGAGAGGTATTAACAAACAACAGCGGCGACAGAGTTTCCTCTGCCGCCGCCGTTGTTTTTCAAGTCCGGCTAAAACATTTTTTCAGGATATTCGCCCGACGCGTGCAGCTCGGCGAATTTAGCCACCACTACCGGACGGTCGTTGGCGTAGGTCACACCAAACCATTTCGATGAGGTTTTAAGCACACGCACTGTTGCCAAGCCACTGTTTATCATTTGGTTTACTACCGACGGGATAAAATATTCAGCCTTCGGCTTATCAATGTTCTCTTTCAGAAATTCCACAAACGCCTTCTCGCTGTAGTCGAAGTAGTCGGTCGTGAATCCCCACATGTTCATCGACACCGGAGTCTCAGGCGCGAGTTTCTGCTTGTTGCCGTTCTCATCGGTAAACTCGATTGTTCCGTCGGCAGCATATCCGATGTCGGTACGCTCCACGACAGTGTCGAGGAAGCCGTTCTTCTCATGGCACACACCACGCGACACCGTTCCGCCTTCCGACATCGTGTTGCCCACTTGGAACGCCACCATGCAATAGTCGCCCTTGCGGTCGCGCGGACGAGATAGCTCGGCAGCCATCACCTCAAACGTGTTGCGGCCGTAGAAATCATCGGCGTTGATAACAGCAAACGGCTCCTTGATGGCATCCTTGCCCATCAGCACAGCGTGGTTTGTTCCCCACGGCTTTGTGCGTCCTTCCGGACAAGAAAAACCCTTCGGGAGAGCGTCGGTCGACTGGAACACCACCTCTACAGGTATGTGTCCCTCATATTTTGAAAGGATTTTCGAACGGAAATCGTCTTCAAAATCTTTACGAATCACAAATACAACCTTACCAAATCCACTGCGTATTGCATCATAGATGGAGTAGTCCATAATTGTTTCCCCGTGAGGTCCAAGACCGTCCAATTGCTTCAACCCTCCATAACGGCTGCCCATTCCGGCAGCGAGAACAAAAAGTGTAGGTTTCATTTCTCTAAATCTTTACTTTTAAATATGTATCTTATTGTTTGTCTGTATTCTTCTCCAGGATTCAGCCTCTGCGACGGAAATTCTGGATGATTAGGAGCGTCGGGAAATCCCTGACACTCGATTGCCACCGCGTCGTAATCCCTGTAGGCGGCACCGTCCTTTCCTTCCGGACTTGAGCACGTCAGCCAATTCGCGGTGTAGACCTGCACTGCCGGCAACGTCGACTCCACTTCGAGAACGCGTCCGTGTGCCAGCGGAGATTCCAGCCTTGCCACCGTCGACAGTTTTCCCGGCTGCCATCCGTCGACAGCCCAACAATGGTCGTAGCCTTTGCCGTAGGCAAGCGGTTGGAAGTCGGCATTGATGTCGCGTCCGAGCGTCTTCTTCTGAAGAAAATCCATCGGAGTGCCTTTCACGTCGGCCAATTCGCCTGTAGGCGCCAGCGAAGAGTCGGTCACGAGATAGCGCGAAGCGTTGAGCTGCAGATTGTGGTTGAGCACACAGCCGCTGTTGTGTCCGTCAAGATTGAAATAGCAGTGGTTTGTCAGATTGAGCACCGTAGGGCGGTCGGTAGTGGCAACGATGTCGAGACACAGCCCGCACGACGGCATCCACGTGTAAAGCGCCTTGACTGTCAGCGTTCCGGGATAGCCCTGGTCGCCGTCATCACTCGTGAGCGAAAACTCCACGGCATTGTCGCCCACCGTGCGGCTCTTCCATATCCTGTGGGCAAAGCCCTCACGTCCGCCGTGCAAGGCGTTCGGACCGCAGTTGCATTCAAGATGGTACTCATTGCCGTCGATTGAAAACACCCCACGGGCAATGCGGTTGGCATAACGCCCTATAAACTTTCCGGCATTCGGGTCGTCGTGGCAATATGTTTCAGCCGACTGATAGCCGGTGACCACATCCCTATACTCGCCGTTCCCGTCAGGGACCGACAAAGCCACAACACCGGCACCCAGCGCCGACAGCACCACCAAGCCGCACTCATCATCGCAGATGGTGAAATACGCCACCTCTCCGAGCGAAGTCATATAGATGTCTTTTTTTATTGTTGTTGCCATTGTCGTATGATTCCGATTTTGCAAAATTCGGATTTTTCTGCGAGAATGGCAATTATTATCGGCACAAATACACACAAAAACAAAAAAGGGAAAACGATTATGATTTATTTTTACATTTATTTCCATAAAATTACACTTTGAGCAGCAACCATTTATTACCAAAATCACGGATTGGACAACACATTTTGCAGAATTGCCCAAAACTTTTCTCAACATTCATTGTTTATACAATAAAATCATACTAACTTACATCAAAAACATGAATATTATGAAGAAGTTTTTCATCGCTACAATTCTTGCAGTCGCTGCCGTTCTTCCGGCATCAGCACAAGTACGTTCGCTCGATATGAAAGCAAACCTCCGCAGCGATTTCGGCCTTGGCATCGGAGTGACATTCCAGCTGCCGCGCAACTTTGAGTTCGCCCCGTCGCTCAACTATTATTTCAACGACAGCAACACGCTGACCATCGACGGCGACTTCCGCTATCGTTTCGAGCTGCCACGCAACTTCTCGCTCTACCCAATCCTCGGTCCGGTGTTCTTCCACGCCGAAGACTATAACAAAGTGGGTGTCGACATAGGCCTCGGATTCGCATACGACATCAATTCACACTGGGCTATCGGAGCTGAAGGCAAATACCAATATGTCGACGATTGGGACGATGCGTATCTGTCGTTCTGCGCTTCTTACAAATTCTAAGACATAATGAAAATCTGCATTTTAGACGGATATTCCCTCAACCCGGGCGACCTTGATTGGTCGCCCGTTGAGCGTTTGGGCGACGTGACGCTTTTCGACCGCACACCAGCCGACAAAATCGTGGAGCGCGCAGCCGACGCCGATATTGTGCTGACCAACAAAGTGCCTTTCAGCGCCGACACGCTGCGACAACTGCCACGACTTCGCTTCATCTGCGTGCTCGCCACAGGCTACAACATCATCGACACCGAGGCGGCAGCACGCCAAGGCGTGGTGGTTGCCAACATCCCCGACTACAGCACCATGTCGGTGGCACAGATGGCCTTCGCCCACATTCTCAACATCACAAACCACGTGACTTCATACGCACGCGAGGTTGCCGACGGCAAATGGACAAACTGCCCCGACTTCTGCTTCTGGGACAGTGCGCTGACAGAACTGGCAGGCAAGACAATGGGTATTGTCGGACTTGGCAACACCGGAATGGCGACAGCGCGCATAGCCGTTGCAATGGGCATGAAAGTGGTGGCCATGACATCAAAAAGCGCCGACACGCTGCCCGAAGGAATCACGCCGGCACCGCTCGACGATGTGCTTGCCTCAGCCGACGTGGTCAGCCTTCACTGCCCACTCACGCCGTCGACACGTCATCTCATCAATGCCGCATCCATCGCCAAGATGAAACCATCGGCTATTCTGATCAACACCGGACGCGGTCCGCTTGTCGACGAGCAGGCTGTCGCCGATGCGCTCAACGGCGGGCGTCTGGCGGCATTCGGCGCCGATGTGCTGTCGCAGGAGCCACCCCGCGGCGACAATCCTCTGCTCTCCGCGCGCAATTGCTTCCTGACACCCCACATCGCATGGGCCACCCTCGAGGCACGCACGCGCCTGATGAGCACAGCCACAGAAAACGTGCGCCAATTCATTGCGGGAGAGCCAGTTGCAAACCGCGTGAACTAACAGTCATAAAAGGAATAATAAGTGACAAAAATCAAAGTCGCCTATTATTCCTTTTATTTTCAATAACATACACCTTAAAGCTGACAATAAACCGCTATGTTTAACAAATATTAACCTTATAAATTATAACGCCTTGTTGTTTTTTTAAAACAAATATTCTACCTTAGTACCCGATTTACAAAAAATCTAATAGCGACCCAAATGAATAAGCGAGTAGGCATATTAATGCTTCTCTTTGGTATGTTTTTAATCCCAAACGCACATACCAACATCACAGAAATCGACATTGACTTCCAAGTGGGGAAGTGCAATGTTGACACTGCGTATAGCGACAATGCCCGTCAACTCGCAAATCTCGAAAAAACGATCCAATACGTAAACAGCCATCCCAATGTGCGCATTGAGAGGCTAACAATCAGTGGCTATGCCTCGCCCGAAGGACCTGCTGTAAAAAACAAGCAGCTTGGCGAAACCCGTGCCAACGCGTTGGAGCAATACATCCGTTCGCGCATTGACATTGCCGACTCGCTGGTGGTGCGCCTGCCGGCGACGATTCCATGGGACATGCTGAAAGCAGAAATCCGCACATCGCAAGAGCCTGGCTACAACGAGATTGACCGCGTGCTGCACTCCGACTCCACCGTAATCGAGTATCTTCCCGGACGATGGGCAGACCGCCGCGCCTTCGAGATTCAACGGCAGAAGGCATACAAGACACTGAACCGCAACGTGTTTCCTTCGATGCGGAGCGCGAAGGCACAGATTACGACAACCGAATCTGTACCCGACGGAGAAATCGCGTTGCCGACGGCAGACTACGACCCGTCGGGAATCAGCATGCCAGCGGTTGACATCCCCGACGCGAAGCCTGGAGACAACGGAGAATGGACACGCGGACTTTACCTGAAAACAAATGCCGTAGGATGGGCAATGCTCATCTCCAACATCGCCGTGGAAGTGGACATCAACAAGCATTGGAGCGTGACGCTGCCCATCTACTACTCGGCACTCAACTACTTTACGCGCACACGCAAACTGCGCACACTCGCCTTCCAGCCCGAAGTGCGCTGGTGGTTTGCCCCCAAATGGTTTGTGGGCGCACATTTCGGCGTGGCACAGTACAACTATGCCCTATCATCGTCGGAATGGCGCTATCAAGACCATAACGGCAACACCCCGGCACTTGGCGGAGGTCTGAGTTTAGGCTGGCGCACACCGCTCGGCAAGAGCAAGCACTGGATGATGGAGCTCACCGCCGGCGCCGGATGCTACCGGCTGAAGTACGACACATTCCACAACGAAGCCAACGGTGCGATGGTCAGCACCACAAGCCGCACATTCTTCGGAGTGGACAATGCCGCAGTGACGTTTATCTATCGTTTCGACCTTAAACGCAAGAGAAGATGAAACGATCAGCCCTGACATATTGCATTTTGAGCCTGTTCGCCATTTTGGGCTTCTCGGCATGCGACGTGCACGAGTTTCCCGACATGCCGGAGCGACGCCCGTATGAACTTGTGCTCGACTTCACCAACGCCATCGACATGGGCTTCTATCAGACCATTGACTATTCGCGCGCCTCCACCGAAGCCAGCCCGTCGGGAACGAAGACACAGACAGAAATCACCTACGACATACGCTACACCGTCAACGCCTACCGCATCGACGGCAACGAGGGCAACCGACTGTCGGACACCACCATCGTGGTCTGCAACAGCGACCTTGAAAATATGAACCACACCCTGCGGCTCAACCTTCGCCCTGGCAAATACCGCTTCCTCGTGTGGGCAGACTATGTGGTCCACGGCACGAAAACCGACCTCTATTACAACACGTCAAACTTCGAGGAGATAATCCTCGCCGACCGTCAGAACCATACAGGCTCAACCGACCGCCGCGACGCATTCCGCGGAGAGAAGGAAGCAGAGGTGTACGACAACCCGGAGTTGACATCAAGCACCACCCGGTCGACCGCCGTAAACCGCGTAGTGGTTGAAATGGAACGACCGTTGGCAAAGTTCAAATTCATCTCCCACGACATAGTCAAGTTTCTCAGCTACGTGCTCCAGCAACGTGCCATCCGCCAGAAAGAAGCGGAAATGAAGGCACAGCAAGGAGTGTCGCCAGAGTCTGCCGACCCAAAGGCCGACCCCAAAGCCGACATCAAGGACATCAACACAAACGACTTCCGCGTAGTGTTCCGCTATCAAGGCTTCATGCCGTGCTCATTCAATATGTTTACCAACAAGCCAGCCGACTCCTGGACAGGCGTCGCGTTCGACAGCACGATGCAGCGGCTTAGCGACACGGAGGTGGAACTTGGATTCGACTATGTGTTTGTCAACGGCGGAGAGTCGACGGTGCCTGTTTCGGTGGAGGTTTACGACACCGACGGAACGCTGCTGTCGAGCACGCTGCCAATCGATGTGCCAGTGGTGCGCAACAAGCTCACCGTGGTGCGCGGCAATTTCCTCTCGTCGAAAGCTTCGGGAGGCGTAAGCATCAATACGGAATTCGACGGCGAATACAATCTTGAAATCAGATAAAAAAGAAACAAACAATTTAATATTAACTTTATAATTTTTCTATGAAAAAGGTATTATTTTCAACCGTTGCCATGTCGGCATTGATGCTGATGGCAACATCATGCGCCGATGACCAGACATCGGATTTGAAGGCCGGCGCTGAAAGCACTGTGACAATCACAGCCCAGCTGCCTGGCGACATGGGCACCCGTGCATTTGCCGACGGCACAAAAGCCACCGAGCTGCACTATGCCGTCTATGAAAAAGGCACTACGACAAGACTTGCAGTCTGCAAAAAAGCCGACGGCACTAAGGGACAACTCGAGGGCACAGCCACAATGACAGGTCTGCAAACCACCATCTCCTTGCAGCTGACCACAGGCAAGGAATACGACTTCGTATTCTGGGCCGACGCTCCTGGCGACAACGTTTACTCATTCAACTCTGAAAACCAGACTGTAACCGTCAACTACGCCAATGCCGAAAACAACACCGACAATCTTGACGCATTCTTCGGTCAGAAGAAAGCGCTGAAGGTTAACGGCAACATAAGCATTTCGCAGGAGCTCCGCCGTCCGTTCGCACAGATCAACATCGGAACAGACGACTTTGACGCAGCGGCAGCTGCCGGCTACACCGTTTCAGAGTCGACCATCGGAGTGGCAACCTACAAAACGCTCAACCTTCTCTCAGAAGAGGTCAGCGACCCTGTCACTGCGACATTCGTAAAGAAACCGATTCCTACAGAGGATTCTAAATTTTCAGTAAACAGCAAGGACTACAAATATCTGTCGATGTCGTACGTGCTCGTGCCGAAGGACAAAGAAACTGTCGACATCGCGTTTGACTACACGCTGACAAACCGCACGTTCACCAACGTGCCTGTGCAACGCAACTACCGCACAAACATCTACGGCTCGTTGCTCACCAACACAGCCGACTTCAACGTTGTAATCGCTCCGGGATTCAGCGACCCTGACTACAATAACAACGTAATCACGGCTTCAACACAGACCGAATTGGCAACAGCCGCTCAGACTCCGAACGCCGTGATTAAATTGAAGGAGAACACCACTTACACGCTTCCTGCGACCGTTGCCGAAGGCGTCACTTTCTCGGGCGACGAAACAACGGTGATCTCCATTCCTCAAGCTATCGGTTACACCGGCAAGACAGTCGGCTTCTCTGGCGTGACAGTGAAATCGCCTAACGCGAACTATACCGGCATTCAGAGTGCTAAATCTGTGACCTATACGGGTTGCGTGATCGAAGGCACGCCATTCTCTTATGCTGAGGAGGCTGTATACAACAGTTGTACATTCAAGCAGACATCAAGCGACTTCTACAACATTTGGACTTATGGCTCAAAGAATATCACTTTCAACAGCTGCAAGTTTGAGAGCGCCGGCAGGTGTGTTCTGATTTATAATGAAGGTGCCGTGATAGGTCAGAACGCTACGTTCAACAACTGCGAGTTTATTGCTTCTGCGCCAGTTGATGGCAAAGCAGCCATCGAAGTTGACAGCTCGCTTATTCCAGGCACATATGTTATTAACATCAACAACTGCACGGCGACAGGCTTCGGCACTGGCTCAAAGAGCGGCAATAGCCTCTGGAATGTGAAGCAAGACAAGACAGAGAAACATAGCCAAGTGTTTGTTGACGGAACACAGGTTTATTAATCTGCGACTTGTAATCAAGATAAAAGGGTTGCGCCTGCAGTGGCGCAACCTTCGCCTTGGCAAATACCGCTTTCTTGTGTGGGTAGACTACGTGGTCCACGGCACGAAAGCCGACCTCTATTACAACACGTCAAACTTCGAGGAGATAATCCTCGCCGACCGTCAGAACCATACAGGCTCAACCGACCGCCGCGACGCATTCCGCGGAGAGAAGGAAGCAGAGGTGTACGACAACCCGGAGTTGACATCAAGCACCACCCGGTCGACCGCCGTAAACCGCGTAGTGGTTGAAATGGAACGACCGTTGGCAAAGTTCAAATTCATCTCCCACGACATAGTCAAGTTTCTCAGCTACGTGCTCCAGCAACGTGCCATCCGCCAGAAAGAAGCGGAAATGAAGGCACAGCAAGGAGTGTCGCCAGAGTCTGCCGACCCAAAGGCCGACCCCAAAGCCGACATCAAGGACATCAACACAAACGACTTCCGCGTAGTGTTCCGCTATCAAGGCTTCATGCCGTGCTCATTCAATATGTTTACCAACAAGCCAGCCGACTCCTGGACAGGCGTCGCGTTCGACAGCACGATGCAGCGGCTTAGCGACACGGAGGTGGAACTTGGATTCGACTATGTGTTTGTCAACGGCGGAGAGTCGACGGTGCCTGTTTCGGTGGAGGTTTACGACACCGACGGAACGCTGCTGTCGAGCACGCTGCCAATCGATGTGCCAGTGGTGCGCAACAAGCTCACCGTGGTGCGCGGCAATTTCCTCTCGTCGAAAGCTTCGGGAGGCGTAAGCATCAATACGGAATTCGACGGCGAATACAATCTTGAAATCAGATAAAAAAGAAACAAACAATTTAATATTAACTTTATAATTTTTCTATGAAAAAGGTATTATTTTCAACCGTTGCCATGTCGGCATTGATGCTGATGGCAACATCATGCGCCGATGACCAGACATCGGATTTGAAGGCCGGCGCTGAAAGCACTGTGACAATCACAGCCCAGCTGCCTGGCGACATGGGCACCCGTGCATTTGCCGACGGCACAAAAGCCACCGAGCTGCACTATGCCGTCTATGAAAAAGGCACTACGACAAGACTTGCAGTCTGCAAAAAAGCCGACGGCACTAAGGGACAACTCGAGGGCACAGCCACAATGACAGGTCTGCAAACCACCATCTCCTTGCAGCTGACCACAGGCAAGGAATACGACTTCGTATTCTGGGCCGACGCTCCTGGCGACAACGTTTACTCATTCAACTCTGAAAACCAGACTGTAACCGTCAACTACGCCAATGCCGAAAACAACACCGACAATCTTGACGCATTCTTCGGTCAGAAGAAAGCGCTGAAGGTTAACGGCAACATAAGCATTTCGCAGGAGCTCCGCCGTCCGTTCGCACAGATCAACATCGGAACAGACGACTTTGACGCAGCGGCAGCTGCCGGCTACACCGTTTCAGAGTCGACCATCGGAGTGGCAACCTACAAAACGCTCAACCTTCTCTCAGAAGAGGTCAGCGACCCTGTCACTGCGACATTCGTAAAGAAACCGATTCCTACAGAGGATTCTAAATTTTCAGTAAACAGCAAGGACTACAAATATCTGTCGATGTCGTACGTGCTCGTGCCGAAGGACAAAGAAACTGTCGACATCGCGTTTGACTACACGCTGACAAACCGCACGTTCACCAACGTGCCTGTGCAACGCAACTACCGCACAAACATCTACGGCTCGTTGCTCACCAACACTGCCGACTTCAACGTTGTAATCGCTCCGGGATTCAACGACCCAGACAACAACTATGAGGTGCTCAACGCAAAAGGCGTAAGCCAACTCAAAGACCTTTTGGCTTCAGGCGCAGACCTGAGCAAAAAAGACGTAATCGTTGACCTCAACGGCGAGACAATGGACAGCAAAATCGCGCTCAACGCCCACAGCGTTGCCATTGAAAACGGAACAGTCGACGCCTCCCAACTGAGCGTAAAGGCAGAAGAGGGCGTAACGCTGAGAAACGTGAAATTAGCAGGCTCTTTCCCAAAAGCCTCATCAAATGCCCGCGTAATTGTTGAAACGGCAGGCGATGTTGTTGTCGACGGACTCGACTACACCGGCGCCACCGACGGCTACAATCCTCTTGAAATCAACCTACGCAACGTTGTTTCAAAGAACATAACGGTAAAGAACTGCAAATTTGCCAATTTCACAAACAACGCAATGTCGGTGTTCGGAATGGCTGAAGGCGGAGTGCTGAACATTGAAAACAACACTTTCGACTTGGCAAAAACAAGCGAGGCTGTGCGCATCAGCAACAAGACAAACACCAAATTCACTGTCAACGTAAAAGATTGCTCCTACACCTATCCTTCCGACGCAGCGGGACAATGGGTTGGTTTCTTCCTGTTCGAGGACTACACTTCAGCAACAGAAGAGGAAGCCAACGCCGCAATGCAGTTTAAGAACCTTACAGTAAACGTTGACAACGTGACATTTGAAGGCGCAAAGGTAACAGAATTGAACCTGTTCACCGGTGCACGCAACCAATTCGCATGCATGTGCTACGACAATTTGCCAGGCTTAATAGTAACCGACGCCACCCACTTCCCTACATTCAACTTCAAATAGACTGAACCGTAGAGAATATCAAACATAACAACACGCACCGCGCCACCGCAGCAAACGACTGTGGTGGCGCGGTTGCTTTCCGTAGTGGCGCACACAACCATCAAGCACAGACGGCGGGACATCTCACGATGTCCCGCCGCCGTACATACATATCAATCAACTTTAAATCAGCAGAAGATAAACATCCGCTCAAGCCAGTAGACCAGGATACCTCCCAGATAACCGAGCAGACATACAAACGAAATGTGGCGTAAATACCAGCCGAATGTGATTTTCTCAAGTCCCATCACCACAACGCCTGCAGCGCTGCCGATAATGAGCATGCTACCACCCACACCGGCACAGTAGGCAAGCAACTGCCAGAACTGACCGTCCTGCACAAACATCATCATGTCGGGACTGGTCACTGCGGCAGCAGGGATTACGTTGTACATACCCATACATCCAGCCACAAGCGGCACATTGTCGACAATCGACGACACCACGCCAATGGCTCCTGTCACGAAATAAGCATTACCGTTGGTGGCGTGTTCAAGCCACTGTCCGAAACTTGTAAGCACACCCACCTCGCTCAGCACAGCCACAGCCATCAGAATGCCGAGGAAGAACAGGATGGTCGACATGTCGATTTTATGAAGAATTGTAGACACGCGCTCAGTGAACGAGCCTTCCGACTCGTGTTCGTGGCGCAGGAATATTTCAGTCATCGCCCAAAGCAGACCAAGCACAAAGAGGATGCCCATAAACGGAGGCAGACCTGTGATGGAGCGGAAGAACGGCACAAACATCAAGCCGCCAACGCCAACAACAAACACCGCCACACGCTCACCATGGCCGAGCGCAGACTTGGTGAAATCCACATTGTCCTCAACTACGCCCAACTGTCCTTTGAGTTTGAACTGCAGCAGGAATGTCGGTATGACTATCGATACAAGCGACGGCAGGAACACTTCCTTAATCACACCTATCGACGTGATGTTGCCCTTGATCCAAAGCATGATGGTCGTAACGTCGCCAATCGGAGAGAAAGCACCGCCGCTGTTGGCGGCAAGGATGATGAGCGAGGCATAGATAAGCCTGTCGTTGCGCTCCTGCACGAGTTTGCGAAGCACCATAATCATCACGATGCTCGTGGTCAGATTGTCGAGCACGGCAGAGAGAATAAACGTAATCAGCACGATGCGCCACAACAGCGAACGCTTGCTTCTGGTGCGCAGACGGTCGCGCACGAAGACAAAGCCACCGTTGGTGTCGACAGTCTCGACAATGGTCATCGCTCCCATCAAGAAGAATAGGATCTCACACGCATCGCCGAGATGCTCAAGCAGCACGCCCTGCGTCACAAACTGTCGCGCGGCGGCATCAGAGTCGTCAAGATGGAACGCCGAAAAGAACCGGGCAAAATCATCGGCATGGAACTCTGCCACATAGTCTGGGCAGCCAATCATATACAGCGACCAACAAATTGCACACATCAACAAGGCGGTCGCAGTCTTGTTGATTTTAAGTCCGCTCTCAAGAGCGATACAGCCGTAACCAATCAGAAATACGGCTACAATAACAATGGTTAAGAACATAATATCTACAAAAAAGGGCTTTAAAAAATAGTTTAGTTTTTGCGGTCGTAAAATTATGGAAATTTTTCCGTTATGTATAAATTTTTTTTATGTTTAAAAACACATTTCACCGCCACACTTGCATATCCGGCACAAAACGAGTAATTTCGCACACTGAAATGAAAAAAGAAGAAGAAGTCACTATGCTGCAAATCGGAAATGCACTGGTCAGCCTCGACCTTATCGAACAGTTTTTCTGCTGCGATCTCGACAAATGCCTCGGCGAATGCTGTATCGAAGGCGATGCCGGCGCTCCTATCACCAAAGAGGAATATGCCAAGATAAAGGAAATACTGCCCGAGGTGTGGGACGACCTGCTGCCGGCTGCCAAACGCGTGATTGAGGAACAGGGCGTGGGCTACGTCGACGAGGAAGGCGACTTGGTGACATCGATTGTCGACGGGCGCAACTGTGTGTTTACGTGCTATGGCGAGAACGGTATGTGTCTCTGCGCCATCGAGAAGGCATACCGTGCTGGAAAAATCGACTTCTACAAGCCAATCTCATGCCATCTCTACCCTGCCCGCCTTCAGGAATTTCCCGACTTCACCGCCGTCAACTACCATCGTTGGAAAATCTGCAAATGCGCGGAAGTGATGGGCAGAAAAAACCACGTGCGGCTGTATCAGTTTCTTGAGGGTCCGCTGACGCGCCGCTTCGGCAAGGAATGGTACGACGAGCTGCGCACCGCCTGCGAGGCCTATCTCGAGGAATACGGAGAGTAAGCATTCACTTTTTTTCATTTTTTGTCTGTATTTCTGTTTGCCGTAAAAGAAATTAGACGTATCTTTGCATCGTGATTGAGGGAAGCATAATCAATCACCATTACTCGCTACGCTTCCCGCAGTCATCCACTCTTTAATTTTCTCAAAAAAAGATTTTCAGAACAGTCACGTGCGCACAACGGCGCAACGTAGATTCAAAATGTAATACATCTTACATATATGTACAACTTACAGGACTTAAATGCAGCCTCTCCAGAAGAACTGCTCGAGATTGCCAAAACATTCGACATCAAGAAAGCCGACAAAATGGCCCAGCAAGACTTGATTTTCACAATCCTCGACGAGCAGGCGATAAACCGCGCCAAAGAATCGGCTTCGAAATCGGAGGCTAAAAAACCCAAAACAAAAGCCAAGAAAAAAACAGCCGAGCCAAAAAGCGATGACAACACAGAGGCTACGGCTGTAAAGACTGCCGCCAAAAAGGCTGAACCTAAGAAAAACAGCAAAAAGAAGGAGGCAGAGCCTGCCGCGGAGACCGCTCAGGCGGAAGAACCCAAAGAGGAGAAACCGGCAGCAAAGAAAACCACGGCAAAGCGCACATCCAAGAAAAAGGAGGCTGAGCCTGCCGCCGACATGACAGCTCCGGCTGCCGAGGTTGTCGTGGCTCCAGCAGCCGAGGCCGAAGCCCCTGCTGAAAACGTGGAGACAGCCGTAAAACAGGAAGAGGAACCGACAGAGACGGAAAACGCCGCTCCTGAAGCCGAAACGCCACAACAGGCAGAACCGGCAGAACCAGCAGAAGAAAAACCTGCCGAACAGCAAAAGAAAAACGACATCGGATTCAGCTCGTTCTTCCCGTTCAGCGGCGGACAGAAATTCGTGCCCCGCTCTCAACGCCAGCAGCAAGACCAGCAACAACAGCAACAGCCTGCCGAAGACGAAGTTGCGGCATTCCCGACTGAACCTAAACAGCAACAGCCACAACAGCAACAGAAAAACCAGAAGGCAAACCGCCGCCAGCAGCAACAACAGCAACGCGCGGCAAAACAGCAGCAGCGCCAACAGCCTCAACAGCCGCTCTACGACTTTGAAGGCATCGTGAAAGGCGCAGGCGTGCTGGAAGTGATGCCCGACGGCTACGGATTCCTCCGCTCCTCCGACTACAACTACCTGTCGTCGCCCGACGACATCTACGTGTCGCAGTCGCAAATCAAGCAAAACGGCTTGAAGACAGGCGACGTGGTGGAAGGCAACATCCGTCCGCCGAAAGAAGGTGAAAAATTCTTCCCTCTCTGCAGCGTAGACTCAATCAACGGGCGCACCACAGAATTCGTGCGCGACCGCGTGCCTTTCGAACACCTTGTGCCATTGTTCCCCGACGAGAAGTTTGACCTGACATCGGGACGCACCACCTGCAACATCTCGACACGCATCGTCGACATGTTCTCTCCTATCGGCAAAGGTCAGCGCGGACTTATCGTGGCACCCCCGAAAACCGGTAAGACAATCCTGCTTAAAGATATTGCCAACGCAATCTCGGAAAACCATCCGGAAACATACATGATTATCCTGCTCATCGACGAGCGTCCGGAGGAGGTGACCGACATGGCACGAAGCGTGAATGCGGAAGTAATCGCATCCACATTCGACGAACCGGCCGAACGCCACGTAAAGATTGCCGGACTGGTGCTTGAAAAGGCGAAACGCATGGTTGAGTGCGGACACGACGTAGTAATCCTGCTCGACTCAATCACACGTCTGGCACGCGCCTACAACACCGTGTCGCCGGCATCGGGCAAAATCCTCACCGGTGGTGTCGACGCCAACGCGCTGCAAAAGCCAAAACGCTTCTTCGGCGCCGCACGAAACATTGAAAACGGCGGCTCGCTCACAATCATCGCAACCGCACTTATCGAGACCGGTTCGAAGATGGACGAGGTGATTTTCGAAGAGTTCAAGGGCACTGGCAACATGGAGCTGCAGCTCGACCGCAAGCTGTCGAACAAACGCATCTTCCCTGCCGTCGACATCATCTCGTCGAGCACTCGACGCGACGACCTGCTCCTCAGCCAGGACACCATCAACCGCATGTGGATTCTCCGCCGGTTCCTCTCTGACCGCACTCCTATCGAGGCAATGGAGTTTATCAAGGACCGTATGGAGAAAACCCGCAGCAACGAGGAGCTGCTCCTGACAATGAACGACTAACTCTCGTCGACAACCCCACACAATACCGGCGACAACCGACAATGGTTGCCGCCGGTATTGTTTTTATAGCGATGCTTCATAGAAAACACAAGGATTTACGGCGCGCATTACGCAAAAGAGTATTTTAGGATTGCATTTTTTTCGTAACTTTACGGCAACAAAAACACTGACACAATGGCAATATCACTCTGCGCACTATCAACAATGGCTATGCTCGACCTTGCCGCCGCGGCTTCGCAGGCATGGCTGCCGATGCTTGTCGGCACTTACACCGACACCGACAGCAAAGGCATCTATCAATATCGCTTCAACCAAGAAAGCGGAACGGCAGAACTCACCGCCGTCACTCCGGCGCGCAACCCGTCGTTTGTGATTTTCTCCGACAACGGCGACAACGTCTATGCCGTCGACGAGTCGGGCACCAACGACGACGCCCTTGCAGCATTCCGCTATGAAGGCATCGACAAGCCATTGACCCGCATCAACGCCGTGGCGACGGGCGGCAAAGCGCCGTGCAACATCTTCCAGACAAAAAATCTGATCTACACCGCCAACTATACGGGCGGAAGCATCACGGAGTTCAGACTTGCCGACGACGGAAGCATCAAGAAAGCCAACAAGGTGATGACGTTTTCGCTCACAGGCAAAGCTCCCGACAAAACAAGGCAGCAGTCAGCCCATCTCCACTGCGTCACCGCCGACCCCTACGAATGGCGCGCATTCGCCTGCGACCTCGGCAACGACTGCATCTACTCGCTCAAGCCCAACGCCGCATGCGACGGGCTGGAAGTGGACAGCACCCTATATGTAGCGGCAGGTTCAGGGCCACGCCACCTCACGTTTGACGACGAAGGCCGCTATGCCTACCTCATCACCGAACTGTCGGGCGAAGTGATGGTGTTCAGCCACCACGAAGGCAAGCTGACACAGATTCAAACTGTCACCGCCGACGACCGCCATACCCGCGGCAGCGCCGACATCCATCTGACACCCGACGGACGCTTCCTCTATGCGTCAAACCGTCTGCAAGGCGACGGTATAGCCATCTTCAGCGTGGATAAAGAAAGCGGGATGCTCACACGCGCTGGCTACCAGCCCACAGCGCGGCATCCACGCAATTTTGCCATAACGCCCAACGGACGCTTCCTGCTTTGTGCCTGCCGTGACGCAGACACCATCCAAGTGTTTGCAATCGACCCCGACACCGGCATGCTCTCCGACACCAGCCTCGACATCCACGTGCCCCACCCCGTGTGCATAGCCATCGGCTCAAAATAAAGTCACAGCAAATAATTCAACATTCAACAATGCCAACAAACAAGAAATGTTCATGCTGAAGGAGCACATCAAAAACATTAAAAATGAAATAACTGAATACAAGAAGGCGATGGATGATGACTTCACATTCAAAGAAGAAAAGGGAGACCAAGCAGGTGGACCAGAAACAAGCAAGGTGGACCAGAAAAGTGGACCAGAAACACGGAATGCCATCTTACGTCTTATATCCGAGAACGCAAGCATCACTTCACGCGAAATGGCTAACAAATTGGGCATCAACAGGAGCGCCGTGTCTAAGCATCTTAAGAAAATGCAAGACAACGACATCATTCACCGTGAGGGTCCACAGAAGTCCGGGCATTGGGTGATTATACGACAGGATACGGATTTAGCATGAAGTTCACGACAAACAGTTTGCCGAGAGACATATTGTTGTGGCAGCTATAACCAAGTCAAGTCAATTGAAAAATCGGCCGTTGGAATTTCTCAGTGTCGTATGGCAACGAGTGATTCCAATGGCCGATTTGGGATAGAAGAAGAGACGGTTAGCGGCTTCTGACGAAATTAAGGAAACGGTTGAGTCCGTCGAGCATCACGCTGCGCGGACAAGCGATGTTCCACCGCATGTAGCCTTCGCCTTCGGCACCATACATTGTGCCGGCATTGAGCCATAGGCGGGCGTCGTCCAAAAGAACATGCTCAAGCGCATCCGACGGCATGCCGAGACTGCTGCAGTCCATCCACACCAGATATGTGCCCTCAAGACGCGTTATAGGAAATTCCGGCAGCTCACGTCGGCAGAACTCCGCCATAGCCTCATAGTTGCCATGCAGATAGTCAACCAGCTGGTTGAGCCACTCTTCCCCTTCGTTGTAGGCAGCGATTGTCGCCGCCACGCCAAACGGATTCACGTCGCACACCTCGTTGATGTTTATCGCCTTGTCGATACGGCTTCGCAGGTCGTTGTCGAACGCCACGATATTTGCAATCTGCAGTCCGGCGATGTTGAAAGCCTTGCTCGGCGACACACACGTCACCGACCGGTGCAGGAAAGCGTCCGACAGCGACGCAAAAGGCGTGTATTTGAACCCTTGATACACCAGTTCGCAGTGAATCTCATCAGCGACCACCGTCACGCCGTTGCGCAGGCAGATGTTGCCAAGCCGCGTCAGCTCGTCGGGAGTCCAGACGCGTCCAGCCGGATTGTGGGGATTGCAGAGCAGCATCACTTTGGCGCGCGGGTCGGCGGCACAACGCTCAAGAGCGTCGAAATCCATCTCATAGGTGTCGGCGGTGCGGCGCAGAGGATTGCTCACAATCTCGCAGCCGTTGTTGCGTATCGACGAGAAGAAGCAGTTGTAGACTGGAGTCTGCACAATCACCTTGTCGCCCGGCACGGTCATAGCCTTTATCACCGCCGATACCGCCGGCACCACTCCAGATGTGTAGATTATCCATTCGCGGTCGATGTCCCATCCATGCCTCCGGCTGAACCACGATGTTACGGCATCGTAGTAGGCGTCGGGCACACGGGTGTAGCCAAAGATTCCGTGCGCCACGCGTTTCTGCAGCGCGTCGATGATGGCAGGCGCCGTACGGAAGTCCATATCAGCCACCCACATAGGCAGCACGCCCTCGGGAGCGCTATCCCACTTGTAAGAGTTTGTGGCGCGCCGGTCGATAGTCTTGTCGAAGTCGTATTTCATACAGGTAATTATTTTTTGTTTCGTTCAATCAGCAGGCAGTCGGCCGGCATCTTGATGTTGCCGTCGAGCACCACATCGCCGAGGCAGTCAGCCTCGATGCGTCCGCTGCGCGGATTTTTCACGCCTCCTATGCTTCCTTTTATTGTTGCGTTCACGGAACTGTACTCGAAAGCGCGGTCGCAAGCCGGATCAAACGTGCAATTCTCAAGCACCAGATTCTCGGCATAGCAGAGCGGTTGTTCGCCAGAGATGTGGCAGTTGACAAGGCGCAGGTTGCGCGAATGCCATCCCAGATACTCGCCATTGAGTTCCGAATCGTAGATGGTCACATTCTCCACCTCCCAGAACGCATCTTTGGTTGTGATTTTCGCGTTGCGCACCACTACGTTGCTCACATATTGGAACACGTATTTGGAGTCAGACACCAAGCCGTCGATTTCGATGTCGCTGCTGAACATGAAAGGATACGTTCCTCCTTGCAGCCGCAAGTTCTTAGCACGTATGCCCTTGCATCGCCAGAACGTCTCGTCGGCATCGGTCATTACCACGTTCTCAATGTCGATGTCGTGCATCTCGCGAAACATTTTCGGCGCGTCGATGTGCGTGTCGGTCATCCGCAGATGGTCGCTATACCACAGTGCAGAGCGTCCGCCCACATCGAAATGGCAACGGTCAATCACGAACCCGTGCACATGCCAGAACGGATAGTTGCCCTCAAAACGGCAATTTGTCGCCTTGATGTTGCTGCACTCCTTTATCGCCGACTCGCCTTCGCGTATCACCACATTGTCGAGGTGTAGGTTGTGCGACTCAAACAGCGGTCGCTCGCCGCCGAATTCCTTATCTTTTATCAGTTCCATAACTGTGTTTTTTAATGTTCTATGCTGTCTGCAAATTTACGTGTTTTTCCGCAAAGCCCACCTATCCGAATTACCGAACTTTCAACCTTTTTTACCCCTTTATACGGTCTTCATCCAGCGTCGGCGCCACAAATGCACCAGGAAGATGGCGCCACGGAACGTCAGCTCAACACACATGGCAATCCACACACCGCGCAGTCCCATTGTTGGAGCAAGCCATGCAGCCATCGTAAGGCGCACAGCCCAGATGCTCAGGAAGTTCATCAGACAAGGCTTCAGCGTGTCGGCGGCACCGACACAAACGCCATACGCCACAATCGACGCGGCAAACATCGGCTCGGCAAACGCCTCGATGCGCAACGCCATTACACCAAGCCGGCGTATCTCGTCAACAGGCGTCATCAGCCCGATAATCTCGGGAGCAGCGACATACATAAGCACACCCATCACCGCCATCACCGCCATGCCCATTCCGACAGTGATTTTAGCGAAGCTCCACGTCAGGTCGCGACGGCGCGCACCGACACTCTGCCCCACAAGCGTGGTGGCAGCCTCAGCAATGCCATAACCTGGCATATAGCAAAGGCTCTCGGCTGTGATGGCAAACGAGTTGGCAGCGATGGAGCACACACCCAGCGGCGCGACAATGGTGGTTATCGCAATCTGCGCGCTGCATATCACCCCATGCTCCAAACCCATCGGGAAACCGATTTTAACCGCCTTTCTGAGCGTGTCGGCTATCGACTGTCTCCATCCGCGCAGCCCTGCAAGCCGCAGATGTGACGTGCCGTGGCGCAGATACCACAACAACCAAGCCACGACCACCGTTTCGGCAAGCACCGTGCCAAGAGCCGCACCCTCAACACCAAGTCCAGCACCTGGGAGAAACACATCAAATCCAGCCACAGCGACCGTACGCGAAGGAAAAATCAGCAGAAAGTTGAACACCACATCAAGGGCGCACATAGCCACTCCCGCCATGCTCGGCACGTGCATATTGCCGCTGCACCGCAGCATGCCGCCGGCAAGAAACTGCATCTGAAGCGCTGGAAGAAACAAGGATATTATCAGGAAATAAGTCGACGCATCGCGATGTATCGACTCGGCGCCGCCAAGCCAAACAGGCAAACTACTGCTGATGCCGGCACCGATGGATGCCAGCAGAAGGCTGAACGCCAACACCGCCACCACCGACTGCCGCAACACGCGCTGCGCGCCTTCCCAGTCGCCGGCACCGATGCGGTGGGCAACCTGCACCGAAAAACCCGAAGCCGCGGCACTCAGCAGTCCGCCGAAGAGCCATGTGGTTGTCGACACCAAGCCTATCGCCGCCGAGGCCTCAGCGCCGAGGCTTCCAACCATCGATGCGTCGATATACTGCATCACTATCGACGACAACTGCGCCACAACCGCCGGCACACTAAGCATCACCGCCAAGCGCACCTTCTGTCCAGCCGACATAGTCCGACCTTCGCGGATCATCGCCAGCAACCTGTCTGCCTCTGCCTTTATTCTCATAATTCAAAGTGCAAAATTAATCTTTCATATCCATTCTTTCAACTTTATGCACTATCTTTGTATAAGCATAGAAGACAGAAAAAGATTTATCAATATGGCTGGAATAGGAAAGACCAACGTGGCGCGTCTGCTTGGCCGCGCCCAAATAAAATACGAGCTTGTGCCTTACGAGGTCGACGAAACCGACCTTGGCGCACAGCATATCGCCGACCAACTCGGCGAAGACATTCAGCAAGTGTTCAAGACACTTGTGCTGACAGGCGACAAGGTCAAACATTTTGTTTGCGTGGTGCCGGGATGCTGCGAGGTAGACCTCAAGAAAGCAGCGAAGGTGTCGGGCAACAAGAAGGCGGAGATGCTCCACATGAAGGATCTGCTGCCAACCACCGGCTATATCCGCGGAGGATGCTCGCCAATAGGTATGAAAAAACCGTTTCCCACGTTTTTCCACCGTTCGTGTCTTGAGTTCAACTTTATCTATGTGAGCGCCGGTGTGCGCGGACTGCAACTGAAAATCGACCCCAAGGATTTGATTGAATATGTCGGGGCTTCGACAGCCGACATTATTGTCACACCTAAAGACGAGGAACTCAACGATGAACACATTTGGTAAAATTTTCCGGCTGACGTCGTTCGGCGAGTCGCACGGGACTGCCGTGGGCGGCGTTGTCGACGGTATGCCCGCAGGCATTGCAATCAACCTCGACCGTGTGCAGCACGAACTCGACCGCCGCCGTCCGGGGCAGTCGGCAATCGTCACGCCACGGAAAGAGTCCGACCGCGTGGAAGTGCTGTCGGGACTGTTTGAGGGCGTGACAACGGGCACCCCCATAGGGTTCGAGGTGAGAAACGCCGACCATCACTCAGCCGACTACGGCAACATCCGACAGACGTTCCGTCCGTCGCACGCCGACTACACATACACCGAAAAATACGGGCTGCGCGACCATCGCGGCGGCGGACGCTCGAGCGCGCGCGAAACTATTGCCCGTGTCGTTGCCGGAGCATTCGCTCGCCAGGCATTGGATCAACTCGGCATCTCCATCTACGCCTACACTTCGCAGGTGGGCGACATCAGCCTCGACCCCGACTACCGCAAATACAACCCAGCGCTGGTGGAAACCAACGCCGTGCGCTGCCCCGACCCCGAAACGGCGGCAAGGATGTACGACCTCATCGACAAGGTGAGACGCGAAGGCGACACCATAGGCGGCACGGTGACCTGTGTGGTCAAAGGAGTGCCGACAGGACTCGGCGAACCCGTATTTGACAAGCTGCATGCCCGACTGGCATACGCCATGATGGGCATAAACGCCGCCAAAGGCTTTGAGTATGGAATGGGATTCGACGGCGTTGGCAACCGAGGAAGCATGATGAACGACGCGTTCACTTCCGACAATGGAAAAATCCACACATCGACCAATCATTCAGGCGGCATACAAGGTGGAATTTCAAACGGCGAGGACATATATTTCCGCGTGGCGTTCAAGCCCGTGGCAACACTGCTGCGCGACGTCGACACAGTCGACGCCTCGGGCAACCACACCGTGCTGAAAGCCATAGGACGCCACGACCCGTGCGTGCTGCCGCGCGCTGTGCCTATCGTGGAGGCCATGGCTGCAATGACTGTGCTCGACATGTATCTGCTCAACAAAACCACCCGTCTGTAATGCACAAGCCATACCGCGACTTCGCCGACTTCCTCCACGAGCGCTTCCCCGACTTCAAGGTGCAGAAGATTGCCATCAACGCTGGCTTCACCTGTCCAAACCGCGACGGCTCAAAAGGCACCGGCGGATGCACATACTGCAACAACCAGACGTTCAACCCCGAATACTGCCGCCCGTCGCTGTCGGTAGGCGAACAGATTGAGAAAGGGCGCACGTTCTTCGGAAAGAAATATCCCGACATGAAGTATCTGGCTTATTTTCAAGCCTATACCAACACCTACGGCGAACTTAGCCATCTTGTAGACCTCTACGAGGAGGCAGTGGCTTGCCCCGACGTGGTGGGACTGATCATAGGCACTCGACCAGACTGCATGCCCGACACTCTGCTGCAATATCTCGCATCGCTTTCGCAACGCACATTCGTGATGGTGGAATACGGAGCCGAGACCGCCAGCAACCACACTCTCGACATCATCAACCGCGGACACTCGTGGGGGGACACCGTCGACGCCGTAAACCGCACACACGCAGCCGGAATTCCTTGCGGACTGCACCTCATCCTCGGACTGCCCGGCGAGTCGGAAGCCGACATACTCCACACTGTAGACAAGGTGTCGGCTCTGCCAATCGACACCGTCAAGCTCCACCAGCTGCAGATTATCCGCGGCACGCGCCTCGCCCGTCAAGTGGCGTCAGGCGAAGTCAGCGTGGCACGATGGTCGGCAGACGAGTATATATCACTGTGTGTCAAGATAGTGAAGCGCATGCGCAGCGACATCGCCATTGAGCGATTCGTGTCGCAGTCGCCCGAAAACCTGCTCATCTCGCCGCGCTGGGGGCTGAAAAACTACCAGTTCACCAACCTGCTCCACAACGCTCTGAGAAGCAACGACAAAGAATGCTGACAATTTTATCGGTTATTTGGAATTATTCTGAATAATAATTTTTACCTTTGCACCCGTAAAAACAGAAGATAAAGACATTATGAGGCTATCAGACATAAAGACTGGCGAAAGTTGCGTGATTGTCAAAATTTTGGGCCACGGATCGTTTCGCAAGCGCATGATGGAGATGGGATTTGTCAGAGGCAAGAAAATCCTCGTTGAGCAGAACGCTCCGCTGCGCGACCCTATAAAATACCGAATCCTCGACTACGAAATATCGTTGCGACGCGCCGAGGCAAACCTGATTGAGGTGGTGCGCGAGCAACAAGCCGCCGACGTGCCCAATGAAGACATCGCAATCATCAAGGAAGACGACTGCGGATTTATAAACAAATTCGACACCGAACGCCACACCATCAACGTGGCACTCATCGGAAACCCGAACTGCGGAAAGACTTCGCTGTTCAACATCGCCTCAGGAGCAAAGGAGCACGTAGGAAACTACAGCGGTGTCACCGTCGACGCAAAAAGCGGGCGAATGGAGTACAACGGCTACTCGTTCAACATCGTCGACCTGCCCGGCACCTACTCTCTGTCGGCATATTCCCCCGAAGAACTCTACGTGCGGCGCTATCTCCACGATGAGGTGCCCGACGTGATTATCAATGTGGTCGACTCATCCAACCTTGAGCGCAACCTGTATCTGACCACCGAGCTCATCGACATGGACCGCAGCATGGTGATTGCCCTCAACATGTACGACGAGCTGGAACGAAGCAAGGTGACGTTCGACTACGAATCGCTGGAGAGGATGATCGGAGTGCCTATGGTGCCGACCGTGTCAAAAAGCGGAAAAGGCGTAAACGAACTGTTTGACACGATTATAAGCGTCTACGAAGGACGCAACGACGTGGTACGCCACGTGCATATCGGATTCAAGAAAGACATCGAGGACGCAATAAAACAAATCCAGTCGCAGCTCAAGAGCGAGGCAGACCTCGATATGCGGTTCTCCGCTCGCTACCTGTCGATAAAACTGCTTGAGGGCGACAAGGAAGTGGTAACTATGCTGTCGTCACTGCCCCACTACGCTGAAATCAAGGCGCTGCGCGACTCGCTCGTGGCGGAAATCGAAAAGTCGCACGAGGAGGATATGGCAACAGTGATTGCCAACTCAAAATACGGGTTCGTGTCGGGCGCGCTCCGCGAAACGCTCCACACCGAGGACAAGGAAGAAGCCAAAACCACGGCAATGATTGACGCCGTTGTGACAAGCAGGCTGTTCGGATTTCCGATTTTCATATTCATAATGTGGCTGATGTTCTGGGCCACTTTCACCATCGGACAATACCCTATGGACTGGATAGACGCCGGCGTGGGGTTGATTGGCGACCTCATCAGCACATACATGCCCGACGGTCCGGTAAAGGATATGCTCATCGACGGCGTAATCGGCGGCGTGGGCGGTGTGATAGTGTTCCTGCCCAACATCCTCATCCTCTACGCCTTCATCTCGTTTATGGAAGACTCCGGATATATGGCGCGAGCCGCCTTCATAATGGACAAAATAATGCATAAGATAGGACTCCACGGAAAATCGTTCATCCCGCTGGTGATGGGATTCGGATGCAACGTGCCGGCAATCATTGCCACACGCACCATCGAGAGCCACTCGAGCCGTCTGATTACGATACTCATCGACCCGTTCATGTCGTGCGGCGCGCGTCTGCCCATCTATCTGCTGCTCATCGGCGTGTTCTTCCCCAACCACGCCAGCCTGGCACTGCTCAGCCTGTATGCGCTCGGCATAATCGTGGCGGTGGTCACCGCAAGACTGCTGCGCAAATTCCACTACAAGAAGGATGAGACACCGTTTGTGATGGAGCTTCCGCCCTACCGCATCCCGACCATGAAGGCCACGATGCGCCACATGTGGGCCAAAGGACAGCAGTATCTGAAAAAGATGGGAGGCATCATCCTCGTGGCGAGTCTCATCATCTGGATGCTCAGCTATTTTCCACGCCCAACGGAGGAACAGGAAGCGACTGCGCGCACGGAAATGATTCAAGATGGCAACACCAACGTGACTCCGGAAAACGTAACAAAAGTGGCGACCACCGAGAATTCGTGTCTCGCACGCCTCGGCAAACTGGTGCAGCCAGTGTTTGAACCGCTTGGCTTCAACTGGAAAATGACCGTGTCGCTGATTTCGGGAACGGTGGCAAAAGAAACCGTTGTCTCTACACTCGGCGTGCTCTACAGCGGCGACTCCGAAAACGAGGCGGCTCTCGCAGAACGCATACAGAAGCCGAACCCGAAAACTGGAGTGCCCGACTTCACTCCTCTTGTCGCGGCTTGCTTCATGATTTTTGTGCTCATCTACGTGCCGTGCATCGCCACAATCACAGCCATTGTGCGCGAAACGGGAAGCTGGCGCTACGGAGCGTTCACCCTTGTCTACAACACATTTGTGGCATGGTTGATTGCCTTCGCCGTCTATCAGATAGGAACATTATTTATGTAGCATGGCACAGCAACGCAACAACGCCATCTCCATTGCCAAAGGCTTTGCCATCATCTTCGTGGTGATGGCCCACGCCGACATGCCCGGCATGCTCAACCGCGCCATCTACCTGTTTCACATGCCTCTGTTTTTCATCACCGCTGGTTATTTCTTCAAGCACGAGACGGTGGAAAACCCATGGCCGTTTATCGTGAAGCGTTTCAAAGGTCTTTACGTGCCTTTCGTGAAATGGAGCATCTTCTTTCTGCTCATCCACAACCTGCTGTTCAAGATAGGCATTCTCAACGAGGTCTACGGCAACTGGACTGGCGGCACCACACATCCCTACTCCATCCACCAATTCTGGCAGCGGCTCACCAACATAGTGTTCTCTATGGGAGGCTACGATGAGTTTCTCGCCGGAGCGTTCTGGTTTTTCCGCGGACTGCTCGTGGCAAGCATCGCCTTCGTGGTGCTCTACTATATGCTCAACAACGTGAAGCGGCTGCGCGGACGCACAGTGGCGATTCCATTGGTGATTTTCTTCATCGCTCTTGGCTTCGCATTGTTCAAAGCGGGCGAAGGAGTAAAGATTGTCACACTCGTGCAGGGTGGCTACCGCGACACGATGGGCGTGTTGTTTTTCAGCATCGGCGTGCTGTACCGCAAATATGAGCAACGCATCGGACACAGCCTGTGGCTCGCCGCCGCCGGAGCGGCTGTCGTGCTTGCCGGATCATGGCTGGAATGCCGTGGCATGAGCCTGTCGGTGCGCATCCGCGACGTGCTGTCGCTGCCAGTGACTGGAGTCGCCGGATGGCTGATGACCTACAACATTTCTTACCACCTGTCGCACCTCAAGGGACGCATAATCCAGTTTTTGGAGTACTGCGGCGAGCACACTCTCTACATCTTCATCTGGCACGTGTCGGCATACAAGGTGGTCAGCCTACTGAAAATATGGTGGTACGGACTCGACCCACGGCAGATCGGGTGCCACATGGTGATTCACGACTATGCGCAGACCGACTGCTTCTGGATTCTGTACACCATTGCCGGCGTAGGCATTCCGCTGTCGGGATACTGGCTTTACAGCCGCATCCGGCAGCAACGCCGTTTTTTTTAATTTGATAAAGAAATATCAATGCAAAGAAGCGTGTAAGCATATATACATTGATGTCATACGTTTTACATTTTTATCGTATGACATATAAAACGTATGACATATAGGAATACATTTTTGTTCATCCCGAGGAATGACATTCAAGGAGACTCATTCTTAGGGATTTTTTCGTTTTCATCCTTTAGCATAAAAGAAAATGAGCCGTTCCTTGGAGGCTTTGCGCCTCCAGCCACTGGGCGAACCTCCGCAGTGTTTTCAATGGTGTTAGATTTATTCTTGCCAAAACATTGTGTCCATAAAAACACAGCAAGGTATGTTTTGAGTAACTTAAAACCTTTCGAGTTACTCTCGAAAGTACTTGCCTGTCGGGGGATACTTCTCCAAAGTCGAGTATCTGGCCCAACCTATCGTAAATAAAGAACTGCATATATGATGATAACATGATTTACTGACATATAGATTTGTTGTCGTTAATATATGCATGTCATATGATAAAACGTTTTACATGGATAGAGCAGAAAGAGACCTGCATCTCTTTCTACTCTTATTCCTATGAACCTTTATAGGCATTTTACCAAGTAATAACCTTATCTACGATTTCTTGTTGCTCCAAACTACTTCTTCGCAGATAGATACGTGTTGTTTCAATGCTTTCATGTCCCATGAGGTCGGCAAGCAGGGCTATGTCGTTGAACTTCTCCAAGAAATTTTTGGCATAACGATGGCGGAATGAGTGAGGGTACACCACTTTTTCATTCAAGCCATACTTCACCGCATAGTTCTTCAACTGCTGTGATATGCCTCTTGTAGTAATACGCTCGCCAAAGCGATTGAGAAAGAGATAACCACTTGTGCGCTTTGTTGTCTGTAACCACTTTTCTGTTTGCGTGCGCAATGTCTTGGGGATATAGATACGCCGTATCTTGCCACCCTTGGTGTAGATGTCGTAATAGCCTACTTGCACGTGCTCAACCTTGATTTGCACAAGTTCGCTCACTCTGGCACCAGTCGCAGCCAAGAAACGCACCACAAAGTACCACTCCAAGTTGTCTTCCTTCTTCAACTTGTTCTTCAAGAAGGTGTAGTCGGCATTGCTGATGACATTCTCCAAATAAGAACGTTGCTGTACCTTGACCGACTTCAAGCGGAGCTTAGTCTTGCCTACAAATACAAGGTACTTGTTCAACGCCTGAATACGGAGGTTCACCGTCTTTGGTTTGTAAGTCTCAATCAAGTAGGTCTTGTAAACCAACAAGTTTCTCTTGTTCAACTCTTTGTGTCGAGAGCCAAACTCCTTTACGGCATACAGATATGCCGAAATCGTGTTCTTAGCCATATTGCCTTGGCTTAGGAACTCTTCAAATTTGTCTAATTCCATTTCTATTCGTTTATTAGTGAAACATTAAGTTGTCCTAATAAATAGGCATGGTATTGTTCTATGAGTTCCTATTATGAGAAGATACTTGCTACGGGAGAGGTGAAGTGCATCGATAAGGAGATACCGTTTGAGATACCAGATGGATGGGAATGGTGCAGAGTTTCATCTCTTTTTCAAATAAATCCAAAGGTCGTGGCAGAAGACAACACTTCCGCAGCATTTATTCCTATGGAAGCAATTTCTGCAGGATATGGCTCAGAATTTAGATATTACGAGAAGAAATGGGGCGAAATCAAGTCTGGCTACACAGTTTTTGCAGACAATGATATTGCATTTGCAAAAATTACCCCTTGTTTCCAAAACAGGAAATCTGCAATCTTTGAGGGTTTGCCCAATGGTATAGGAGCAGGAACGACAGAGTTGAAAATATTGCGTACCTATGGTGAGACTATAAATCATTGGTTCGTTTTGTACTTTTTGGAGTCTCCTTATTTTATTGATGAAGCGACATTCAAAGGAACTGCAAACCAGCAACGTATAATCGTAGGTTATCTGGAAAACAAATTATTTCCTCTTCCACCTTTAGCTGAGCAAAAGCGTATTGTAGATAAGATAGGATTAGTGATGCCGATTATTGATAAATATTCAAAGTCACAGGGACTTTTAGATAAGATGAATGTGGAACTTAATGAGTGTTTGAAAAAATCCGTATTACAAGAGGCAATACAAGGAAAACTCGTTCCACAAATAGCGGAAGAAGGTACAGCACAAGAGCTACTTGAACAAATAAAGGCAGAGAAGCAGAAACTCGTTAAAGAGGGCAAGTTAAAGAAATCTGCCCTCAACGATTCTGGTATCTTCCGTGGTGACGATAACAAGTATTATGAGTTGATAGACAACAGCCCTGTTTATATAGACGAGTTTTTGCCGTTCCAAATACCCGAAACATGGACTTGGTGCAAGGTCAAAGACTTGTTGGAAATACAGACAGGTGCATCGTTCAAAAAAGAACAAGCAAACGCAAATAAAAAAGGCATTAGAATATTGCGTGGTGGAAACATTCTACCCAATAAGTATATATTCAAAGATGATGATGTCTTTGTGTCAGAGGAGTTTGTCAATGCGAATACCATTCTAAAGAAGAATTGCATCATTACTCCTGCTGTAACCAGTTTGGAGAATATTGGTAAAATGGCTGTAATAGAAAAAGACTACAATAATGTTAGTGCTGGCGGTTTTGTATTCATCATTAGTCCATACATTCAAGACTTTAATCATTCCTTGTTACTTGCGTATTTTCTTCAAAGTCCATTCTTAATTGAGGCTATGCGAGGAATAACAAAGAAGTCTGGTGCTGCTTTTTATAATCTTGGTAAAGAACGGCTGAAAGAGTTGTATCTACCATTGCCTCCAATGGCAGAACAAAGTAGAATAGTAGGCAAAATAAATGAGGTCTTATCAAGTATTATGAGCCGATAGGAAGCGAAGTGTCTGAAATAGAACTTCCTTTTGACTTTCCAAGTACTTGGTCTATTGCTCGATTAAATGCTGTTTGTCAACTTATAGACGGCTTGAAAACCATTGGCAAGCAATGCTTGTTAGATGCAAAATACTTACGTGGTAAAAGTTCTGAAACTATAGTAGAACAAGGTAAACTTGTATATAAAGGTGACAATATAATGCTTGTGGACGGTGAAAACTCTGGTGAAGTTTTCATCGTACCACAAGATGGCTATATGGGTAGTACATTCAAGCAGTTATGGATAAGTTCCTCTATGCACGAACCTTATGTCTTGGCTTTCATACAGTTATACAAAGAAACTTTGCGCAATTCTAAGAAAGGTGCAGCAATTCCACACCTCAACAAGGAATTGTTTTATGGGCTTATTATTGGTATTCCACCACTGCAAGAGCAGAGACGAATAGTTCTGAAGATTGAACAATCATCGAAGTTGCTTAAATAGTTGTTCGATTTTGTTTACGATACGTTTTTGCTCCTCAATTGGAGGTAGTGGATATAGATAATCTTCAATATGACAGTTGTTTATGGAGGGCGAATTATCACCCTTCATAAACGCATTAAGACCATCAACCACATAATTTGACAACATCAGATAAAACAAAAACACAGGATAATATCCTAAACTTGGCGTAATAACATAAAATCCTGTACTTGCAATAGCATCTATATATGTATCATCAACCAAAGCGATATTTTTCAAGTATGGACGAACCATTGAAAACAACAAATCGTTTTTGTGGAGTTTCCTCGTTGCTCGACTTGGAGCGTTTTCAAATCTTACCTTTTTAGGATTATCTATAATGTTTAGCCTATTATTGACGGCATCCACATCAATATAAACGAAATCCGATGACGGCTTAGTTGATTCCATTGGCATAAATACAGACATACCTCTTGTCCAACTCCAAGATTCGGGCAAATCAAAAGGAATTTGTTCAGTTATATCCAAGCATTTTTTACCTATCTGCTCATAATACTTGTTATCGTCACCACGGAATATAACAGAAGAAGCTAAGGCTGACTTCTTCAACTTACCCTCTTTAACGAGTTTCTGCTTTTCAGCTTTTATTTGTTCAAGTAGCTCTTGTGCTGTACCTTCTTCCGCTATTTGTGGAACGAGTTTCCCTTGAATAGCCTCCTGTAGAATGGATTTGCGTAATTTGTCTTTAATTTCCGAATTAAGTTTGTCTTGTAAAATTTGACCATCGCTATATTTTTCCACCAAGGGTAAGAGATATTGTATTTTCTCGACAATTCGATACTGTTCTGTCAATGGTGGTATAGGCATTAAATGAGAAACTAATTTTTCTCTTGAAATGTTTGGTTGCGCACCACCTTCTCCTTTTTTTATAAAGTCAATTTGACTACCCATCAGAAAGAAAAACAGAAAATAGTTGTAAATGCCAAATGGAGTGCAAGCGCAACAAGCTTGATTGGTTGTAAGTTCCTTGCCAACAATAGCCACTTTACCTATTGTTGCACCATACATAGCAATAAGAACATCACCGATTCGATTCATTCTTAATGAACATTCTTGTAATGCTTTTTTTGTAACCTTTATTTCTGAATCATAGACAATTCCATTATTCAATTCTCCAGTTCTTAACCATAATATAGACCCACCGTAATAATCGGGATTACCCTTTGCTGGTGTGGCACCTGCCCCCCAATCGCCAATACTTCCCATTCTGCACCATTCCCACCCCTGTGGTATCTCAAATGGTATCTCCTCATCAATGCATTTCACCACTCCTGTATCAAGTATCTTCTCATAATAGGAATTGTCCTCACCACGGTAGATAATAGATGCGTTCTTGTCACGCTTGATTTTCTTCTCCTTGATCAAGCGTTCTTTCTCCTGACGAATCTTATCAAGCAAAACGCTTGCAGGCTCGTCATTAGGGTCTTGCGGTACAAGTTTTCCCTGTATCGCCCATTGTAATATGCTGTTCTTTAATTGTTTTCCGTTCATAACATAAGTTTTATCGTAAAGCATCAATTCGCCAACAAGTTGTTGGCGAATTATATGCTATTTCTAATCTTCATCTTCTGCCTCTTTTCCCTTTTGTAATTCAAAAAACTCTTTCTGCTCACGGATTTCTCGGCTCAACTCTTCTTCTGTAGGAAGATAAGTAAGATACTTAGCGGCAAAGAGCTGCTTGCTGTCTTTCAATATAGAATAACGTGCAAGGTCTTTGCTAGTGTCAGAACACAGAACCAAACCGATAGTAGGATTATTGCCTTCCTCTTTCTTCAACTCGTCATACATTCTGACGTACATATCCATCTGTCCCACATCCTGATGAGTTATCTGCGTAGTCTTTAAATCAATAATGAGATAGGACTTTAGGATGATGTTGTAAAACACAAGGTCGATATAGAAATCGCCCATGTCCGTCTTGATATGCTGTTGGCGAGCCACAAACGCATAGCCTTTGCCCAACTCCATGATGAAAGTCTGCAGATGGTCAATAATGGCAGTTTCCAGTTTCGATTCACTATAGGCAGGGTTCTGTGGTAGTCCTAAGAACTCTGCTATCACAGGATTCTTGAGATAAGAGAGTTTGTCTTTTTCGAAATCTGAAGTCAGCGAACGCATCTCGTCACTTACCTCTTTGCGCAGATGCTCAGGGGTTTGCAATAATCGGTAATAGTATTGTGAGGAGATATTACGCTGCAAGGTACGGTAATCCCATTGCTCACGAGCCGCCTCCTTCAAATACCACAACCTTGCATCCGCATCTTTTACACGTAGTAAGCGTTCATAGTGAAGCCATGATAGGTTAGGATAAAATGGTATCGTAGATTCGTCAAGCGGTGCTTGACGAATTGGTTCGTCTGTGAGCTTGAATTGGTCAAGCATTGCTTGACCAATTTGTAATTTACTGAACATCAGGTAAAAAGAGCGCATGTTCTTTATGCTTGTCAGTCCGAACCCCCTGCCGTATTCTTCTGTAAGGGTTTGGGAGGCCAATTTTAAGACATGTTTGCCATATTTCGCACGTTCCTTTCCATTTTGTTCCTGTGTCACGATACGCCAACCGATAAGCCAGTTGCGAACCACCAATAGATGGTCTGCACTGCGATAGGCTTGCCGACGTGCTTCACCGGCTAAATGCTTCAAGTCAGAGACAAAGTTTTTCTCTGGTTGAGTCAGCTTTTCTGTTATGTTTGTTAATGCAGATTTTTCCATATTATCCAATCCTTTTCTGAAAAAGTGAGACAGCGTCTCACTTTTTCATAATTTGTGGGACACCGTCCCACATTTTACAATTCGTCCACATTTACATTTATCCCCAGGATACGCTGTATCTCTGCCAATGTCTTATCAATTTCATGATCAAGAGCCTTGCGCTTCTTGAAATAGTCGGCAAGCAGTTCGGCAGGAGGCAAGATTTCTTCATCCTCTTTCGGGAACTTGCACAAGTCGAAGTTGCAATCGGTGGCGATAAGGTCTTCAACCGAATAGCAACGAGATTTCTCGTCACCATCAGCAATAATAATCTCCTTACGGTCGTTCCACCACTCACGGATTGGGTCGCAATGTTCCGACTTCATAGACTTTGTCTTGGAGAAATGCTTGTACCCCTCTGGCATATCCAATCGATAGAACCATGTTTCCTTTGTAGAGTAACCTTCTGGAGCACCTTCCGCACTAGAGTTGTCAAAGAACAGAATGTTCGTGGCAATCGAAGTGTAAGGGGCAAAGATACTGCCTGGCAAACGGATGATGGTGTGCAAATTGAAATCTCTAAGTAACTTTGTTTTGATGGCAATCTTTGTGTTGTCCGCTCCAAACAGGAAACCGTCTGGGACAATGACCGCTGCACGACCATTCCTCTTCAGTCGGTACATGATGAGAACCATGAACAAGTCAGCAGTTTCGCTACTGCGCATATCAGAAGGGAAATGTGACTTGACATCCGACTTCTCGTTTCCACCGTATGGTGGGTTCATCAATACCACATCAAACTTGTCTCCGTCTGTATAGTTGAGTACATCTTTTGTAAGCGAGTTGTCGTGATATACCAATGGCGTGTCAATACCATGCAGCAACAGGTTTGTCACACATAGCATATACGGGAATTGTTTCTTTTCTATGCCAAATACAGACTGATTGTACTCTTTGCGGTCTTCGGCAGTCTTTACCTTTTTGTCCAATTCACCCAACCAACTTGTGATGAAACCTCCTGTACCACAAGCGAAGTCTGCCATTTTCTCACCAATCTGCGGATTGACTATCTCTGCCATAAATTCGGTCAAGGCTCTTGGGGTGTAGAACTCACCAGAGGAACCTGCCGACTGCATTTCTTTGAGGATTGTCTCGTATATCTCACCGAAAGCATGACTTTCCTCATAGTCACCAAGGTTCAAACCGTCTATCACATTAAGCACCTGGCGGAGCTGAACGCCATCTTTCATATATTGGTTGGCATCCTCAAAAGTTGTCTTTACTATTGCCTGACGGATAGGGGTTGTTGGTGTTACCTCTATGTTTTTGAGTTCCACAAACAATGTATTGTTGACAAACGAAAGCAGCTCATCACCAGTCAAGGCATTACCGCTTCCATCGTCATGCGCCCAGTTACGCCAACGGCATTCTTCTGGAATAATAGACTTGTAATCATCACCGTCCAACTCCCAATCATTCTCTTTCTCGTCATAGACTTTCAAGAACAGCATCCACGCCATTTGTTCTATGCGTTGCGCATCACCGTTGATACCGGCATCATTGCGCATTATATTGCGTATCCGTTT
>ERZ772884.127-NODE-127-length-62690-cov-14.698188_pt1 | contig 62690 bp, 96 predicted proteins | sample MGYA00580574_ERZ772884 | MGnify/ENA primary metagenome ERZ772884 (study PRJEB29015, sample SAMEA2737690) | human gut metagenome | biome: human gut; feature: human-associated habitat; material: faeces | place: China | collected 2012 ... | reverse complement strand
CTTTAACGGTGAAGAAATGCAGGTAGGCGGAAACATCCGCAACGCATATATGAACTCTGAGAGTGGCAGACAACTTATTCGCAATTTGCTCCCCGATGAATACTACAACGCTGTTATGGCTGTGTGGGGTGATAATCCAACCGTTGATGAACCTATTATAGAATGAAAAGAGGTGAATAAATTATGAAAATCAATGATAAAGTATATACAGTATTGAAATGGGTAACAATGATTGCACTTCCTGCAATTGGTACACTTTATTTCACATTATCAGGTATTTGGGGATTTCCATACGCTGAGCAGGTAATCGGTACTATTACAGCTATCAGTACATTTTTAGGTGTACTTCTCGGAATTTCAACAAGTCAGTATAACAAAAGTAAGAAAGGCAAGTGATTTTATTATGGCAAAATATCCTTGTAAACCCGATATTTTTAGTAAAACTTATGAGAAAGTAGAGGAATAACAATGAAAGTTACTGCTATTGATGTCAGCTACTGTCAGACGGGAGTTGACTACAACAAAGTCAAGAACAGTGGTATTGACGCCGTAATTATCCGTGCAGGATTCGGTAAAGAAACCTATCAGAAAGACTCTGAGTTTGAAACACATTACAAGAACGCTAAAAAGGCAGGTCTTGCAGTCGGTGTGTACTGGTACTCATATGCTTATTCTGTTGCAGAAGCAAAGCAGGAGGCTAAGGTATGCCTTGCGTGCATTAAAGGTAAAACGCTTGAATTACCTGTATATTATGACCTCGAGGAGAGCGGTCAGACAAGGCTCGGTATGTCTGCTCTGACAAATATTGCTATTGCATTTTGCGAAGCTATCAAATCAGGTGGATATCGTGCAGGTGTGTACAGCAATCTTAACTGGCTCAACAATTATATTGATTATGAGAGGCTCAGGAACAAGTACAGTATTTGGCTTGCACAGTGGTCATCTAATCCGTCAAAGTCTTGTGATATATGGCAGAATGCTGATAATGGCAGAATCAGCGGTATCAGCGGTAATGTTGACACGGATGTTATTATCAACAAAAATATCGTTAAAAAATCAAATTCAGGAGTGAAGGAAGAAATGATTAAATACGGCTCACACAATATGGCTACACTTGCATTTAAAAAGCAGTTGATTACTTTATATAATATGGGTATCATCAAGACAAAGGTTGATAACTCAAACGGTTTCGGTGACGGCACTTTAAAGGCGGTCAAAGAGGCACAGAGAGCAGGTAATATCACGGCTAACGGCGTTGTAGATGAAAAATTAATCAATGTTATCTATCATCTTATCAATGATTGCAATTGGGCTAAAGATAAGAAAATTGCAAATGCTAAAAAAGCACTCGGATAATACGCCAAAAGATAACAGTATTATATTTATAGATAGTAAATATCTTAAATACTAATATTTTATATTGCCCGATTGTTAAAATGCAGTCGGGCAATCCTAAAAGGAGGATAAATGCTTGAACTTGAATATAAATGTAGCTGATATAGCTATATCAAGGTTTAAATCTGTATATAAAGATATATTTCAGCATAAGCATACACACTATACACTTGCAGGCGGACGAGGTAGCACAAAATCATCTTTTGTAGGTCTTATGATTATATTACTAATTATAAACTTTAACGATGCCCACGCAGTAGTATTCAGACAAGTAGGTAATACAATTCAAAAATCTACAAGGTCACAGATTGAATGGGCTATATATACTTTAAATTTACAAGATTATTTTATAATACCGAAGTCATACTCAAATCCTATTATATTTAAACCTACAGGACAACAGATTATTTTTATGGGTATGGATGACCCTAACAAGGTTAAATCTATTAAATTACCATTTGGATATATAGCTATTACTTGGTGGGAGGAACTTGACCAGTACGCAGGAGAGGCAACACTCAGAAAAGTTTTACAGTCTACAATGCGTGGCGGTAATATGTTTTGGGATTTTCGTACATTCAACCCCCCTATTAGCCGTAATAACTGGGCAAATGAGTACGCAGACCGTGCAGAAACAGACGGCAGAGTAAAACGAAATACATTAGTTGTTAGAAATACATATCTTGATGTTCCTGTTGAATGGCTTGGAGAACAGTTTATTGAAGAGGCAGAGGAATTAAAATCTATTAACGAAACTGCTTATAATCACGAATATTTAGGTATTGCTACAGGCACGGGCGGAGATGTATTTAAAAATGCTTCTGATTTAGATATGTCACAAATTATAGAAATACATACAGGGGATAGAATAATCACAAAACCGCTATATGAAACCTTTGACCATATCTATTGTGGAATTGACTGGGGATTTGCCCGAGACCCATTCAGATTTGTAAAATGTCATTTTGACAGAAAACATTTAGATTTATATATATTTAAAGAATATAATACAGTAAAAACAAGAAATAAAGAAGTATTTGATATACTTTATGAAGATAAAAAACTAATTGATAAACAACAGTTAGTTACAGCAGATAGTGCGGAAGAAAAATCAGTTGCAGACTTTAGAGCTTATGGAGCTTTTATCAGAGGAGCTGAAAAGGGTCCCGATAGTGTTAGATACGGCATTAAATGGCTACAAGGTTTAAATCATATCTATATTGACCGCAGACAATGCCCTTATACTTATGATGAGTTTATCAATTATGAATATGAACAGGATAAAGACGGTAATTTTATTTCTGCATATCCTGATGAAGATAACCATTCTATAGATGCGGTTAGATATGCTATGGAAAAATACTATAAAAGGAGAGGTAAATAATGTTCTCTTCACTTTGGAGCAAATTAAAGGAGTTGTTAAGAAAAATGATAGGTGTTAATACTATTCAGAAAACATTACATATTGAACCTATAATTTCAAGTAAAATGGCAAACGCTATTGAATTATGGTCACTTATGTATGAAGATAATTCACCGTGGCTACAAGAACCTACTTTAGCTGACCCTGTAAAAGTAACATCTTTAGGACTTCCTGCATTTATTGCAAGTGAAAAAGCAAGAATGGCAACAATTGAAATGAAGTCTGAAATCACAACACCGACAGAATCAGTAACAGAGGCAAATCCTAATTATGAACCGCCTACCGTTGACGAGGACGGTAATTTACAGATTTCAAATGAGCCTGAATTTATCACAAAAGAGGTTATATTAGGTGATACTGCAAGAGCTGAATATCTAAATACTCAATATACTAAAGTTAAAAATAAAATTAGAAATCAGCTTGAGTACGGTATTGCTAAAGGCGGCTTAGTTATTAAACCTTATATTGTTATTTCTGATATTACTACTGACGGAGAAAATACTGATACTGAAAATAATATCCGACAGGATGTTGATATTGAATTTGATTATATACACGCTGATAACTTTTTCCCTATTGCTTTTGACGGTAGTGGTAAAATTACAGAGGCGGCATTTGTACAGGTAAAAACAGATAAAAGTACAGTGTATACAAGATTGGAATATCATAAATTACAGAATAATATGGTAACTGTAACTAACCTTGCATTTAAGAAAGAAAACCGTACACAGCCCTCTACAACAGATTTTGATTCTGATTTAGGCGAACAGATTAACCTTACAGAAGTACCTGAATGGGCAGATTTACAGCCTGTAACACAGATTGGAAATGTTGACCGCTTGTTATTTGCATACTTTAAAATGCCCGAAGCAAATACAATTGAAGCACACAGTCCTTTAGGTGTTAGTGGCTACAGTAGAGCTGTAAAACTTATAAAAGAAGCTGATTTACAATATTCAAGAATGTTATGGGAATTTCAGGGCGGTGAGTTAGCTATTGATATTGATAGAGATGCCCTTAATACAGTTGAAGATGAAGAAAAAAATACATATGAAATACCTAATATGTTACAGGCAAGACTTATGCGTAGAGTAGATTTAGGTAATTCAGAAACATATCAAGTATTTAATCCTCCATATAGAGATGCTTCACTTATCAATGGATTAAATAATATTCTTATGCGAATTGAAGATGTATGTGCATTATCACGAGGTACATTATCAGATGTAGCCGCAGAGGCAAGAACAGCAACAGAATTAAAAATCCTTAAACAGCGTAGTTATTCGGCTAATGCTGAAATTCAAAAAGCGTTAGAGGACGCATTAAAAGACCTTGTATATGTAATGGATATTTACTGTACTCTATATGAGGTTACTGCTCCTGGAGAATATGATATTTCATTTGAATGGGATGATAGTATTCTTGTTGATGTTGAAACTGAGTTAAATAAAAGAATTACACTTATGCAGAACGGACTTACAAGTAAACTTGAAACCCGTATGTGGTATTTTGGCGAAACTGAAAGGCAGGCAAGAGAAGCTCTTAATAATGTATCACAGGAAAATAAACAGTCAATGGAAGAAAATCTATCTAATATTATAGGCGGTAAATAATAATGTTATCTGAAAATGCTATTGATAAGTTAATTATGAAAGTAATAAATAGTCAAAGAGATATAAATTTATATATTCTCGCTATTTTATTAGCTTGTATTGATGATATTAAACACGGCAAAAAAATAACACCTGAAAAACAATCACAAGATTTAAAAATAATTGATGATTACATAGCAGGCTCAGCTATTATACAGATTGCTTTAATTAGTAATCTGTATAATATTATTGCTGAGGATATTTACTCATATAGTAAAAGTTTATACGAATTAAAAAAGGTAAAATATAAAAAGTTTAAAGCTAATAAAGCTATATCTAAAATACCTAAACAGTATTTAAAAGATACTGTAAAAATCATTGATAAATTTATAAAGTCCCCTAAATTTATTATAGATGATAAACCTCTGTCTTTCACAGAAACCTATAATTATATACTTAATAAATCTTATGAGGCATATAATACACCTTTAGATTTTGATACTATTGTACAGCCCACAATAAATAATTTAGTTAATAGCGGAATTAACATTGTAACAAATAAGACAATACAAAAAGTTGATAATGTTTTACAGAATGATATTACAGAGAATATTAAAAATATATCACAAGATGTACAGTCAGAAGCAGGAAAACAATTTGGAGCAGACGGTGTAGAAATTACTGTACACGCTTACCCTGCACCTGACCACGCTCCTGTACAAGGTCATCAATTTACAAATAAAGAATTTAATAAATTACAGAACGGTCAAGATTTTGAAGATGTAAACGGTATTAAATTTAAAGGCTTTGAAAGAGCTATTGGTACTTGGAATTGTAGGCATTTTACATTCTCAATTGTTGTAGGCTCTACACCTCCTACATTAACCGATAAACAGTTACAAGATATTTTAGATGACAATGAAAAAGGTTATACTTTACCTAACGGAAAACATTTGACTATTTACGAATGTACACAAATGCAAAGATACTATGAAAGACAAATCCGTAAAAATAAAATAGGGCAAGTATCTGCGAGAAAGGCTGATAATAAGCCTTTGGCACAGAAATATCAAACTAAAGTAAATCACTATACAAATGAGTATATATCATTTAGTAATGCTTGTGGATTAGACTTAATGAAACACCGTACTGCTATATCAGGTTATCGAAAAATAAAGATAGATATATAATCTTTTTATACAAATAGTATTGACTTTTTATACAAATAGTAATATAATAATTATAGAGAGAAACTTTTTATTTTGAACACCTCTCTTGTTGGATTTCAGGGTATAAGCATAAGCCCCATCCTCCTTAATAAACTGCCTGTATAGCAGTAGTTATACAGGCAGTAGCTTATCACAATACAGAAAGGTATATTTAAATATGGAGGGAATTATTTCATCCTTAATTGTAGGAGGATTGGCATTAATCGGAGTTATTATTACAAATCTTGCGAGTAATAACAAGATACAATCTAATATGAAAACATCTCAAAAAGTTACAGAAGCACATATAGAAGAATTAACCAGAGAAGTTCGCAAACATAACAACTTTGCAGAACGAGTGCCTGTAATTGAAGAGCAAATCAAAGAAATCAATCATAGATTACACGATTTGGAAGATAAATGAAATTAAAATTGTTTTATACAATTTTAAAATATAAAGCCGAGCATAAAGGCATATAAACAAATGCACATTCCAACGCAGATAGTGACTGCGGATTTAAAAATTAAACTGATTTAAGAATGTAAAGGAGTTATAGTCAATGGAATTTTTAAAATCACTTTTCGAAAAAGCCGAAAACGGCACAATGAATTTTGAACAGTTACAGTCAGCTTGTAAGGAAGCAAACATTAAACTTGCAAATCTTGCAAATGGTGAATATGTAGCTAAGCAGAAGTATGATGATGATATTTCATCTAAAGCAGAAACGATTAAAACACTCGAGGGCACAATCAAGAGTAGAGATAGTGATATTAAAACTATCAGAAAAGAGCTTGAAGAAGCAGGCGATAACAAAGAAAAGCTCACTACTTTGTCAACAAATCTATCAGACTTGCAGACAAAGTATAAGGACGATATTGCCGCTTATAAAAGTAAACTCGAAAAGCAGTCTTATGAGTATGCTGTAAAGGATTTTGCAAATTCAAAGAAGTTCACAAGTAAAGCCGCAAAAAGAGATTTTGTAAATTCAATGATGGCAAAAGAACTCAAAATGGATAATGATACAATTTTAGGTGCGGAAGATTTTGTAAATGCGTATTCGGCAGAAAATGCAGATGCATTTGTAGTAGAAAATCCTACACCTAAGCCCAGCCCACAGTTTGTAAATTCTACTCCTGGAAATACACCACCTGACCCGAACACAAACGGATTTAAGTTTAATTTTACAGGAGTAAGACCTCACAAAGATTAAAAAAAAATTAAAAGGAGATTAGAAAATGGCACAGGCAATTAACTACGCTAAAGACTATAGCAGAGCATTGGCACAGGCTTTTCCATATACACTTAACTTCGGTGCTCTCTATAACACATCCAACAATAATGTTTATCGTTGGGTAAATGCGAAAACAATTGAAATTCCGAGCATTTCGACAACAGGTCGAGTAGCTTCTGACCGTGACACAATCGCAACCGCTCAGAGAAACTACGATAATGCTTGGGAAACAAAGGTACTCACAAATCAGAGAAAGTGGAGTACACTTGTACATCCAATGGATATTGACCAGACAAATATGGTAGCATCCATTGCAAACATCACAAGAGTATTCAATGAGGAGCAGAAGTTCCCCGAAATGGATGCTTATTGTGTATCAAAGATTTATACAGATTGGCTCACAACTACTGACCCTGAAACATCTGCTGTAAGAGCCGCAAGTAAAACTGTTCTTACAACAGAAAATGTACTTGCTGAGTTTGATGCTCTTATGCTCAAAATGGATAACGAAAGAGTTCCTGCTAATGGCAGAATCCTTTATGTTACCAATGAAGTAAAGTCGATGCTTAAGAACGCACAAAAGATTGAGCGTACTCTTAATGTACAGGATGCTAACTCAATGATTAACAGAACAGTTAATAGACTTGATGAAGTTGAAGTTATCGGTGTTCCTGCTACACTTATGAAAACTAAGTATAACTTTACTACAGGCTATAAAGCCGCCGCAGATGCAGACCAGATTAATATGTTCCTTGTTCACCCGATTGCTGTAATTACTCCAGTTTCTTACACATTCAGTAAACTTGATGAACCGTCAGCAGGCTCGGAAGGTAAGTATATTTACTTCGAGGAATCTTTTGAGGATGTATTCATTCTCAATAAGAAGAGCGGCGCTATTCAGTATAATATTACTGCTCACGCTTAATGAAATGAGGTTTTGGAAATGGTAACTGTAGAAAGAGGAAATGTAGTTCTCACTATCAAAGAGTCTGAAATTGATAGATATATTGACCTCGGTTACAATCTTGTTGATGAACACGGCGAAGTTATAAGAGAAGCTGTACCTACTGATTTAGGTGCATTGCGTAAGGCTTTTATTGAACACACAAAAACAATTAAAGCACTTGAACAGGAGATTGCAACTCTTAAAACTAAATCAAAATCAACACGAAAAACACAGACTTCAAAGGAAGAAAACTAATAAAAATGAAAGGCGGTGCATTTAATGTATTTAACTTATGATGATTATATTAATATGGGAGGTACTTTAGATGAAACCGCCTTTAATGATTTTGAAATTGAAGCAGAGGTATTAGTTGATTGGTACACATTCAATAGATTACACAAAGAAGCGGTTCTTCCTGTAAAAGTTAAACAATGTATCTATAAACTGATATCTATTGCTCAACTTCAAAATCAATCATTTTCATTAGGTCAAAACATTGACGGCTCTGTAACATCTGCAATTGCTTCACAGTCAAATGACGGTGTATCTATTTCTTACAATGTCTTGAATGCCTCAGAAGCATTTGAACGCTGTAAAACAGAATCAGTTAATACAATTCAGCGATACCTTAATGGAGTTAAAGATAGTTTAGGTCATAAACTTTTATATAGAGGTGTATATCCTAATGAATAGTTATCCTATTTGGTGGGATACTGATTTAACTATATATAATAAGTTTACAGACCCACAGACACAGCTTATTAAATGGTATCGTACTGTATTAACTAATTGTTTTTGGAAATATGTAGGGGATAAAGTATCCGTGGGAAATACGGTACTTGAAACAAATGATATTATTTGTAGAATACCTCAGAATGATAAATTCAAGGAAAAGTACGAATGGCTTAATACTCCAAATGATTTAATGACGAATTATTTCACTTTGAGTAATGGCGATATTATTGTTAAAGGTAATGTTGCAGATGAAATTGATGAATATAAATCAGGTAAGCGTTCAACTGATTTAATCGCTAAGTACAAAGAACTTCAAGGCTGTATGGAAATACAGCAAACTGCGTTAAATATAGGTGTTGGAAGATGTAATCCACACTATTATGTAAAAGGTGAATAAAATGTCAGTATTTAAATTTGATGTTGACCTTGATAATAAAGGAATACAGACTAAAATTGAAAATTTAATTACTGATGAAGTTATGATAGAAATTCATAGTTTATTTGCTAAGCTAATAAATCCTTGGGTTCCGTTTTTGGAGGGTCCTCTTTCAAAGAGTGTAACTGCTCAAATTTATGCTGATTATATCAGGTATGGCGGTGCTGACCAAATATCCGAATTAAGACCTGAGGGTATTACATATGCGTATGACCAATACACTAATTTAAGTTATAAGCACACTACAACTTATCATCCCTTAGCTACAGCTTATTGGGATAAAGTAGCAATGCAGACACAGCTTGAAAAATTTGAACTTGGCGTAAAAGAAATTTTAGCAAGGAGGGCTAAAGAATTATATGGTTGACAAAAATCAAGCAGTAATAGATTTTCTTATCAACTGCCCACAAATCAAAAATAATCCATTATTCTTTAATGCTACCGAAGCTAAAGACAATAATAAACAGATATTAACACTCGGAAATGATAAATCATTAAATGTTAAATATATTGACGGTAGTGTATTACGCAGATTTACATTTACACTTATTGATTATCGTTCTGTTGCATATCAGGCAATTGTTAAACTGCCTGAATACAAAAATGAGAATGTAGAAGAAGTATTAGATATTCAAGGAATTATTGATTGGATTACAGAACAGAATGATGCTCAGAATTACCCTGATTTTGGAGATAAATGTAGTATCGAAGAAATGAGAGTATTAACTGATAATCCTAACCTTGACGGTATTGATACCTCTACTAAACCCTCATTAGCACGATATAGTATGTCAATTAGAATTGACTATTTAGATAAATCAAATAAAATTTGGAATTAAGATGAAAGGAAAATAATACTATGGCTATTTCACAGTTTAACCTTAAAAACGGTCAGAGAGCAGAAAGAAAACTTCTCATTACCGTAGCTGAATGGACTCAGACAGGCAGTGAATCCCCTGTAAGAGAAATTCTTGGCACAAGAACAGAGGACAGCTCAATTGAGTATAATGCTGATATCTCGACAACAACTGATATTCTCGGTAACAACTATACTGACCTTAATAAAACACAGCCTCAGCAGGATTTTGACCCGTACCTTATTCTTGGTGGCTCTAAACTCGGAGCATTCTTGAATGATATCAGAAGAAGAAATGCACTTAGCGAACTTAGCGATTTTACAATTTATGTAATCACTGCATTTTCAGGCACAGGTAGTAAATATGATGCTGAAAAGCATACAGGCTGTACAATCACTTATAACTCAATCGGCGGTGATACAAATGTAAACTTCCCGATTTCTGTATATTTTAGTAATAAGATTACACTCGGTACGGTTGATAAACTTGCAGATGATTTCACATTTACCGAAGATGTAACAGTTTAATCAATATAAATTAAGGAGGATATTATAATGGCAACAACAAAGAAAAAGGATAATCTTATTGACATTAACATCGGAGGTATCGAAAAGAAAAGATTCCGTATCAACGGTGATGACAATAAAATCCTCGAACTTAACACATCTGACCTTAACATTGCTTCAAGATTTTCAGAAGCATACCCTGCACTTATTGAGTGTGAAAAACAGGTAACGGAATTGCAGGAATCTGCAAATGAAGATACTGATGAACTTGGCTCAATCTCTATGTTTAGTGAAAAGCTCAAAAGCATTGATACAAAAATGAAAGAGCTTATGGACTTTATTTTTGACAGCAATGTTAGTGAGATTTGTGCAGGCAACGGCTCTATGTATGACCCTTTGGACGGTTATATGCGATATGAGGTTATTATTGATAGATTGTCAGACCTTTATACTGATAACCTCGGCAAAGAGATGAAAAAGGTTCAGAATAGAATGAAAACTCATACAGCTAAATATACAAAATAAAAATAAGGTGATAAAATGTACACTCTGCCAAACAGTATTATTATAGATGATACTGAATACGCAATCCGAAATAACGGAGATTATCGTACTATTTTAGATTGTTTTAGTGCTTTAGAGGACATTGAATTACCACAGCAGTATCGTATATACTCAGCATTGATTATCTTTTATGACGGCATTAACTCTGTTGATGATGTTGAAAATAAATTAGGTGAAAATGTTGAAGAAGCTGTAAATAAAATGTTTGATTTTTTCAACTGCGGTCAAGAAAATGTTGGGATGCAGGTCAATTATAAACTAATTGATTGGGAGCAGGATTCTCAAATTATTAGTGCCGCTATTAACAATGTGGCTCGGAGAGAAATTCGCTCCGAGCCTTATTTACATTGGTGGACTTTTATGGGCTACTATTGTTCGATAGGTGAAAGCATATTGTCTACAGTAGTTAATATTAGGGATAAAATTGTTAAGGGTAAAAAATTAGAAAAGCACGAAAAAGAATTTAAAAGGAATAATCCTCAATACTTCAATTGGAGAGCTGAGGATATACAAAAACAAGAAGATGATAAATTAGCATTTTCGATGTGGAATGCAGAATAATTTAAACAGGAGGTGGCTATTATGCAGTCCGTTGACGGTGATGTAAGACTTTCCGTTAGTTTTGATATGAAATCTGTACAGACAAATCTTGTACAGCTTAAAAAGGCTATAAAAGATACACTTGGCGGATTTGATAGTGTGGGTTCAAAAGTAACTCCACAGGTAGCTGATTTGGAAAAAGAACTTGCTAATGCTACCGATAAAATTAACGAATTAACAAAAGAAGTTGAAGAATTATCTAAAACTAAATTAGATAAAACTTTTGACGGAGCAGATAAACAAGTAGAAAAAGCTACAAATGAAGCTAAAGAACTTAAAGCACATACAGAGGGAATTGCAGATAGTGCCAAAGATGTAAATGCAGAGTATGATGAAACTGCAAAAGAAATGGAGCGTATTGCTGAATTAGCAAAAAAAGCAGTATCGCAAAAAAATGAGGGTGCTAAGTTTGGCACAGAGTATATAGGAGACCGTCCTGAATATCATTCATATAAACCCTATACTTTTCCTGTTAAATCTAAGACACAGCCAGCAATTACTGCTGAAAAATCAAGTGTACCGACACCTGACACAAAAGAAGTTGAAAAAACTGCAACAGCAGTAAAAGAAGTAGCTACAAATATAGATTATGCTTCACAGGAAATGGAAAAATTTAATTCCGAAATTCCTGACGGCACATCTAAATTACAGGAACTAAATACCGCAGTTAAAAAAGCGGAAAATACTGTATTTGAGTTATCTCAAAAACTAAATGAAGTAGGAAATGCTAAAGTACCTACTGCTGAATATACAACTATTTCACAGCAGATTGCTAATGCTGAAAAAGAACTTGATAAACTTTACAATCGACAGGCAGAATTAAAGCAGTTAGGTAAAGATAGTGGTTCTACTTGGGAAACATTAAATGTAAAAATTCAAAATGTTGAAAGAGTTTTAGGCGATGCCAAAGGCGAAATGTCTGTTCTTGTACAGCAGGGTAAAGCATTTACTGAGGGCAGTAAAACACCTAAATATACGGAATTGGTAAAACAACTAAAAACTGCTCAGGGCCAGCTCCTAAAATCTAAGTCAAGAGTAGAAGAATTTACTAAATCTGAAAGCGAAAGTGCAAAAACAGGCTCTAATATAGGTAAATCACTGTCTAAGGGACTTAAAACAGGTGAAAAAAGTTTAATCAAATTAGGAAGTAAAGTAAAGTCTGTATTCTCCGCTATTGCAAGCAGAACAAAGAGTATGTCTAAGACGGCTTCTGGTGCATTTTCTAACATTGATAGCGGAGTTAAAAAAGGAATTAAATCTTTATTAAAATACGGATTATCTATTAAATCTTTATATATTCTTGTAAGGAAATTAAAGGGATATATACAAGAAGGCTTAACTAATTTAGCAGGATATTCAGATTCTGTAAATAACGATATCTCCAAAATATTATCAGCTCTTGAAAAACTTAAAAATGCGTTAGCTACTTTGGTACAGCCTATCATTAGAGCGGTACAGCCTGCTGTAACATCTTTATTAAATCAGTTTACAGCAGTTACAACTAAAGTAGCAGAGTTTTTCGCCGCACTTACAGGACAGAATTATGTGTATAAAGCGGCTGATACACAAAAGAAATTTGTAGAAAGTCTTGATGATACAGCAGATTCCGCAGATAAAGCTAAAAAATCATTAGATGAATACTTATCCCCACTTGATGATTTAAACAAATTTCAAGATGATAAGACTACATCTACTACATCTACAAAATCTAAAACAAATGCTACAGACCCGTCAAAAATGTTTACAACCGAGCCTGTAAGTGATAAATTTAAGAAATTAGCTAATGATTTAAAGAAAATGTTTAAATCAGCCGATTGGACTGATTTAGGTAAATATCTTGGAAATGCTTTAAATAAAGCATTAAAGAAAATAGACTGGAATACTATCCAAAAAACTATAAAAGCTATAGCAACTAAATTAGTTACTTTGTTAAATGGTTTTATATCGCAAGTTGACTGGACTTTAGTTGGTAAAACTATTGGTAATTTTATTCAGAGTGCTATACAGTTTGCATATACTTTTATTACTAATTTTGACTGGGTAGCTTTTGGGGAAGCTATTGCAAATGCTATTAACGGAGCTATAAGTGCTATAAATCCTGCAATGTTAGCACAAGGTCTGTCTAAGTTAGTTATTGGTATATTTAATACTTTAACATCTTTACTTGATACAATTAACTGGGATGCTTTTGGAAAGTCTATTGTTAAATTTATTAGTAATATTAAATGGGGTAATCTTAGTATAGCAGTAGTTAATCTTATTCAATCTTTTTCAAAAGCACTTAGAGCTACTGATTTTAAATCTATCGGCACCGCATTTAAAAAAGGCATAGATTCTATTAACTGGAAAAGTATGTGGAATAGTATAACTAATGTAGTTACAGATTTAGTTAAAAGTATTGCAGATTTATTTGGACTTAAAGGCATTAACACCTCTAAATTAAATAAAGCATTGAAAAATTTAGCTGACCCTGTATCTAATTTATTAGATGCTTTTGGAGATATTGCTAAAACATTACTTCCTAAAATTGTAAACGATTTAGTGCCTTCATTAGTAAATTTACTCGGAGAGGTGCTTAAAGGTGTAGAGCCTATTGTGAAAGCGGCTTCTCCTATTTTGGATACGGTTATTGATGTAATTAGTCAAATTGTAGATTCATTATCTCCTATAATGCCTGTTATTGGAGGTATAATCAGCGGAATAGTTGATACACTTGTTCCAGTATTAGAGCCGTTGATTCAACTGGTAGGAAATATTGTACAATTTTTAGCCCCTGCGGTAGAATTTATCGGTCAAGTAATCAGTACCATTTTAGCACCTATTACTGCAATAGGTGAAATAGTAGGTGATATAATGAGCACTCTTGTAGGAGATGGCACACCTACCATTAGTGCTAAAATGCAAGAAGAGATTAGTAATTTGGCTACTATTAGTAGTGATATGGAAACTGTATCAGATAATGTAGATAATGCAATTAGTACAGTAGATACTAATTTACAGGAAACACAAGATTCCGTACAGTATGTAGATACTTTGCAAGATAGAATGGACGAACTGTTGAATAAATCTACATTAACTCCAGAAGAAATGCAAGAGCTTGATACAATTGCAGATTTAATATCCGAGCGTTTTCCTGAATTTAAAAGCACTTGGGAAAATTATACAACCGAAGATTCACAAGGTAAAACAATATTAACAGGAAATCAGCAGGAAATTAGAAAAGAGTTAGATTCTACAATTGACAAGTTGAAAGAACAATACCGTACAGAAGCACTAAAAGAACAATATACGGCTCTATATAAAGAGCAGGTAGAGGCTTCTACAGAATACAATCAAGCTGTAACTAAAGTAAAAGATGCTCAAGATAAAGCTACAGAGGCATCCAATAAACAGATAGCGGCTTGGGAAAAAATGGAAGAAATCGGCTACGGTAATGACGGATATAAAGAAGCTGAAAAAGTTTATAATAACGCTACTGCAGAACTTGACGCATATGCAGACGAACTTGGCACAGCACAAGAGGGTATGCTTAAAGCATCAGGTAAAGTAGAGCAATTGAATACCAAAATGAACGGCTTGGAAGGTGCAATGAAAGTTGTAAGCGGTGAATTTGATAAGAATAAAGACAGCTTACAAGACCTCAGAGATGCCTATGATATGGGATTCATTAGTGTTGACGAAATTAAAAAACAGTATGGAATAGATGCTAAGGAATTGTTTGATGCTACATATAGTGTAGCTGATATGTCAGTTAAAGGCTATAATTTAGGTATCAATAAAGGCGTTAAGGATGCTAATAAAGCAGGTATCAAAATCGGTCAGGAATCCATTAAAGGTGCTCGTACAGCGTTAAACGAACATAGCCCGTCAAAAGAATTTGTAGAAATCGGTGAATATTCTGTAAAAGGCTACACTAAAGCTATTGATAATGATAAAACAGGCGAAATTAGTATTACTAAGTGGGCAAAAAGAATTATAAAAGCCGCTACAGACACATTCAGAGATATGACTAATCCAGCCGACACTTTTGTTAATAGAGTTATATCAGCTTTTAGTAGAATACCTATTGCGTTTAAAAATATTTTAAACACAGTTATTAGTGATTTTGAAACATTTTTTAATTATACAATTCGAGGCATTAACAACCTTATTGATAATCTAAATTTAACTAATAAAAATATAGGACAATCTACTAATAAGCCCTATACAACTTATGGTAAATTTAGTTCAATGACTTTACCTCGTTTGGCAACAGGAGCAGTAATACCTCCAAATAAAGAATTTATGGCTGTATTGGGCGACCAAAAACAGGGTACAAATATTGAAACACCTGAAAAATTACTCCGTCAAATCGTAAGAGAAGAATTAGGAAATACTCAGAATGCCGTACCTAATAAATACGAAATACCTTTACAAGTAGGTAGGAGAACTCTTGCAACACTTGTAATTGATGAAGCTAAACTAATGTTAGCACAAACAGGAAAAAATCCTTTTGAACTGGCATAAATTTAAGGAGGTTATTATGTCACAGCAGAGATTAAAGTTTAATAATTACACTCCGCCAAATGTAGATGCTGACGGCTATCAATTGTCTTTCGCAACTACTTCCACCTCAAATTCAGGGCGAACAATGCGAGGAAATATGGTTAATGTGCCTCTATTCACAGTAGAGGCATATAACCTTAAATGGACTAATATTAAAGCTACTGATGTATCTAAAATTTTAGGTCAAGTTATGGGCAAAGCAGGATTTGATTTTTACCATTATAATATTTATAAAAATAAATGGGAAACAACTAAATTCTATGTAGCAAATATAAACAGTCCTATTATAAATTTAATTGAGGGTATTGAAAAAGTAAGTCAGTTAAGTTTTCAGGTTACGGGGGTAAATCCAGTATGAAAAATGTGTCAAATGCTTTTAAAGAAGTTATTAAAAATGGAGGTCCATTCTATGCTTATGCTAAGTTTAAATTAGTTGACGGCACAGAATTAGAAATGACTTCACGAAAAGATTTTTATATTTCAGGTAATTCATACACACAAGGAGGTCAAGGACAATTCCCTCTTGGTGAGGCTGTATCTAAGACTATTGATATCGGCATTGATAACCTTGATGAACGATACTCCTCTTATGATTTTAACGGTTGTCAGATTGTATTATACACAGAAGCGGATTTAGCTGACGGCACTATCGAAACGCTACAAGAGGGTATTTTTACTGTGATTGATTCTGTTACTCCTGGAGATATTATCGAACTCACAGCTCAGGATAATATGTATAAAGCAGATATAAAGTTTAAATCTACAATTTCATACCCTACAAGTGCATTATTGCTTTTACAGGAAATTTGTACTGTATGCGGATTATCTTTAGCCTCTACATCAGATTTATCTCATATTTCTTTTCAAATAAATTCAGCCCCTGATAATGTTACTGCAAGACAAGTGTTAGGCTATATCGCACAAATTATGGGAGGCAATGCTTTAATTTTGCCTAACGGTCAATTAAAAATTCAGCGTTACAAAAAAGAAGATATTGCTAAAATGTCAATTCTTTCAGGCGGTAACTTAGCTGATAATATCACAGATTATATTTCAGGCGGTAAGTTTGGAGAAACTATTGAAGATGTTATTAGTGGCGAAGAATTAAACGAATCACTACAATTTCATATTTTAGACACCTGTATCAATGAACCTACAATTGCAACTGATGATATTATTATTACAGGCTTAACTACAGAAGTTGCAGTTAAAGGCAGTTCTTCTGAAAAACAGACTATAACATATGGCACAGAAGGTTATATGCTTAATATCAACAATCCTTTAATTAAAGGCAGAGAAGAAGCTGGCTTAAAAGTTATTGGTAATATTGTTATCGGCATAAGTACAAGACCGTTTTCAGGAGATTTTTCACCTAATCCTACAATTGAGTATATGGATAGTGTATATATTGTTGATAGAAAAGATAATATTTATCAATCAATTGTATCTTCACATACATTTACTTATTTAGGAAATAGTTCTGTATCAAATAATACACCATCAAATGAAAAGAAAAATGCTACATATCAAAGTAATGCCTCTAATATTTACCGTAAAGCACAAGAAGATATTGAACAGAATAAAACAGAATGGGAAAAAACTGCTGAAATCTTGAATAATGAATTACAAAATGCAAGCGGACTTTTTCAGACAACACAGACAAATCTCGATGGTTCTACTATATATTATCTGCATGATAAAAAAACGCTTGAAGAATCACAAGTAGTAATTAAAGTTACATCGCAGGCAATAGGTATATCTACAGACGGAGGCAACACTTATCCTACAGGAATTACGGTTGACGGAGATGCTATTGTATCAATTTTACAATCAGTCGGAATTAACGCAGACTGGATAAATACAGGTACTCTAAAGGTAGGCGGAAAAGATAATGGCAACGGTTTAATACAGGTGTATGATAAAAATGGTGAATTATCAGGTAAAATAAATAACGAAGGCTTAACAATTAAATCAGGAGGAGTTGTTAAATCAGAAGCAACAGCTTCTAAATATGTACAATTACAAGGTTCTAATATTTATTTTCATAATTCAAAAAAAGAGATAGCGGTTATTGAGGGAGATACTACTTCTTTAGATTTTTATGTACCAAGTAGCTTTCATTTATTCAAAGGGGAATATAAAAGTCCAAATGCTGTACAAGTAATGAATTATGACGGTACTTCAAACACTACTAAAGTAACAAATTTAAGTGGAGCTATTAAAACGGCGAATGTAACAGATTCTTTTGGTTTAAATGACAAAAGTACATTTACTTGTAAATCAGGCAGTACATTTACAATACAAAATAATGTAACTACTGATATATACAGCGATATAGATATGCACTTGTTTACATTGTCGAATGTAAAACTATCTAAATTAGAGTCTGTAAATGGGAAAGGTGTAATATCAGGCAGAATAAATTTTATATCCAGTTTAACTACGGATTCAAGCGGAAAAGTTATAAATTACTCAAAAGGATATATAGATGTGGAGGACGGTGTGATTGTTGGCGGTGCATCTGATTAAACCTGATAAATATGATAAATCATATAATTTTACAGAGCCTGAATTAAGATATTTAAGACAGGAGTGCAATTTTACTCCTAAAGAATTACAGTATTTTAACTTAAATTCAAAAAGACGAACAAATGCTCAAATAGCTATGGAAATGTATATTTCAGAATCTAAAGTATCTGTTTTAGCTCGTAAAGTAAAACACAAAATTTTAAAAGTTATATAAATTACAATTTTCATACAATTTTTATGCAGGAAATCAACAAGTTGGTTTCCTGTTTTTGTTTTATAATATAAGTACAAAATAAATCAATTGATTTACTCAATATTGAGAGGAGAGTGATTACTGATGATAGACATTAGCCGAGGCTTGACGAAGATGATACAAGATAAGCGGTGTTCATCTGTAGTCGCTCTCCGTTTGCTTTACAATAAAGGAGGTTTAGAAGATGAACGGATTTCAGCAATTTCAAAATCCAATAACAACAAATCCATACCTGCCAACAAATCAGTTCCAAAACCGTTATTCTAACCCTTATATGCCGACAACCTCACAGGCAACAAATAACGGTATTACTTGGGTTCAGGGCATAGAGGGAGCTAAAGCATATCAGCTCACACCTAACAGCATTGCAATGCTAATGGATAGCGAATCTGACGGTAGATTCTATATTAAAGTATCTGATAATGTAGGTATGTGTACGCTAAGAATTTTTGATTATACAGAAGTTACTAATAATATATCAAATAACACAAATTCTAACAATAATTTAGATTTATCAAATTATGTTACTAAAGATGAATTAAATGATATTATTTCTAAAATAAAAGATAATGGAGGTAAAAATAATGGCAAACAGTCTATTTCAGGAAATGCAGTCAATGCAAAATCAGGCAATAAACCCCTTATCACAGAATAATATGGGAAATATTAAACAGATGATAAATTTGATTAAAGGTAAAAATAACCCTAATCAGATGTTACAGATGTTAGCACAGCAGAATCCTCAGGTGTCACAGATTATGAATATGCTTAACGGCTCACATATGAGCCCTAAACAACTATTTATGCAGACAGCACATCAGAGAGGTATTGACCCTAACACAATTATCAATCAGCTTAAATAAATATTATTAAATCATTTGCGTACGGAATGATTTTTAATATAAAATATAAATAATTTATAAAGGAGATTAAAATTATGGAAACTGGCTTAACAGCAAGTGATGTTGCTCTTCTTAACAAGAACAACGATAATGACTGGACTGACGGTGGCTTTATGTGGATTTTCGCACTCCTTATCCTCTTTTGGGGCGGTAACGGAATGTGGGGAAATCGTAATGTAACAAACGGTGAGCCTGTAACAGAAGCAGGTCTGTGTAATGCGATGAATTTCAATAATCTTGAAAATGCTGTTGGCAGACTATCTGACCAGAATCAGCAACAGACACAGCTTCTTGGTAACGGTATCTGTAACCTTGGCTACGAAATGCAGGGCAATATTTCACAGCTTGGCAAAGAAGTAGCACTCGGTCAGTCAGGTATCAATCAGAACATTATGTCAGAGGGTAACACAATTCAGCGACAGATTGCAGAATGTTGTTGCGATAACAGACTTGCAACTGCTAACCTCTCTGCACAGATGGACAGACAGACTTGTGATATCACATCAGCTATTCACGCAGAAGGTGAAGCAACAAGAGCAATGATGCAGACAAATGAAATTCAGGCTCTTCGTGACAAGGTATCAAGCCTTGAAATGGATAGCAGAATGTATGGTGTTGTGCGTTATCCTAACGGTTTCGTTTATAATGCAGGCAATTCACCATTCTGTGGCTGTAACGGTTGCGGTGTCTAATTAACAAAAATTATAGAGCATTGTAGTATGCCAAATAGCGGAGGTGTTATGTGGCACTTCCGCTTTATTTTTATTATTAAATAATGGGGGTCAAATTAAAATGACAGAAGGATATTCAAAAAATGTAACAGTCTTAACAGCAACAGCTATCCCGATTAACAACATTACTATGCAGAAAGGTTGTACTTCTTCACAGTCGGGTGCTTCTGCAATCAAATTGAGCAAATGCGGAGTATATATGGTATCTGTAGATGCAAGTGTAGTAGCTACAACAGCAGGCACAATTTCTTTTCAGTTACAGAGGGACGGAGTATTAGTTCCGCAGGCTGTAGCCTCTGAAACAGCCGCAGATACAACAGGTGTACATTCAATGGGTTTTTCAACTCTTGTACAGGTAAATGAAAACGATATTAAATGTAACTGCTGTACATCTCCTACAATCATTGATGTAGTAAATGTAGGTGTAGGTGCTACATTTACACAGTTTAATATTACTGTAACTAAAATTTGCTAAATGAATAATAATGAGCAACTGTCATTACTTGATATTCTAAATATATTAAGTTTTATTATAGGTATTTTAAACTATAATGAAAACTTAACGCAAGGCGATAAACAAGAACTAATGCAAGAAATTGACAACAAGATTTCATTAGTTTTAGATAAAGTGCAGAAACATTTAGAGATTCAAGATAAGCAGTTAAATATCATTATTAAACGATTGGAGGAGCTTAAAATTGACCGTTGAAGAAATCTATTCCAAAATCTTACAGCATATGATTAAAGGCTTAATGTTCCACGAACAAATGGCAAATTATTATGATTTTTTAGGACTTAAAGGCTACAAAAGGTGTCACGAATACCATTATTTTGAAGAAAATTGTGCTATGCGTACAGTAAATAGATACTTTATCAATCATCATAATAAATTGATTCCAAAGTTAGAAGTTTCCGACCCCGAAATTATTCCCAGCAGTTGGTATAAATACTCTCGTCAGGATGTGGATAACGGCACAAAAAAGAATGCAGTTAAAAACGGACTCACTCTTTGGAGAGAATGGGAAACCGAAACTAAAGAATTATACGAAAAAATGTATAAAGAATTGATTAATATTGATGAAATAGCCTCTGCTATGAAAATCAAAGAGCTTATTTGTGATGTTGATTGTGAGCTGAAAAAGGTTGAAAGATACCAACTCAATAAGAAAGCTACAGACTATGATTTGATAGATATTATTGAGGAACAGCACAAAAAACACGAAAAATACCGTCATAAAATGAAGAAAATAGGAATAAAGATATGTTAGATTTAACAGAAATTAAAAATACTATTGAAGAACTTGAAAATGCTCCTACTACTTTTGCAAATTGCCAAAAATTGGCAAGTTTATATATCGTATTAAATCATATCAACACACAAGAAAAGCAAAATGAAGATACTATTATACAAGAGTATTCAGATATTTTGCCTGCTTATACAGAATTTTGTAAAATCAAAAAACAATATCAATTAAATCAAACATCTATTGAAACTGTAACTACAGGTATTAAAGATGTCTGTAAAGAGATATATGAGTTCTTGCAAACGCTGTATAATAATTCAGATATTGCAGAGGAAAGGCACATATTAGTTCAATCAATCAAAGATTTTCTGAATAACATCTAACCATAAATGCGAAGTGTTTAAGCGACATTTCGCATTTATTTTTTTTTTGAATTTAACACTTGACAACTCAATAAATATGTTATATAATATTTACAAGAAAGGAGGTAAAGTATGATTTCCGTAAGAGTAGCAGAGAGTGATAAAATAAATGACGATTACTCAATCTATGTATCTTTTCCATTTGACAATACAATTGTAAACACAATTAGAAAAATGTCAAATAGATATTGGCACACAGATAATAAAGAATGGGAATTACCTTTATTTAAATTAAAGACTTTATTATCTGAATTAAACGGATATGAGTTTAATATAACAGGTAAATATGTAACTTTAGAGAAACCTAAAGCAAAAATACCTGATAATTTTAAATTTAAAACAAATCCATTTAAACATCAAATTGAGGGTTTTAATTATGGCTTACAGTATGACCGTTGGTTACTCGGCGATGAACAAGGACTTGGAAAAACAAAACAGGTAATTGATATTGCAGTTGCAAAAAAATTACAGAAATGCTATAAGCATTGTTTAATTATTTGTGGTGTTAATGGCTTAAAATGGAATTGGCAGAATGAGATTAAGATTCATTCAAACGAAAAAGGATGGATTTTAGGTCAGCGTACTAAGAACGGCAAAACTAAAATCGGAAGCATTAATGACAGACTATACGATTTACAGCATTTAAATGAGCTGTCAGCGTATTTTTTAGTCACTAATATAGAATCATTAAGAAGTCCTAAAATCGTAGCAGAGCTAAAATCTCTGTGCGACAGAGGGGAAATAAATATGATTGCCGTGGATGAAATCCACAAGGCTAAAAATTCAGCCTCTCAGCAAGGTAAAGGATTATTAAAATTACAACCTGAGTGTCGTATAGCTATGACAGGCACACCATTGATGAATAATCCTATTGATTTATTTATCATTTTAAAGTGGCTTGGCTATGAAAAACACGCTCTTTATTCATTTAAACAACATTATTGTGTTTTTGGAGGATTTGGCGGTCACGATATTATCGGCTATAAAAATCTATCTGATTTACAGGAACAAGTAAATCATATAATGTTACGCAGACTTAAATCAGATGTACTTGATTTGCCTGAAAAGTTGTACATTGATGAATATGTAGAAATGACAGGTAAACAAGAACAGGTATATAAAGAGGTTGCAACAAACATACGAATGAATATTGATAAAATCAAATGTTCATCAAATCCACTTGCTGAATTAATTCGTTTACGGCAGGCGACAGGATATACAGGTATCTTGTCAAGCACAATCAAAGAAAGTGCCAAAATGGATAGATTGGACGAGCTTGTAGATGAAAATATTGAAAATAATAAAAAAGTTATTATTTTCAGTAATTGGACTCAAATGACTACACCTATTTATGATATGTTACACAAAAAATATAACGGTATCATTATTACAGGTGAAACAAAAGATTCTGATAGGCAACATAATGTAGATTTATTCCAAAATAATAATGACTATAAATTTGCTATCGGAACTATCGGTGCAATGGGTACAGGATTGACTTTGACCTCTGCAAGCACAGTAATTTTCATAGACGAGCCGTGGACTATGGCGGCGAAACAGCAAGCTATTGACCGAGCCCACAGAATTGGCACAAAAGAAAATGTCACAGTTTACACATTAATGGCAAAAAACACAATTGACGAGAGAATACATCAATTGGTAGAAAAGAAAGGTGCAATGTCAGACGCACTTATCGACGGTAAAGTCGCAACTCATTCAAGTGAGTTGTTAGACTTCTTATTAAGTTAAGTTAGGAAGGAAGATTAAATGAAAGAAAAAATGCTAAAAGTCGAAGAAGTAGCTGTACTTGTAGGAGTATCAGCTAAAACAATCAATGTTTGGTATGCTTGGGCTAAAAAGCATCCTGATGAAGAAATGGCTAAATTACTGCCTGTGTACACACAGGCTACAGCGAGAGGCACAAGATTATGGAGTTACTCAGACATTTGGAAATTAGCTCAATTTAAGAATCAAGTACCGAAAGGCTGTAAAGGTATTTTCGGAGATGTAACACAGCAGTATTATAGAAAACACTCAACAACATATAATAAGGAGGATAATTAAAATGAGTGAATTAACAACCTTAGTACCTAAATACGCAGAGGCAAAAAAATTGGAAAATGATTCCAAGAAAACCGCAACTAAATTAGGTAATGACATTAAAGCTGAATTTGCAAATCAGAATCTTGATAGTTTTTCAGCAGGCGGTTATACTGTTACAATGTCAATATCTACAAGAGATGAAATGCTTGAAGATAAAATGATTGATTTTGTTAAATCTACAGGCATTGAAGGCATTGTTAAAACTAAAGAATATATTGATACTGATGAACTTGAAAAAGCTCTGTATAATGAAATGTTCACAGAGGAACAGCTTTTAGAACTTAGTAAATGTATTACTAAAAAAGAAATTAAAACATTAAGGGTTAAGAAAGGTTAAATAATGCAGATATTTTTTGATATTATAACTATATTATTTTTGTGTATTATAATTGCAATATTAGCAGTCGCTTTATTATCAGTAGTATTTATTGTATTATATCTAATATTTGTTATAATAAAAGTTATTATATGCGATTATATTATACCGAGTATTAAAAATTATAAATTAAAACGCAGAATTAAAAAACAGACTAAAAATATTAAGGAGGTAAAATAATGAGTGATGTAGAGGTAAAAACTATTAAAGCCACGAGCCGAGCAAGCGTAAAAGTAGGCGAACAGTATTATACTGTTGAATACTCAGAAGAAAGAATTATAAATAATCCTGATGTTGACCTTACTGTTGAAAGAGATGTATTATGGGATGTTGTAAATGCTGAGTGCGATAAACAGGTTGAAGAAATTTTAAAAACTTTTAAAAAGTAGTTGACTTTTTCGCTAATATGTGTTACAATATAAATACAGTTAAGAGAACAGCAATACTCAAATAAAACTGTAAAAAGGCAGTATGTGTGAGATACTTCCACCTTATCAAAACTAAATACTGCCAGTAGACAAACTGAAACGATTTGATAGCTCACACCTATTAAGTTGTTTCAGTTTTTTATTTATAAAGGAGATTATATTATGAGCATTTTAAAATTATTAGCAAGTGAAAACTATATTACAGTAAATAAGACTTTAATTAAAGAATTAGGGTTAGAGGGAGCTGTATTATTCGGAACATTGTGTAGTGAATACGATTTATGGTCAAAACAAGGTAAATTAAAAGACGGTAAATTCTTTTGCTCTTTAGAGAAAATAGAAGAATTAACAACACTCTCTCCCTATAAACAGAGAAAATTATTATCCGAATTACAGGAAAAAGGATTCTTGACAGTTACTTTAGAGGGATTGCCTGCAATGAGATATTTTGAGCTTCACGAAGAACAAGTAATTAACCTGTTTAATGTAAGAAGTAAAAAAATTTCACATCAGCAAGATAAGCAGTTTAACATAAGTAATAATATAAATAGTAAAAATAAAAATAGTAATATATCTTTTAATAAATTAAAAGAACACAGTTTTGAAAATTTTGAATTGAAATCTTCTTCTACTCAAAAATCTAAACAGAGTAGATACAGTAAGATTATTAGCTTAATCAATGATTTTACAGATAATACAGAATTAAGAGATGTGTTAATTAAATATTTTAATTTGCTAATTGAGATGAAAGTTAATCTCTATACGAATCAATTTAAAGGATTACTCAATAAACTAAAATCTTTAGCTGATGATGAACCTACAATGCAGAAGATTGTAGAAAATTCTATAGAACACGGGTGGAAAAGTTTCTATGCACCAAATAATGGGTATAGTCAAAATAATAACGGATTTGTCGATAATATGAAACCTGTACAATTTAAACACGATAAACCTATGGACTTATCAGATGAAACTTTTTAAATTTTAAGGAGAATTTATTATGATTTGGAATTATATAATTTACATCATACTCACATCATTCATTGTAATTATGTCATATTATTTTATAGTGGATTTTAAAAATAATATGCCAAGCAAGTATCAGCAGAGTTGGAATGGAATTAAAAGTCATTTTAAATATATTTGCAGTCACGAGGATTTATTTAAAATGTACCGTGCTTACATTAACACTCTACCAAAGAGCTGTGTTAAGCCTAAATTTTAAAGAGGTGGAAATTATGGATTGTTGGTACAAAGATGTGTGTACTGAAAAATGTACAGATGCTTGTATCCGATATAAAGAAATGTTAATGTTGTTAGAGCAGAGTAATATTCCTGAGGTTAAATGGAAACCTGTTTTATTAAAGCCTGAAAGTGTTGATTATGATAGCTTTTGTGATTTAGCTGATTATAAGGATAATATTAAAAGTCATATTGAAAGCGGTCATAACTTAGCTATACTTTCAGAAAACACAGGAAATGGCAAGACAACTTGGGCAATTAAATTGATGTTGCGTTATTTTAACGAGATTTGGGCAGGAAACGGTTTTCGTTGTAGGGGTATATTTATCAATGTTCCCACTTTTCTTGCGACAGTGAAGCTTCAAATTGAAAAGAAGAGCATATCTGTAGCTACTATGTTGGATAACCTGTCAAAAGTTGATTTAGTAATATGGGATGACATTGCGAGTACAAAATTAACAGCATACGAGCATAGTCAATTACTCAATTATATTGACCAGAGGATTCTAACGGAAAAATCTAATATTTTTACAGGCAATATCGTATCTGAAAGTGCATTACAAAACGCTTTGGGTGCAAGATTAGCAAGCAGAGTATTATCCTCTCAAATAATTGAATTGAAAGGCAGGGATAGAAGATATGGTACAGTTGCAAATAATTTCTAAAGTTCTTTTGTCAGGTAATAATTCGATTATTGAAGATAATCTATTAACAGTTGATTATTTTGTTAGCTATAAAGATGAATTTGAATTTATACAAAATCATATTAAGGAATATGGTAATGTACCCGATAAGGCTACATTTTTAGCTCAGTTCCCCGAGTTTGAAATTGTAGATGTTACAGAAAGTGACAGATACTTAATTGATACAATTAGGGAAGAATACCTGTATTATCAGTCTGTGCCTGTTGTACAGCAGATAGCCGAATTGCTTAAAACTGATGCTAATGCCGCCGCAGAATATATGATTTCGCAAATGGAAAAATTACAACCTAATTATTCTTTAAATGGCGTAAATATTATATCTGATGCACAAGATAGATTTAAGCAGTTTCAAGAACGAAAAGAACATCAAGAGGATTGGTTTTTTACTTGTGGTTTTCCTGAGCTTGACGAAATCATACACGGCATACAGAGGGAAGAAGAATTATTCGTTATTTTCGCACGAACTAATCAAGGTAAATCGTGGATAATGGAAAAGATGTGTACTCATATATGGCAGTTAGGTTTTAATGTAGGATATATTTCTCCTGAGATGTCAGCTAATAGTATCGGCTATAGATTTGATACTTTGTATAAGAATTTCTCGAACAAAGGTTTGATGTGGGGCAATAGTGAAGTTGATGAAGATAACTACAAAGATTATGTAACTAATTTGACTTCAAAACAAAATAAGTTTATTGTTGCCACTCCTTTGGATTTCGACAAGAAAATTACAGTATCAAAATTAAAACAGTTTATCAAACAGCATAAACTTGATTTAATCGCTATTGACGGTATTACATATATGACAGACGAACGCTATAAAAGAGGCGATAATAAAACAACCTCTTTAACTAATATTAGCGAGGATTTAATGTCTTTGTCAATGGAATTAAAAGTACCTGTATTAGTTGTTGTGCAAGCGAATAGGTCAGGAGTGCAAGAGGGAGAGGATTCGGGTACTCCTGAGCTTGAAAGTATTAGAGATAGTGACGGTATTGCTCACAATGCAAGTAAAGTCATATCTATAAGACAGACAAAGGCAGGACTTGAAATCGGCATTAAAAAGCAGAGATTTGGAGCAGTAGGCGGTAAATTATTATATGATTGGAGTATTGATTTAGGTGATTTTACATTTATTCCGTCATTTGATGATGCTGAGCCTAAAGAGGTCACAGAGCGTAAAGTTGAAAGAGTGCGTAATCGTTATAAGGATAAAAAGGATGTGTTCTAATGGTAATAAATGGTATTCCCTTTACAGTAGAGCTGTATGAGGTATTACAAGAATTGCAAATGCAATTACATTTAAGTGGTATAAATTTACTGAATAAAATAAAAGATACAGATGATAATGTTATGATTTCGTGTCCTTACCACAAGAACGGTCAAGAAAGAAAGCCGTCAGCAGGTATTAGGAAATCTGACGGTCAGTTTCATTGTTTTACCTGTGGTGAAGTGCATACTTTGCCAGAAATGATTTCATTTTGTTTTGGTCATCCTGATGATATGGTGGGGGCAAAAGGTTGGCAATGGCTCACACGAAATTTTTTAACCATAGAATTAGAGGAAAGAAAACCTATTAAATTAGATTTTGATAGGCATAAATCTATATTAGCACCGCTAAATTATGTGTCAGAAGAAGAATTGGAATCTTATAGATATTATCATCCATATATGTTTAAACGAAAAATGACAGAAAAAATTATAGATATATTTGATATTGGATATGATAAGAAATCAAAATGTATAACTTTTCCTGTCAGAGATATTGAGGGCAACACTTTATTTATAGCCCGTAGGTCAGTAAAATATAAATACTTTAATTATCCTAAGAGCGTTGAAAAGCCTTTGTATGGCTTATATGAGTTGTATCGGCTTGAACAATTTCCAACCGAGGTAATTGTATGTGAAAGTATGATTGACGCTATTACCTGTTGGGTTTATGGTAAATATGCAGTCGCACTTAATGGATTAGGTAATAATTTACAGTTCAATCAATTAAATAGATTGCCTTGCCGTAAACTGATATTAGCTACAGATAATGATAATGCAGGATTAAGAGCAAGAAAACGCATAAAATATTATGTAAAAAACAAGATAATTACAGAATATGTATTTCCTAATAACCGAAAAGATATAAATGATTTGTCACAAGAAGAATTTAAAAATTTAATTGAAAAATTTTAAAAAAAGTGTTGACAATCTCAGATAATGTGTTATAATATATTTGTAATCAAAAAGAGGTTACAAAATACATAAAAAGAAAAGACAAAAAAAGAAAGAAATGAAAAGGAGAAAAAAATTATGAAAACACTTGAAATCACTTGGAAAGGCACTACACCACTCATTATGCACTCTTGCCAGTGCGTAAATCCACTTCACCCTATCTCACTTGCACTTAAACCGTTGACAAGCAAGCGTAATAAGACTGATGAAGATTATAAAGCTATCTCAGACCTTGAATAGGAAGGCGGTCTTTATTGGGATAACAGTAAGGAAATGGGTCTTGTAATTCCTGCTGAAAATATTGAGGCTACTATTAAAAATGGTGCTAAACTTCGTAAACAGGGTAAAAATATTGAGAGATATTTTAATGTAGTTGATATGCAGGCTACACTTGATATTGGTGAGAAGTACACTAAAGATAGCCTGAGGGAAGATATGAGATTCCGTGATGTCAGACCTATGAATGTAATGAGAGCAAAGGTTCTCAGGACAAGACCGAGGTTTAATATGTGGAAACTCACATTTACCGCAATGTATGATGAATCACAGCTTGATTTGCCCACAATTTCACAGTCAATTGAAAGTGCAGGTGCTTATGTAGGACTTTGTGATAGCAGACCTAAATACGGTAAATTTACAGCAATTATTAAGGAGCTTGATTAATTTCAAGCTCCATAGCTGATATAGGCATTATGAGTTTTGTTTTGTTAAGTTAGGTTGGATTGTGTCGAGTTATGTTAAGTTCTGTTGAGTTAGGTATTATAAGTTCTGTTATGTTAAGTTAAGTTATGCTTTGTTACGTTAGGTTAGGCATTATAGGCTGGGTTTTGTTAAGTTCCGTTACGTTACGTTAGGTTGTGTTGGGTTAAGCATTATGTGTTTTGTTGTGTTGGGTTCTGTTTTGTTATGTTATGTTAGGCATTATGAGTTAGGCTTCGTTGAGTTTAGCTATGTTTCGTTATGTTCTGTTCAGTTAAGTTGAGCATTATAGGTCAGGTTGTGTCGGGATTTGTTCCGTTTGGTTGGGTTTTGTTAGGCATTATGAGCTGAGTTTTGATCTGTTTAGTTGGGCTCGGATTGGTTGAGTTAATTAGATTTATATATCAAGTAAAAAAACTTGATTTAATAAATAAAAAAATATTTTTAAGAAAGGTGGAAACACACAAATGGCAGTTGAGATGACAAAAAAAGTATGGGAAGTAGAAGATTTGGTAGATTTTATGAGTACATATGAATATGGTACAGTATTTGAACATAATACTATATCAAATATGCTTGATGTACCTAAGAACTCTACAAAATATAGAACTTCTACAACTAAATTGAAAAAACTTATGCTTGAAAAAGGTAAAATGCTTGAAAGTTTAAGAGGAGTAGGTTATAAAATAGTTAATCCCTCAGATTATGCAGGAAAAGCAATCAATCAGTATAAGTTAGGTTTTAACAGATTGACTAAAGGTGAAAAGATTCTTAATTATACCCCCGTCAATGACCTATCTTCATCAGATAGAAAAGTTTATAATGCAGTAACTGATAGAGCAGTTAGACTTAATGCTTCATTGGCAGGTGGTATTGTAGAATTGAATAGGCTTAATAAGTCAAAATCCCATCCATTTTTGGATGCGGTAAATAATAATAAATTTTAAATACAGAAAAGGAGAAAACAAAAACAATGGCAAGATTTAAAGTAACAGATTCAGACAAGTATGGAAACAACTCAGCTAATTATTTTTCACTTAAAAACGATAAAGATGTAGCAAGAGTAAGATTTATGTATCGTAAGGTTGAAGATGTAGAGGGTGTAGCTGTACATAAAGTTAATATTGACGGCAGAGATAGATATGTCAATTGTCTGCGTTCATATGATGAGCCTCTTAGTAAGTGTCCTCTTTGTGAAAGTGGTAGTTTTCAGCTTGCACGCTTCTTCATTCCAATGTATGATGTTGATGAGCAGAATGTAAAGATTTGGGAACGCACAAAAAAGTTTGGTGCAAGGGTTTCAAGTCTTTGTGCGAGATACCCCGACTTGGTATCTCATATCTTTGAAGTTGAAAGAAACGGTAAAGCAGGCGATAAAAATACACAGTATGAAATCTATGAAGTAAGTCAGGATGATACTAAACTTGAAGATTTGCCTGAAATCCCGAATGTTATAGGTACAATGGTAATTGATGCCTCGGCAGATGATATGAATTATTATCTTGATACAGGCGAATTTCCTCCTATGGGCGGTTCATCTTCTGATGATGAAGTATCAACTCCTCCGAGGTCAAGAGCATATGATAATGAGCCTCGTAATTCAAGAGGTAGAGAAGAACGCAGAGATACAAGAGAAAGTGAACCTGAGCGTAGAACACCCTCCCGTGGCAGAAGGGATAGGTTTTAATGGGTTTATTTGATATACCAAAAAGACCTGATAAATCAAATGACTTAAAAGTTGCTAAAAAATCTAACCGTAAAGCTAACAAATCAAGCTCTACGGTTAGAGTAGGCAACAGCACATTACAAGTTATATCTAATATTAAGGCAATGGTTGAAAAGAACTTAGGTTATCTTAGAGATAAATATATAGTTATATCTGATATAGATACTTTACATAATTATATATCTGCTTGTATAGATAACAATATAATTAGTATAGATACTGAAACTACAGGACTTGACCCTATGTTAGATAAAATTGTAGGTATCTGTATTTACACACCTAATCAAAAGCCTGCATATGTACCTGTAAATCATATCTCTTATGTGACAGGTGCAAGATGTTCAAATCAGTTGACAGAAAAAGAATGTAAAGCTGAATTTGACAGAATTGCAGAAGCTAAGATTGATATTATTATGTTTAATGCAAAATTTGATATTCGTGTTATGCGTAATCAGATAGGTGTTTATATGACTTGTACTTGGGATTGTTTGTTGGCGGCAAGGTTATTAAATGAAAATGAACCTACTAACCGACTTAAAGAATTACATAAAAAATATGTAATGGGCGGTAAAGGTGATGCGTTTTCATTTGATGCTCTATTTAAAGGTATTACTTTTGACAAAGTGCCTATTGATGTAGGTTATTTGTATGCCGCTCACGATGCTGAAATCACATACGAATTATATGATTTTCAAAAGCCGTATTTAACTGCTGATAACGAAATTTGTATAAATTCAAGCTTACAGGATGTCGCTTGGGTATTTACAAACATTGAAATGCCTTGCATTGAATCTTGTTGTGATATGGAAGATAATGGTATTGAATTTGATTTTGAAGTTCAGAAGAAATTATCTGAAAAATATAATAAACTGCTGAGAGAAAAACAAGCACTTTGTTATACTTTACTTGAAAATTATCAAGATGATATTGATAAATATATAGTTAAACACCCTAATTGTAAATTATCAAATCCTATCAATTTATCAAGTCCTGCTCAGTTAGCTGTATTAATATATGATGTTATGCAGATTGAGCCTGTCGATAAGAAATCTCCGAGAGGTACAGGAGAAGATATTTTAAAAAAGATAGGTACAAAGTTTTGTTTAGCTCTTGTAGATTATAAGAAAGTTAGTAAATTAGTATCTGCATTTGTCGATAGTCTTAGTGATTATGTTAATCCTAATGACGGCAGAATACATTGTAATTTAAATCAGTATGGAGCTGATACAGGTAGAATGTCTTGCAGTAATCCTAATTTACAGCAGATACCGTCACATACAAAAGATATTAGGCATATGTTTAAGGCTACTGGCGGTTATGTGTTAATGTCAAGTGATTTTTCACAGCAGGAACCTAAGACATTGGCGGCTATGTGTGCACAAGCAGGAGATAGTCAGCTTTTAGATACTTTCTTAGCTGGCAAAGACTTGTACTCTGAAATTGCAAGTAAATCTTTTAATGTTCCATACGAAGATTGCAAAGAATTTAGACCTGACGGTACTGTAAATCATGAAGGTAAAGAACGCAGAACGCAGGCTAAAAGTATTTTGCTTGGCATTCTTTATGGTAGAGGAGAAAAGTCAATTGCAGACCAGTTAAAAGTATCTGAGAAAAAAGCACACGAAATTAAAAGTAGTGTGTTTAAAGCATTTCCTGCAATTTCAAAGTTTGAACAGGATAGTAAAGATATGGCTTATGAATTAGGCTATGTAACTACTGTATGTGGCAGGAAAAGAAGATTACCTGATTATAGTTTACCTGAATATGAATTTAATTATATTAACGGAGTTGCTCCTGATGATGATTTATTAGATTTTGATGATGAAGAAGAACTAATTACAGAAGTACCCGAAAATATACAAGATTCATATTTAAGACAGCTAAATAGAGCATATTCTTATAAAGCTAAACAAACTATTATTGATAAAGCAAAGGAAAACGGAATTACAATAACTTGTAATTCTTTAAAAATCGCAGATGCTGAAAGACAATGTGTTAATGCTCGCATTCAGGGCGGGGCGGCTGACCTTACAAAGTTAGCTTTGATTGATTTAACACATAACGAAGAGTTAAAATCTTTAGGCTTTAGACTTTTAATACCTGTACACGATGAGGTTATTGCTGAATGTCCTGAAGAAAATGCTAAAGTCTGTGCCGAATTATTAGCTAAAACAATGTCAAGGGCGGCTGAAAAGATATTAAAAATGCCAATTAAATGTGATGTTGAAGTCACAAAATGTTGGTACGAAGGAAGTGGTTAATTGATATGGTAGATTATTTTTTTGCAGGAGGCCCTATAAAAGAAGTAGAAAATTTAATTGAATCGGAAGGATATTGTAGATTATTTAGTTATTTTAATGAATTAAATTATCTTAATAAAGTTAGATTTACTAAAAATTCAATTAAAGGTAAATTATTTGTGGATAGTGGAGCTTTTACAGCTTGGACAAAAGGAATTTGTGTGGATGTAAATAAATATATCGAATGGTTAAATACTAATGAAGAGCATATTTATTTGGCAGGTCAAGTAGACTGTATTCCAGGTAAATTTGGAGAAAAAAGTTCTATGCAAGAGCGAAAAAAAGCCGCAGAATGTAGTTGGGAAAATTATTTATATATGAAAAGCAAATTAAATAATCCTAATTTAGTGGTTTACACTTTTCATTTAGGGGAAGATTATTTGTTTTTACAAAATGCTTTGAAAGATAAATCTTGTAAATATATTGCATTAGGCGGAACTGTAGGAAGTTCTGTAACAGTTAAAAAAGATTTTTTCAATAAATGTTTTTCCATTATTAAAAAATCTAATAATCCAAATGTAAAGGTTCACGGATTTGGAATGACTTCTTTATCTTTATTACCTCAGTTTTCTTTCGCAAGTGTGGATAGTACATCTTGGATTATTACAGCGGCTAACGGTAATATTTTTTCTGATTATGGTATAATTTCGCTTGCAGAAAAAGATAAATATTGTAAAAAAAGTATTTTATATTTGCCTAAAGAAATTAAATCTGTAATAGAGAATAATATTCAAAAATTTGGATATACTTTACAAGAATTATCCGAAAGTTATAAATGTAGAGCTTTGTATAATGTAAAATATTTACATTATACAAAGCTCTACTTTTAAATGTAATCAAAATTTATTTAAAAATCATTTATTTTAGAACTAAGGAGAGAATTAAAATGAGTAAAAAAGCATTAGTATTAAGTAGTGGCGGAGTAGATTCAACAACTTGTGTTTCTATTGCGGTAAAAGATGTTGGAGTTGAAAATGTAACTACTGTGTCTGTGTTCTATGGACAGAAACATTCAAAGGAATTAGATTGTGCTGATAAAGTTGCAAAATTTTATAAAATTTCTCATAAGGTTATCGACTTATCTAATTCAGGAATAATGAACGAAAGTAATTGCCCTTTATTGACATATAGCACAGAAAAAATTAAACATAAATCTTATGCAGAACAGATTGCAGAGGATGGAGAAGGTATGGTTAGAACATATGTACCTTTTAGAAACGGTTTGATGCTTGCAAGTGTTGCCGCTCTTGCTATGTCCATTTATCCAGAAGACGAAGTTGATATTTATTTAGGTGCTCACGCAGATGATGCGGCAGGAGAAGCCTATGCGGATTGTTCGAAGGAATTTACTGATACAATGAATAGAGCAATTTCAATAGGTACTTATGGTAAAGTTCATCTTAAAGCTCCTCTTGTACAAATGAATAAAGTTGAAGTTGTTGCTACTGGATTAAAGTTAGGTACTCCTTATGAATTAACTTGGAGTTGTTATGAAGGTGGAGAAAAGCCTTGTGGAACTTGTGGAACTTGTATAGACCGTGCAAATGCGTTTAAAGCTAACGGCATTAAAGACCCGGCTTTATTTAAAGGAGAATTTTAAAAATGATAGTTTTTTAGGATGCTCTAAATCTAAAAGAAAGTATAAATGTGCAGTTAAAGAAATGTATATAGGAAATTTGTTTAAAAAAAGTTTAATTTAAAAATTAAGAGGTGTTTAGTTTATATGTTTTATGTAAGTAAAAGAATGGAAATTGCAGGTTCTCATAGATTAGATTTGCCTTATGAGAGTAAATGTTGTAATCTTCACGGTCATAATTGGATTATTACTGTAACTTGCAGAAGTCCTTATTTAACAAAGTATGGTATGGTTGTAGATTTTAAGCAAATTAAAAATTTTGTACAGTTTAAATATGACCATAAGAATATTAACGATATTGCTCCTTTTAATGATATCAATCCTACGGCTGAAAATATTGCTTATAATATCTGGAAAGATATAAATAAATATCTGAAAACAACAAATAAAGATGCAAGTTGTTGTAAAGTACAAGTACAAGAAAGTGAAGGTAATATAGCTTGTTTTGAGGAGGATACTAATGAAAGTTGTTGAAATTTTTAAAAGTATTGACGGAGAAGGTATAACTGTAGGCTATCCTGCCGCATTTGTCAGATTGTACGGATGTAATTTAAGGTGTAAATATTGTGATACCCCTTACGGTTATAGTGGAGATAACTATAAAGATATAAGTATTCCAGAGATTTTACAGGCTGTAACTTTTTTAAAAACTAAAAGAGTAACTATAACAGGAGGGGAGCCTTTAATTCATCCAAATATAAATATTTTATTATCTTGTTTGTGTGAAAAAGGGTTTAAGGTAAATGTAGAAACAAACGGAACTGTTGAGCCTTCTTATTATCACCCTAATATAATCTATACTATGGACTATAAGTTGCCTTGTAGTGGAATGTCTAAAAAAATGAATATAAAAGCCTTAAACAGTTTAAGAGAACAGGATGTTTTAAAATTCGTAGTAGGAAGTAAACAGGATATGGACGAAGCAGTTTCAGTTATAAAGTTTTTAAAAAGTAATCCTGTGATATATTTTAGTCCTGTATTTGGAAGTATAGAGCCTAAAGATATTGTAGAATATATACTTTCTCGTAATATAAATAATGTAAGAGTGCAATTACAATTACACAAACTTATTTGGGAACCTGAAAGAAGAGGTGTATAAAATGTCAAAAATCGATAAAGTAAAAATTGAAAAAGCTGTGAAATCTATTTTAGAAGCCTTAGGAGATGACCCTTATAGGGAAGGTTTAATAGATACTCCTTCTCGTGTTGCTAAAATGTATTGTGAAGTTTTTGAAGGAATGCAGTATAGTAATGACGATATTGCGGAAATGTTTGATAAATGTTTTAAAGAATCTTCTGGAGATTTAGTTGTAATTGAAAATATTCCTATTTTCAGTTATTGTGAGCACCATTTAGCTTTAATGTATAATATGAAAGTGTCTGTAGGTTATATTCCAAACGGAAAAGTTATCGGATTAAGTAAAGTTGCTCGTATAGCAGATATGGTAGGTAAAAGATTACAGTTACAAGAGAGAATAGGTACAGATATATCTTATATTTTAAAAAAGATTTTGAACACTTCAAATGTTATAGTTGTTATAGAAGGGGAACATAGTTGTATGACCGCTCGAGGTATTAAAAAACCTGGAACAAAAACAAAAACTGCTTGTCTAAGTGGAAAATTTAAAACAAATGCTGAATTAAGACAAGAATTTTATAGTTTAATTAAGTGAATTTAGGAGGATATTAAAAATGTCAAAATTAGTAATTAAAACAGATAAGCTCAAAGAAATGGTATCAAGAGTGGTAAAAGGAGCTTCGAATAATAAACTTTTACCTATTACAGAGTTAATGTGTATTGAAGTTAAAAATAATAAGCTCACTCTGCTTACAACAGATTATACAAATTATTTGTATATTACAGAGAAAGTTGAAAATGAAAATTTTTATGTAGTTACAAGAGTTGACCAGTTTTCCAAACTTATTGGTAAAATGACAAGTGAAAATGTAACACTTGAAATTGTAGATGATAAGCTCTGTATTACAGGTAATGGTAAATACTCAATTGAGTTGCCTATTGATGTTGACGGTGAAATGGTAAAATACCCTAATCCTATGTCAGAGATTGTACTTGATGACAATGAAAGTAAAATTCTTAATTTAACTACAGCGAAATTGATTTTGACTGTAAATAAAGCGGCTTTGGCTACTTCAATGGAAGTTCCTTGTTACACAGGTTATTATACAGCAGATAAAGTAGTTACTACTGATACTTATAAAATTTGCTCTACAAACATTAATGTACTTGATACAGCTACTCTTATTTCTCCTGAGATGATGAATCTTATGGATACAATGACAAGTGAAAAAATTGAAGTTTATCGTAAAGATAATAACCTTATTTGTGTTTCACCTGATTGTTGTATTTTCGGTGCTGTACTTGAAGGTATTGAAGATTTTGCAATTGAAGCTATTACTTCGCTTGTTGAGCAGGAATTTAATAGTATGTGTAAAATTCCGAAAAGTGCAATCTTAGGCGTACTTGAAAGAATTAATCTTTTTGTCGGCACATATGATAATAGTGAAATTTATATGACTTTCACTAATGACGGACTTATGTGTTCGAGTAAAAGCTCAAGCGGTACAGAGGTAATTCCTTATGCTGATAGTAAAGATTTCACATATTTTACTTGTGCTATTGATATCAATATGCTTATTTCGCAGATTAAAGCTAATGCAAGTGATATGATTGAGCTGTGGTACGGAGCAGATAATGCAATTAAAATTACAGACGGTAATGTTACACAGATTATTGCTCTTGCGGAAGATGACAGAGTTAATGCTGAATAAGTAATATGAAAATCCGCTCAACTAATCTTGGGCGGATTTTTGATAAACTTTGAAAAAAAAGTCTTGACAAATTGTATTAAATATGTTATATTATATTTACACAAAACAAGTTAATCAAGGAGGAAAAGTAAATGATTAAAATTATTTTTAAAAATGGCAGACCCGAAGTCAGGTTTAGTAGAGGTAGTTCTACAAGTACACAGGATATTGTGAATGCAATTGCTCTACTAAGTAATTATGTTCCAAACGATACTAAGGTTACGGTATATAATTCAAGAATTGATATTCCGCTTGATATGGAGGATACAAATGGCAAGAAAAAGTCTTAAAAATGTATGTAGGCTTATAGAGTGTGCTAATCAAAATCAGCCTATTGAAAAGTTATTTGTAAACGATTTAAAGCGTTCCATTGAATTAACTGCTGATAATAACAGTTATAAGCCCTCTCAAACATATAAGCCGTCAGGACTGCATTGTATTAGGAATATGTATTATCAGATTACAGGAAAAGAACCTGATACATCAAGTTCAAGTGCTTGTCTTGTAGGTATTTGTGAATCAGGTACAGACAGACACGAAAGAGTTCAAAATGCAGTTGCTCAGATGAAAAATAACGGCATTGATTGTGAATATGTTGATGTTGCCGAATATGTAAAATCAAGAAATCTTGATTATTTAGAGGTAAAATCTAAAAAAGGCAATGAAACACACTTGTATTATAAAGATTTGAATATGAGTTTTCTTTGTGACGGCATTATTCGTTATAAAGGTAAATACTATATTCTTGAAATTAAAACTGAAAGTATGTATAAATGGCAAGCAAGACAGAATGTAAATCCCGACCATATTTTACAGGGTACAGCTTATTCAACAGCGTTAAAAATTGATAATGTATTGTTCTTGTATATTAACAGAGATAATTGTGATATGAAAGCATATATGTTGAATGTTTCTGATGAAATGAAGAATAATCTGATTGCTCGTATTAATGAATGTGACGGCTATGCTTCAAGATTTATTTGTCCTCCTAAGCCCGATGATGTGAGTAAAAAGGCTTGCGAATATTGCAATTATAGAAAATCTTGTAGAGAGGATAATTAGATATGGATAATCCGTGTTATGGCTGTAAGGATAGGCATTTAAGATGTCATAATGATTGCAGTAAATTTTCTGATTGGAAACAGAGCTGTGATATAATTAAAAAGAATAGGTGCGAATATTATGCAATGCACGATTATGAAATAGAGAGGGCAAAAAGAATGAAAATGAGAAGAAATAGGAAGTGATACAATGGGCATAAATCGTGGAAAACAATTTGAAAAGCAGATTAGAAACGGTTTTGAAAACTGTAAATATTCAGATAGCATTTCAATTGACCGATTACCTGACCCGATGGGCGGATATAAAGGTGTTGGTAATATTTGTGATTTTATGGTTTTTGATACTCCACATTTATATTATCTTGAATGTAAGTGTTGTTATGGTAAAAGTTTTCCTGTATCACATATTACACAAAATCAATGGCAAGGATTACTTGAAAAATCCAAAATACCGTTTGTACTTGCAGGCTACATCATTTGGTTTATAGATTATGATTTTACTTTTTTTGTTGATGCAAGTGATTTATATTTTTATATTGAAAGAACAGGCAGAAAAAGTATAAGTGTTGATGATGCCATTAACGGTGAATTGATGTGTTATCCTATTCAAGGTAAAAAACGAAAAGTTTTATTTGATTATGATATGGGAGAGTTTTTAGACAATTTTAATGTGAATCATTAAGAGGGGTATTATTATTATGGTATTTAAGATTACAAAAAAAGAAGAGCTTTATCAAGCTCTGGATAAAGTAGATACTAATAGTAAATTAGTATCTGAAATTGTAGAAAGTATCATTAAACCTTATTGTAAAGACCTTGATAATTATGTAGAGTTTATCAGAGAGTGCCTAAAAGACGGTGAGCATCCTGTAACAGATTCTGAGCTTGATGATTTTTGTCTTAATTTAGCAACATATATTTATTTTGCAGGCGGTATGTGTGAATATATCGGCATTAAAGACGATATAAGCAAAGCTCTCTACAAGGAACAGTTTAATTTAGCAAGGTCGCAAGAAAAAGGTACAATTGCTGATAAAGATAGTGCCGCTGAATTGTTAGCTCAAAAAGAGCAGATTGTTAATATTTGTTATAACCGAGCATTTAAACTGCTGAAAGCTAAAGTTGAAAATGCACAAGAATTATTAGCTTCGTGTAAAAAGGTAGTTTCACGAAGAATGCAGGAATATGCTTTAACTAATTTAGGCGGTGCTGAACAATGATTTGTCCTGAGCATAAAGTTAAACTAAAAGTAATGGATAGTTGCGGTAAAAATAAATTTACATACAGACGATTAAAATGTCCTATATGTAAAAAATTATTTTACTCTAAAGAAGAGTTTGTTTCTGAGGATATCGGAAAACAATCTTTAAATATTCTGAAAAATTTACAAAGGAGAAATGTAAAATGTTAAAAAGTATAAGTACAGACGGAAATTTTAAAGTAAGGGATTCGATTAGAATTCCTGAGTCATTGAGGTTATTGGCAGAAAAATTTAAAAATAAACAGACAATTATTATTAAACAGAGGGATAACGGAGAAATTGAGGCTTTTATAAAAGGAGATTAAGGTAAAATGAAAGAAATGGTAAATCACCCTAAACATTATAATAAAGAGGGTAGAAAAGAATGTATTGTGGAAATGGAGGAAAAATATGGTACAGAAGCAGTAATTCATTTTTGTATGTTGTCTGCATATAAATATGAGTACAGAGCGGGACTCAAAAATGCAGATACTGTAGATGAAGACTTAAAAAAAGCTGTATGGTATAGAAATTATGCTACGCAGTTAATGAAAAAGGAAATGGAGGCGTGTAAAAATGATTGAAATTACAAATATTATAGCTCCTTCGCCTGAACAAATTAAGGCAACTATTATGGGTATGAGAAATCCTAAAAATAGTTGGGATAGGTCAGATACCGTTGTGAGTGATAACGGTCAAAACATTGTAATAGGCCAAAATGATGCAAAGTTAATGGATACACTTGTTGCAGGAGGTCCAGTACACGCAAAATTCAGAAGAATGTTAAATGTAATTATGGATATAAATGCACCTCTATATTTTTGGAAAGAGCTAGATACTTACAAAATAGGTACAGTCAGAAATTCTTGTTCCACAATGCACAAGATTGCAGATAAAGAATTTAAAATGGAAGATTTTAGTTATGAAAAGCTCATAAATTCTATAAGTATGGAAATTCAGGAGCAACATATTTCACATAGTCCTATACAGGTATTAGCAATTACTATTGATTGTTTAAACTTTTATCGTGAGTTATATTTGCAGACTAAAGATAAAAAATATTGGTGGCAAATGATTCAGCTTTTGCCAAGTAGTTATAATCAAAAATCAACTGTAAGTATTACATATGAGGCTTTAGCTAATATGTATAAATGGAGAAATAATCATAAGTTAGATGAATGGAGAGTATTCTGTGAAAAGCTCAAAGAATTACCTCTTAGCAGTTTAATAACAAGGAGTTAGTATTTATGACACCATTAATTTATGCTATTTTGTATTTAATTACACTTGTTTTATTAGCATTTGAGTTTATTTTTAGTAGAATGAAACCTACTAAAAGATTTAATACTGATACAGTATATTTTTGGAGATGTTTCAGTTCAATAATTATTATAGTTTATATTTGGGCAATAGTTTTTTGTAGGTTATTTGGAGGTGTCTAATGTTAAATTCAGAAATTTTTTCAAAAGAGTTAAATTATATTAATAATGAAATATTTAGAAAGATAATTGCTACATTCTTGGACACAGTTCCTGATTATTTCCAGGAAGTGCCTGCGAGTAGTTCAGGTAAATATCATCCCTTTTATGCTTTAGGTATAGGAGGATTAGTTCGTCATACAAAAGCGGCAGTTAAGATTGCAGAAGATTTACTGTCTTTGGATTATAATAAGGATATGTTTACTCAGTTTTATCACGATGTTATAATTTCTTCACTTATTATCCACGATTGCTATAAACAGGGTACAGATAATAGTGGAAGTGGGCATACCGAAGTATTACATCCTGAAATATGTGCAGACAAATTTTGGGAGTATGTTAATAAGTATATAGTTGATTTATCCATTTCAGGTGTACATCGAATTGAATTAAATAAGTTTAGAAATGCAGTAACTGCCTGTGTAAAATCTCATATGGGACAATGGAATGCAGACGGTAAATTGCCTATTCCTGATGAGTACATAACTTATTTTGTGCATATGTGCGATTATTTGGCAAGTAAAAAATATTTAATTGTAGATGTGGAGGCTGAATAAATGTCTTTGTCAGATATTATTAAAGAAATGAACAAGAGGGCAAAAGAAGATGTTGTGCAGATAGGTATTACAGACTATAAATATAAAAGAATACCATTTTCAAGTCCTCGTATGAACTATTGTACATTCGGCGGTTTGCCTGTAGGTAAAATTACGGAATTTTACGGCGAGCCTCACGGCGGTAAAACAACAACTGCTTTTGATATTATAGCTAATTATCAAAAGTCAGAAGATGAACGCAAAGTCTTATTTATAGACTGTGAAAATGCCTTAGATGTAGAATGGGCAAATAAGATAGGTGTTGATACTGATGATATGGTAGTTTTTAAGCCTACTAATCAGTCTGCTGAATCTATTTTGCAGTTCATTCTTGATAGCATTGAAACAGGCGAAGTTGGTTTGTGGGTACTTGATAGCATAGGTGCTTTAGTGTCTGAGCAGGAGCTTGAAAAAACTGTAGAGGAGAAAACATATGCAGGAATTGCAAAATCTTTAACTGTTTTTGCTCGAAAAGCTGAAATGCTAATGCAGAAATATAATTGCACAGGCATAGGCATAAATCAAGTAAGAGAAAATATTAACAGTCCTTATGGCGGTATTACAACTCCAGGAGGAAAAGCGTGGAAACATTTCTGTTGTTGTAGATTTGAGTTTAGACAAGGTAGTTATCTTGACGAAAAGGGAAATGCTATTTCCCGTAGCTGTGAAAATCCGTCAGGTAACATAGTTATGATGTCTATGATTAAGAATAAATCTTGTCCTCCTACACGAAGAACAGGCTCTTATACACTTAATTATTATTATGGTATCGACTGGCTCAAAGATTTAATTGATGTCTGCATTAAATATGATATTATTAATAAGCGTGGAGCTTGGTTTGATATTATAGATACCGAAACGGGAGAAGTGTTAAAAGGTAATATCCACGGTCAAGCAGAGGTTGTACAGTTTTTAGCGGAAGAAGAAAATAAAGAAATACTCGAACGAATTAAGGAATTAGTGGATAAAGCAATGTCAGAATAAATAGTTTGAGGTACAGAAGATTTTTTGTGCCTCAAATTTTTTATTTTAATTTTAAAAAAGTGTTGACAATTTCAAATAATGTGTTATAATATATTTACAATAAGATTTGAAGAGGTGAGCATTTAAGTGTTTTGTAAGTTTATGGAAAATTTTAATGTTAAGATTACTTTGGATAACGGTGAAAATAAAGAATCGTTTTATCAGTTTATACCTATATCACATAGTATTTTAGGTGAGGATAGTTACAAGGTTAATATATATGATTTTAAGGTTTTTATGCCTGAATTGATTGATAGATATGATGTAACACTTAAAGGCTCACTTAAATGCTATGTTAAGAATGATATTAAATTTAAGTATAATTTAAAAAGAGGTAAAAGAATACGCATAAAGGGGTGGAGTTTGGGTTGATAAGTCTTTTAAAATCTTGGCAAGGAACATTTGTTATAAATAATAACTCATATGATAGTCTAAATAAGCTAAATTTAGCTGATATAGTACGAAACGGCGAAATTAATATAAAGTTATTACCTAAAGAAAAAGTCGCTGATAACGCAAATATGGTTAAATTAGAGACTACTTCTAATTTTGCAACAGTAACAGTTAAAAAATATATGACGAAGAAATCAACTCCGTCATTTGAATTTATGAAGAAATGGAATAATGATATTCCAATGCCTTCAATAAGAATGAGAGGTGAAAAGTTACAGGAAACAAGAGGAATGATTAAAATGAAATTAGAAGATGAGGAGGGCAATAAATGGACTGGTTGGATAATTAAATCAGCTATTATAGAATACGAAGAATGTAAATCAATTTAAAAGGAGATTTATAATGAGTAATTTTAAAGTTACTGATAAGTATGTTGAAAATATGTTGGAAAAATCTACACTTAAATTTTGTAATATGTCAGGGTTGTTAAATGTAGATTGTACTTTGCCTAATGGCTATGTGATTTCTGTAGTTTCTTCATAAAGAACACAAGAAAAGCGAGAAGAGGGCTGTATGAAATTGATTAGAAAAACTATAAAAGACTTAGAATCTTATGTTTGGTATTGTGAGATGAAGAAGCAGTACTGAACTCAACGAAAAAGTTGTTAATTTAAAAGGAGACGAAGAAAATGATTGACTGTTCAAATACAAGGGAATACTTTGCTGAAAAAGCAAGGATGGTAAAATTAACAAAAACAGGGGTGTGCGGAATTACATGTAGTAAATGCCCGTTGGGTGGTAAAAATAACGGGGCGCCTAAATTTATGACATGTACAACTTTTGAAATACATTATCCTCAACAAGCAATTTCAATAGTCCAGCGGTGGAGCAACGAGCATCCGCAGAGGACTTATCTGACCGAATTACTAAAGCATTATCCAAACATTCCGCTTGACGATGACGGAGCACCTAAAAGTTTATGTCCACATGCGTTAGGACTGGTGGAAATAGATGATTGTGACGGTAACTGTGCTGAATGCTGGAATCAGTCTATGTCTTGAGGACGGTGAAGAGTAATGAAAAGATATATTGATGCAGATAAATTTATTGAATATTTAGGTTTTGCGAACACCAAAGAAGAACGAAATGAAAATATATATGCAATTGTTACACTACAAGACCTTGATAATCAGATAGCAGAAGATGTTCAGAAAATAAAATGCGGTCAATGGGTCGTGTATGGTTTCGATGAAACTTATAATTGTTATGAGGCACGTTGTTCAAATTGTGAGATGGAGCTTGAAATGAATTTTGATGGCGATAAACCTTACATTAACCTTAATACTGCATATTGCCCTTGTTGCGGGGCTAAAATGAATGGATGGTGCGAAGATTATGAAAAGAGCCAAACTTAAAAATTATTTAGAAAAATATGTTGAAGTTATCCTTTTTGACGGTAGTGTAATTGAGGGCATTTTACACCGTTATATTATACACAATGGAAATAAAACAAAATTTCGTTATTTTTGTACTTATGGTGAAGATAGAGTAGATAATCGTGATTTTAAGTTATCTGATATTAAAGCAATTAGTCGTATAAAGATTAAGATTGAAAAGATTGATAATACGGCACACGCTCAATGGAAAATCAGCAAATTTGGTGACGATTTTTACTGTTGTACAGGATGTGGTTCAACTTGGAACAGAGCTTTTGATTTTTGTCCGAGTTGCGGTGCGAAAATGGATAATGCGTAAATATGAAAAAATATTTTTCTAATTTTAGGTAAAATAGTTGACAAAGTAATATCAATATGTTATACTATAATTAATTTAAAGAAAGGTGCTGAAATTAAATGAGGCAGTTATGTAGAGGTAAAGAAGAAAATACAGGTGAGTGGGTATATGGTTATTATACTTTATATCCTAAATGTTGTGGATTACATCCTTGCATACTTACCAGAACAGAATCTGGAAGTATTATACCTAAATTTATTGATTTGGATACTTTAGGAAGCTGTACTGATATGGTTGATATAAATGATACAGAAATGTTTGAAGGAGATATTCTTAAAATTAGTTCTGATTTGAACTATAATTATAATTATTTAACTGTAATTTATAATGATTTTAATACATTGTGCGTAGGTGTAACTGAACAAGGTTCTAACGCTTGTGCTATTGGATTTGCTGAGAGGGTCTGGAATGAATATGAATGCACAGTTGAAGTTATCGGTAATGTTTATGACAATCCTGAATTAGGTTGTCCTATGCCTAATAGAAATGAATAGGAGTGATATAGGATGAAATATTATTATAAACTAATTAACAATGAAACAAATGAAATAGAGGGCTATGTAGAAAGTTCTGAATGTACAAGACCTGAAAACATTTGTCATGTACTTGGACTTAGCGGATATCACGCTGTAAACTGCACAAAACAGGAATATGAGGAGTATAGTGAAAATGACAGTAAAGCCGAATGAATACAGAAAAAAGCATCCTCGTTGTGCTACTTGTAAATATTTTGATTCTGACTGGACAAATGCTCATAGAGGTATTTGCAATGTTAAAAAACGATTAACAAAAAGAACTAAAGGTAGATTTTGCAAAATATACAAGTTTACCAGTTTTAATGAGGATTAAATAATGATTTCATATAATACACAAATAATGAAAATTATGCTTGATGAAGGAGCAAAAATGCCTAAAAAGGCACACGCAACAGATGTTGGGTATGACATCTTTTCACCGATTGATGTAGTTGTACCTGCACACAGGAGTGTATTTATTGACAGCGGAGTACATATTCATATCCCATTGGATATTGCAGGAGTTCTGATATCGAAGAGCGGATTAAATGTTAAACACGGTATCACATCAACAGGCTTGATAGACCCTGATTATACAGGCTCTATAGGTATTAAATTGTACAACAACAGCGGTACAGATTATAAGATTGCAAAAGGAGATAAGATTAGTCAGATAATGTTTATTCCATATATAACAGCATTTTTCAAAGTAGAAGATAGCCTCGATGAAACAGAGAGAGGCAACGGTGGCTTTGGCTCAACAGGAAAGTAGGTAGATATAATGTATAAATGTAGTAAATGTAAAAAAGTTTTTGACTATTTTGAAATTGAAAATGGAGTATGTCCTCATTGTGGTGAAACTGATATTTATGAAATTGGTACTTGTGAGGACTGCGGAAAAACAGAAGCACTTGAAGATTTTGATTATGGTAGACTTTTTGACGAAATGTGTGCCGAGTGCTTTCAGAAGAGTATATCAGACATTACAATAAACATTTATATAGATTGGTATATTAAACAGCACCCGAAAGAGGAATACCAAGAATACAGTATTATTAACGCTTGCGAGATTGTCAACTATATATACGGTTTAGATTTAGACTATGTAACAGATAGCATTGCAATTTTCGCTTTGTTGATTTATCTTTATAAACTCTTACACTTAGAGGGTAAATACGAAAACGAAAAAGAAAAAATCATCGTTGAAAATGCAAGAGATTGGGCTTTCGATGACTTAGACAGCTTTTATGAATGGTATGTCAAGAGAGCAAAACAATGAAACTGTATGAAATATATCAAGGCGAACAATTAAAAATAGCTGAATTGATTTTGCAAAGGCGATTACAAATGTTAGTGCATTCTTATATTTATTATGAATTAAATGATAATATAATATCAGATAATACTTGGAGTAAATGGGCAGTAGAATTAGCCAATTTACAAAATAAATATCCTGAGATAGCTAAAACAGTTGAATGGTCAGAGGCATTTAAAGATTGGGATGGCAGTACAGGAGCATTTTTACCCTTGCAGAATGAATGGGTAATAACTAAAGCATATCAATTAACAGGTAGAGTGTTGCCTGATGTTTCAAAATCTGAAACCCCTAAAGTCAATAAGAAATCAAAAAATAAATCTAAGAAATTGTTTTAAGCTATTGACTTTTTAATAAATGTGTTGTATTATATTATTAAAGAAAAGATGTTCCTGGCTGACAAAAAGAATAAAGCACCGTATATTGAAAAATGGGGTGATTGGGAACATATAGTCCAAAATAAAGCAGGGAATATGGACTTTTGCGACTGTCCGAAACTCGGATTCCATGGAAATGCAAGCACAATGGAACTTGTATCTGAAATCACAACAGGTATCGCACTCTCCGGCATCAGGCATGGCTCACGACTTAACATCCATTATGCCCGTATGGGTGAGCCGACATTCAATCACAATGTCATCACATCAGCTCGTCTGATTGCAGAAATGCTTGCAGCCGCAGATATGGATACAACATTTAATACATATCATCCTGTCGTATCAACTATGATGCCGAAATCAAACAAGAATTTATGTGATTTCCTGCGTAAATGGGTTGAAACAGGGTTTGAATTTGGCGGTGAGGACGGCTTTGGTCTGCAATTCTCCATTAACACACTTGATGAAGAACGGCGTAACGAAATGTTCCGTAACAAGTCACTTTCTTTACAGGAAATTAGCGACATAATTAAAACTCTTCCAATGCCGAAGAACCGCAAATATACGCTGAACTTTGCGGTAACATCTAAATGCAATCTTGATGTCAGTCTTATGAACAAGTACTTTGACAAAGAGAAATGCATTGTAAAAATCACACCAATTCACGAAACAGTCGAAGCTGTAAACGAAGGGTATGAAATCATCACAGACTTTGATGTCTACGAAAGATTCGAGCAACCGCTTGTAAAAGACGGTTGGGACGTTATTGTCTTTGTGCCAAGTAGAGAAGAAGATGCTGACCGCATCACCTGTGGCAACTCGCTTATTGCTCTTGAAAACGAAACAAAATATCCAAAGAAGAAAGAGGAAGAAAAATGAAACCCACAAGGTACTATAGTAATAAACAAGAGAAAAAGGTAGCTAAAACATTAAAAGGTAAACGGACTTCTAACAGCGGTGCTACTAAGTTCAGCAAGGGGGATGTAGTTTTACAGGATTGGTTGCTTGAATGTAAAACTAAAACTAATCTCAGTAATTCTTTTACAATTAAAAGGGATTGGTTCGATAAAAATAAAGAAGAAGCATTTGCAATGCACAAAGAACATAATGCTCTTGTTATTGATTTTGGTGACGGAGAACAGCATTACATTATTGATGAATCCCTTTTCAAAGTGTTAGTAGAAGTGTTAAATGAGGTATAAATATATGAAAAGTGGTATGTGTCCGTATTGTGTAAATAGTAAATATCAATATGAATGTATAAATTGTCATAAAGGTAATAAATTTATAGCTTCCCCTACTAAAATTGTACGATTACAAGGCTCTATAGAGAATCTTGTGAATGAAAACGCTGAGAACAGAAAGGATAAATCTAAATGAAAGCATTAGCATTAACTTATAGACCTGCAACATTTGATGATGTTGTAGAACAGGGCTCCACAATTACAATACTTAAAAATCAGATTGAAACAGATACATTTAAACACGCTTATTTGTTTGCAGGCTCAGCAGGATGTGGTAAAACAACTTGTGCCAGAATTTTTGCAAATGAAATTAACAATCATCAAGGTAATCCAATTGAAATGGATGCCGCTTCAAATAATAGCGTTGAAGATGTAAGAAATATTATTCAGCAGGCAAAATCAAAAAGTCTTGATAGTGAATATAAAGTATTTATTATTGATGAGTGCCATTCTATTTCTTCTACAGGTTGGCAGGCAATGCTGAAACTTATTGAAGAACCGCCTGCAAAATCTATTTTTATTTTTTGCACAACTGACCCTCAGAAAATACCTAAAACAATTTTGAGCAGAGTACAGCGGTATGATTTTACAAAAATTTCATATGCAAGTATTGTAGATAGATTGGAATATATCTGTAAAAGTGAAAGCATTGACTATGAAATTGAAGCACTCGCATATATCGCTAAATTAGCAGACGGCGGTATGCGTGATTCTATTACAATGTTGGATAAATGTGTATCATATGCTGAGTCTGTATCTGTTGATAATGTTGTTAAAGCTCTCGGTGTAGCTGATTATGAAACAATGTTTGCAGTATGTGATTCTTTTGTTTATGCCGATACAGAAAAACTTATTAACCGTATTGAAAAAGTTTATAATTCAGGTGCAGACTTAAAGCAGTTTATAAAACAGTTATTGTCTTTTTGTTTAGATATTGCTAAATATAAATTTACAAAAAGTTTTGAATTTATCAATCTTCCCGAAACAGAGGAAAATAAATCTATCCTATCTGAATTTACAGACTACGATTTTGAGGGGTACAGTAAAATGCTCAAAATTTTAGTTAAACTTAATGCGGATATTAAGTGGGAAACAAATCCTAAAACACTTGTTGAAGCAGTTTTATTGTCAGAGGTAGAATAATATGATTGGTCAGAAAAATTTGATTGATATTATGTCAAAACAGATTGAAGCTAATACATTTCCACGCTTTTCTATTATTGTAGGAGAGCGTGGAAGTGGTAAAAATATACTTGCAAGGTTGATAGCTCATAAAATATCTAAAGCAGTTATTGAAACTGATATTAAAGTAGGTAGTATTAGAGATATTATTACTGAGGCTTATAAAATTTCTAATACGGTTGTATATGTAATTCCTGATGCTGATAATATGTCAGTAAACGCTAAAAATGCGTTGCTTAAAGTGACAGAAGAACCGCCTAATAATGCGTATTTTATTATGACACTTAATGATGTTGTAAATACTTTACCCACAATTACAAGCAGAGGAACAGTATATAGATTACAGACTTATACATATGAAGAATTATCGGAATATGCAAATCAGATAGATTCTAATATTTCTAATGCTGATAAGGATTTTATTCTGCGTACCTGTAATAATCCGTATGATATTAAACTTTTATTGAAATACGGTGTAGCGGATTTTAAGGATTATGTAAATACTGTAATTGATAATGTTGCAGAAGTGAGTTTAGCTAATGCCTTTAAGATTGCAGATAAAATTGATTTAAAAGAAAATGATGAAACTAAATATAATCTAAATATATTTTGGAAAGCCTTTATGCAAATGTGTTTAGAGTTAAAGAAATATAAATGGGTTATGATTACAAATAAATATATTTCATCATTGAGAATTTCAGGCATAAATAAATCTGCATTATTTGATATGTGGATAATAGATTTAACAGCGGAGGTAAACTAAATGACAGTAAGTGAGTTAAAGTCTGCTATAAAATCTAAGAAAATTAAAAACTTCTACATATTTACAGGCGATGAAGTAGGGGTTATGGATATTTATATAAATAAATTAGCCAGTCTTAAAAATTTAACTGTGAATAGAGGTGAAAGTTTAAGTACAGTATATAAATTTTTTAATCAAAAGTCTTTTGTCGCTAAATATTTTTGTTATGTATTTAGAGATGAGGAAGATATAATTAAAAACGAGAGTTTGTGGGATAAATTAGCTGTACAAAATGTTCAAGGTAATAATATTATTATACTGATTTTAACTAATGTAGATAAAAGGTCAAAGTTTTATAAGCATTTTAAATCAGATATTATCGAATTTGAGCCTTTAAAAGAAAATATGCTGATTAAATATATTCAGCGTGAAATCGGACTAAGTGAAAGTTATTGTAAGAAGTTAATAAGTATCTGCGAAAGTGATTACAGCAGAATATTATTAGAGATTGATAAACTTAATAATTTTTGTGCTACAGGCGTAGTCAATCCTGATACTTGTTTACTTACATTATTACAGGACGGCACAATTTATATTCCGCCTAAAGACGCTATATTTGATTTTGTTGATGCAGTATTAAAACACAAAGTAAAATTAGCTTATTCTCTATTAGCTGAATCATATGCTATAGGCGAAAATACATTTGCTTTACTATCTGTATTATATAATAACGCTAAAGCAGTTTTACAGGTACAGACTTGTGAAAGTTCTGATATCTCAAAATCTACAGGCTTAACAGGTTGGCAGATTAAATGTGCTAAAGATAAAACAGGATATTATACAGATAAGCAGTTAATTCATATTCTGCGTACTGTACAGAAAGTAGAAAGCGGTATTAAAAGCGGTCAGATAGATGAACCTATCGCCGTTGAATATGTATTAGCACAAATTTTTTAAAAATAGTAGTTGTAATTTTATTAAAATTATAGTATAATAAAGTAGGTGAAAGAGTGTTATGGATAAGGAGTATGATTTTTGTCTGAGATGTGGTAGAAAGTTGAAAAATGCAGAAAACCGCAAAAGAGGATATGGTGTTGTGTGTTTTAAGAAAGCACATACTAAAATAATTAACCCTTTATTCAATACCGAAAGGAGTAACAATGGAGAAAGAAAACACAAGTCTTGCGACTGAGTTAATCAGAGAGCTAAAGTCAACAAGTAAACGGTGGTTTATTGCTTTTATCGTTGTGTTATCTTTGTGGTTCGCTACAATAGGTGGATTTATAATTTATTTATCCTTACCTGTTGAAGAAACTGTTACGGAAACCGTAACACAAGATGCTGATGATAACGGTAACAATAATTATGTTGGAGGTGATAATAATGTCGGCTCGTCAGACGGTAACTAAAACTAAAACAATATCCCGAAGAGGTAAAAGAAGAAAGCCTGCAAGAAAAGGTAAACGAAAGTAGTGATTTTCTATGTCTAAAACAAACGGTACTATTGCCACAATCAAAAAATTGCAGAAAGCAATTAACAGCAGAGGTCAAAAAGTATTATTTTGTTCTTCACAATTTTATTCAGATGACCAAGACCGAGTAATTCAGAAATATCATATTAAACAGCAAGTATGGGATATAGAAAAGCAGAAAAATAAATCTGTTGAATTATTCTCATCTTGCAGTCAAATACAAATATGTTTATTTATGAGAGATATGTGGTACACACTAATAGGAAATCCGTTACCGCAGGATAATGAGAAATGGAATGGTATAAGAGCTACAATACCTTATTTTTCAGAGGAAGATATAGAAGATGAAGAGCAGGGATAATTATTATTTTAAACAGGCTACAAGGACAAGAGAACAAAATATTCTTAATTTATCCTATGGTCAGTTTGAAAGTGATAATGATACGGGCATACCTATAATTAAGAATCAAGATATTAGTATTTCTGAAATTGATAATAGTAAATTGATAGGGTTCAACTTTGCAAAGACGGCAAAAGAAACTAAAACTAAAGGATTACACTTTTTCTTACACGATTATCAATTTGAAAGGGTATGGAATTTTCCTACAAGATATTTAGAGATTTTAAAAAATTATAAGTATGTCCTATCCCCTGATTTTTCACCTTATGCAGATACACCAAAAGCTATACAAATATTTAATTTATACAGAAATCGTTGGTGTGGAAGGTATTGGCAGGAAAATGGAATTAAAGTAATTCCAACAATAACAATAGGAAATCAAGCTGATGTAGATTTATTTTTAACAGGAGTAGAGAAAGGTTGCCCGATAGCTATTTCCACAATGGGAGAAGGCAGGTGGGCAAATTATAAATTTTTATATAGTCAATATGAAAAAATTGTGCAGACTTTAAATCCACTTTATATAGTAATGTATGGAAAAGACTTATCTACACAATTAAATTTAATATCTGATTGTAAAATAATCTACAAGCCGTACAGTAGCACAGCAGGAGAATAATGAAATATGGCAGTAAAAGTAAATCGGGGTGGTAAATACACTAAAACTACTAAAAGAGCTACATCACAGGAAAATAAAAAGAAGTTAAAACCTGATGAAACTATTGATTTAACAATGTCATCTGTTGTACAAAATAATAAGGTATATTATGTCTTAAAATATGCAGATACAGGGCAGATTGTAAAATCAGCTCCTAAGTGGCGAAATAGTGAATCCCCTCGAAAATGGGCAAGAAAACATAATTTTAATTTAATTACAAGTAGTGATAAATAGATATAAAGTGAGTAGAAATTATTTTTTTTGCTCACTTTATTTATTATATAATAGAAAAGTTCAAACATCTACACATTTAAAATAATAGATTATATAATAAATTTTCAAGGTGTTGACTGCGGTGTGTGCAAGGTAGAGGTGTAAAAAGTTACAAAAAAATATTAAAAAAAAATTTCAAAAAAGTGTTGACAAAAACAATTGAATATGTTATACTATATTCAAATTAAAGAGATAAACAAATCTCGGAAAAATTAAAGGTGGAATTTAAAATGAAAATGTGGATTTCAATTACTGAAAAAGCATTCATCGAAACTATATCAAACAGAGAAACTATTCTGGCAGGCTATGCTCCTGACTATAGCGATGAAAAATGCATTAACGCTATGGAACGAATTACACTTAAACAAGCCGTTGAACGATTTAAAACCGTAATAGAGAAATCTAATGATTCTATCCTATTAAGTGACGGCGAATATATCGGATTTAATCCGTCTAATATAAAAGGATATTTCAGCTATATAAATAAATGTGGAATTCGTTTCCTAATTCAGAAAATCGAAGGTCATAACTGTTTTGACGGAGAGTTTTATTCCGACAAAATCGTATATGCTATAATGTAAAAGGTGGAATCAATATGAAAACAACTACAAAATGGTTTAACAATCCAAAAACACTTGAAGAACTTAAAAAAGAATACAAAAAACTTGCAATGGCTCATCATCCTGATTGCGGAGGAACAACGGAAGAAATGCAAGAAATTAATGCCGAATATGACAAACTTTTTGCAGTTCTTAAAAATGCAAAATCAACCGCAGACGGCAAAGTGTATGAAACATTTGAAAAGGTGAAAGAAACACCAGAAGAATTTAAAAAAATCATTAACGAGCTTGTCAAATTGCAGGGAATTGAAATTGAAATTTGCGGGGATTGGATATGGATAACAGGTAATACATACAATTGCCGTGAACAGTTGAAAGCTCTTAAATTCAGATTTTCAAAAAAGAAAACTGCGTGGTACTTTCACGGAGCCGATTACAAGAAAAAGAGCAAAAAAACATATAGTCTTGATGAAATCCGTGAACTCTTCGGCACTGAGAAAATTATACAGAAGCAATCACTTTTGGCATAACATCTAAAAAAAATTTCAGATTTTTTTTTCAAACCTATTGACAAAACACTTTGAATGTGTTATACTATAATTGTAATCAAGAGAGATTACAAAATCAAAATTTAAAAAAGGTGGAATTTATTATGACAATTAAAGAAGTTAAAGAACTTTACAAAGGACAATATGCGGAATGCGAAATCTACAGATTTACAGACTTTACACACCGTGTTCATAGTGATTTCATTTATACACCTGACGATATAGAGAATGACTTGTACAATGAAAATGAAGAGGTTGTGTATGAGGAACTTATGGATGAGGAAGAGTACGGTATGACCGTCATTGCAAATGATGATGTTACCGCAGATTTTGAAGATTGGTTCGGTGACAAGAATGCTCAAATTTTGGTTATTATTCTGAGTGAAAATCCGCCAAGATATTGGGTTGCTTATAATGGAACAAAAGAGTTAATTGATTCTTTTGATACTTATGAAAACGCAAGTAAGGCACTTAAAAAGTACGAGGAGCAAGATAAGGCTGACGGCATCTATACAGAAGATTTTTACGAAATCCTCTTTAAGTAAAGGAGAAAACATTATGAAAACAGAAGTAAAAAGATATATCAGAAATAATAATGGTGAATTTATAGGGGAATATACTCCAAATTTTAATGCTGATAGAATAATTTATGATTTAGATAGTGATAGTTTTATTGATGATACACATAAATTATGCTACGAAGATGAAAATTTTTTAGACAACCTCTTAGATGATTTTGAAGAGGGATTCAATGGGGTTTTTAAAAATAATAACGGGGATTTCTATGAAAAATTGAGTAACTCCCGATTTTTCATATGCAGAAATATTAAAAATGTAAAATATTATTAAAGTTAGGAGGCGGAATAGGTGGATTGTGAAACACTTAAAATCCTACAAGATGAACAAGCACGATTAAAAGAAGAGAGCTTGCAAGCTCTAAAGGTACATCAGAAATACCCTCGAAAATTAAAGCCGAGAATCAAGTATGAAGAGTTGACAGCTCAGTTAATGGAAGTTTGGCGTGTAGCATTTCTGCACGGAATCAACTTAGACACAGGAGAGCGTATCATCAAAAATAATTAAGGAGAATTTGTAAAATGAATAAACATATTATTATATTATATATAATAAGTATAGTATTTATAATATTATACGCTATAATAATTTCTCATTTTATTTAAAAAAAATTTAAAAAACCTATTGACAAAACACTTTGAATATGTTATACTATAATCAAAGAAAAGAGATAAAACAAAAAAATGTTATGAGCTTGACTAATCGCAGGAGGCAGTGGTATGAATTATCAAAAAGAATTAGGCAAACAAAACAGAAATGCTTTTATCACAAATGTTAAGAGGTTGCTTGATATTGATTTAAATCACGAGTACAACAAGTATTTAGAAGCAAATCCATATGTAATCTATATTGAAATAAAGCCTGAATTTATGCATAGTATTATTGATTATTGCAATAGAAAGGGCTATGAAATTGAATATCATTTTCAAAATTATGCGTGGGTCATATTTGATGCGAAAAAAATGATAAAATGGTATGACGAATTTAATTCGGATTACCATTACAATTCATATCATTTTTATAAAGACATTTAATACAAAATACGATTCTCAAATTTTAAAAAGGTGGAATTAAAAATGAAAACTGTGCAAAAAATAATATTGATTTTTGAAATAATTGGTGTAATTTTATGTATTATACTTTGTACTGTTAAAATTACAGAATCTTATATACTTAAACATTTGGAGATAGATTATACTTCAAATAACGATATTGCAGTTACATATAATGGAAATACAGAAATATATAAAACTCCTGTAATTTATTAAATTATAGGCGGCTTCTATAGGGTTGAGCCTATCAGCCTTATAATTAAAAAAATAAAGGTGGAATTTAATATGAAAACAGAATCTAAAAATAAAATACTTAAATTATATGATATAATTACAAATTATACTGATATGAATAGAAATGATGATATATCAAATCTTGATTGGAATAGTCTAAATAAATCCAATATGGAAATATATACTATATATAAATTTAATATAAAAGAAACTTTTGTATTAAAGAAACTTATATATAAATATATAAATAATTATCAATGTGAATTGAGCGAGGATGCTATTATTTATTTGCGTGATTTTATATCTTATTTAAATAAAATAACGGATTTTGAATTGGAATTAGAAACGGCGGAATTATTAAAAGAGGTTTAAAATTATGAAAATTACAGAAATTGAAAAAACTGACTCTATAAAAATTAGTAGAAACTCGTGGACTGTAAAAAACTCTGATACACTTAAAACTAAAGGTGTAATTCGAGGAATAACTCCGATTATGCAATTACCACCGTCAAAACTGTTTTCACTGCATAAAGTTTTATCTGATAACGGCTTGAATGAACACAGAGGAAACATATATACTGACGGTATAAATTTATATTACCCTCATAATGTTACTGATTTTTATGAAATGCAAATAAAGCAGTTCGGTCATATTTTAAATGAGTCTGAATATCAACGACATTTAGAATATGAAAAAATTGTTGATGAGCTACGCAAAAATCCTTTTTTAACAGTGATTGATTGTTGCATTTTATAACACGCTAATTTTTGATGTTTCATTTACTGTTTTATAAAAGAAGAATTTTAAATATTGTTGATTATATGTAATTATAAGTGTGAATTTGTGTGTAATAAAAACATACACACCGCACGCCGCCGTCTCATATCATAAATAGCAGGAGGGAATCAGAATGAATCGCCGTAAAAATAAGAAAATGAGTAACATTCAGTTAGTAGCATTGATTTTAAAGGTTATATCAGGTGGTATTATATTTTATAATGCACTATTTGCTTTTTGTAAATTTGTTTTGATTTTCTAAAAAAATTTCAAGAAAAGTGTTGACAAAATAACATTAATGTGTGATACTATAATCAAAGAAAAGAGATAAAACATATCTCAAAAATTTTAAAAGGTGGAATTTATTATGCTCGACATTAAATTATCAAAAACGGGCTTGAAGAATCCTAAAAAAATTTTGGAATACCGTAGATTTACGGTAACTGCTGAAAATCATAAATTATTTTTTGAATTTGTGGATTGTTACCGTGCAATCAACGGAAACAGGTCGTGGATTATTGAAGTTTCCGATGCTGAATCAAAAATTTTAATTTTTGAAAAAACTGTTGCTAAAAAGAATTTAATTACTTTTGAAAAGTTTATTGAAGATTTTGTAAAAACTCAATTAAACGGAAGTGTTAAAAAGATTGAAAATAATTTATATTTTTAAATAATTTAAAAGCTGAGCTAACGGCTTGACGGGCAGAGGAGAAATTAAAATGATTTTTGAAATTGATAAAGATTATTTAAAAGAAGTTTATAATAATGATATAGCGGAAGCTATCAAGCAAAGGGATGGGATGTTTTGGACTGATGAAAGAATAAAGGGTGCTTTTAGGCGAGGCAATGGTACAGAGGCTGACCTTAAAAGGCATATGGAAAATAACAAAAAATATTGTATATTTGTGGATTTAGAGTTGATTTAGATTTAGGGATTATGTCAATAATAAATTTGAGGTGATATAGCTATGTTAAAAGGATTTGAATTTGATTTATTATATAAAGAAATAAAAGCCAGCGTAAAAATGAAATGCAGAAATGTTAAATATCTTAATAAAGATACTTTTAAACAGCTTTTAAAATGCAAAAAATTAAAGAATTATACACCTATGCAAAATACCGACTTATATAATAAGAATAGCGTATGTTATTGCATATTATTAGAAACTATATCTGATTATAATATACCTGTATAAATAAGCCCACCTTTTACACCTACTGCAAAAATAAATTGTAGTAGGTGTTTTTTTTTATGCTCAAAAACACTTGTATTATTTTAAAACATATAGTATAATATAAATATACAAAATGTATAACTTTAATCGAAAGGAGATTATATGAATGCTTAAAGGCTCAAAGCGTGATAGCTACAAAAAGCGAAAAGGAGTTACCACTTATACAGGTCATCCGCTCACATTGAGGGAAGAAAAATTTATAACTCTATACCTTGAAGGTGAGCCACTTATAAGTGCGGTTGAAAAGGCAGGCTATAAGAATAAAGCTCCAAAAACATATGCTAATGAACTTCTGAATAAACCTTATATAGACGAAGAAATAAACTATAGAATAAACCTAATGCGAGAAAAAACAATAGCAAATGCAACAGAAATATTATCCTATTTCTCAGAAGTTATGCGAGGCAATGTAAAAGACCAGTTTCAGCTTGATGCACCTCTTGCAGAGCGTACAAGGGCGGCTCAGGAACTTGCGAAAAGGATTATTGACCCTGAAATTAAAACAAAACAGGCAAAACAAATATTTGCAGATAATTCTTTAAATGTAAATATTGTATGGGATGATAATGATAAAAAAGATAATACAGGCGAGGATAGTATAAATGCTGACACTTAAATTTAATTTAAGACATCAAAACATAACACTTGTAAATAAAGCTGAGATTATTGCAAGCGACAGTAAAAACTACTTGCAAGCTCATTTTAATTTACTCTCAGATGATTGGAATAATTCTATAACTGCTATATTTAAAAGTGATAATATAGGTACATATACAGTATTATTAGATGATGATAATAATTGTTTAGTGCCATGGGAATTATTGAAACCTAATGCAGTTATTAAAGTATCCGCATTTTGTGATAATTTACATACTGCTGTTACTGCAAGTTTTAAAGTCGCAGAATCAGGATATACCGAGGGTGAAACGCCCTCAGAACCTACGCCAACTGTTTATGAACAGATTTTAAAAGGCTTGGACAGCAAGCAGAATAAACTTATTGCAGGTGAAGGCATTAAGATTGAAGAAAATGTTATTTCTGCTGTTGACGCTAAATCAGCGTATGAGATTGCTTTGGAACACGGATTCATCGGCTCGGAAGAAGATTGGTTAAAATCTCTTAAAGGTGAACAGGGCGAAAAGGGTCAGAACGGTGCTGACGGTAAAACCCCAGTTAAAGGTGTTGATTATTTCACCGCAGAAGATAAAACTGAATTTACTGCCGGAGTTACTGAAAGTCTAAAGCCTGAACTTGCCAAAAAACAAGACAAATTAACTGCGGGCTCTATAACAACCGACAACATTGCAAGCAAGGCGGTTACGACAGAAAAGCTTGCCGAAGATGTAACAAATCAGTTAAGTAAGTTAAAGGATGATTTAGCTGAATTTTATAAACCAGTTTCTGATTTAGATAACAGAAAAGATGTTGACTTGTTTATTTCAGATAGTTATGGAAATGTACTTGCCACATTCAAAGATGGCGAATTTATAACAAAAGAATTTAGCACAGTTAAGAGTATTGGAAACAACATATGTGACACGTTAGAAGAATGTGACCTTGCTATATCTGATGTGCAGGGAAATGTTGTATTTTGTATTGTTGATGGTAATATCATAACACCAAAATATAATGCCAAAAATCATTATAAAACTTTTTCTATATTAGGCGATTCATATTCAACATTCAAAGACTATACAGACCCCTTAAATAATACACAGTGGTATCCACCATCAGATAGTGCAACACAAGGTTCTGAAAATGATGTTGAAGACGTGGAAAATACGTGGTGGCATTTATTTGCAAATGATTATAAATCTTTGTTAATTCAAAATAACTCGTATTCAGGTTCATGTATTTCATATGATTCTTATGGAACGGGAACAGTAGATGGTAAAAATTTTAGTTTTGTAAAGAGATGTGAAAATTTAAAGAAAGCGGAACTTATCATCATTGAGGGTGGAACAAATGATGCCTGGTCGAATGTGCCTTTAGGTGAGTATAAGTATTCTAATTGGGTTGAAAGTGATTTTGAGACATTCAGACCAGCTTGCTCGTATGTTTTGGATTACATAAAAAGAAATAACATAGGTGCAAAAATTATATTTGTTCTAAATAACGGACTTAAATCAAGTATTACAGAGTCAATAAAAAATATTTGTAATTATTACAACGTTGATGTACTTGAGTTGTCAAATATTAAAAAAAGCAACAACCACCCTAACATAGAGGGCATGAAACAGATAAAAGAACAACTTATCAATTTTTTAACAAGGAGTGACTTTAATGGGTAAAGTTTTAATTATAGCTGGTGCGGATTTTAGCAAAAACAAAATTGAAAATATAAATGTAATTGGTGGAAAATTGATTGATATAACGGACATCAAAAAAAATACATACATCGCAGTGCAAAGTGGTAAAGCAATAGAAACTTCACTGTCTGGATGGTCAACGTCAGGATTTATCAAGGTAGAAGATTATTTTACAAATATCAATGGATATTCCAATTTTTATGCCAATTCAGCTATAATTACTGGAATGATGTGCTTTTATGATGAAGATTATAATTTCCTTTCGTACAATAATGAAATGAAAAAAATAGACAAGGTAAAAGGCGCTGTTACAAAAGGTTGGTTTAATTTTATAAAGCCGACAGGAACAAAGTATATTAAAATGTGCTGGCAAAGCGGTAGCGGTTCAGCCTATCCACTTGCAATAACTACACCAACTGTATATTTTCGCTAACTAAAGGGGCGAAAAAATCAGGGCACAGGTACAGGAAATTTTAAATAATTAATAGGAATGACAGCGAATTTGAAAGGGTGATATTAAAAAGTGGCAATTGAGAAAAAGCGTATGCAACAAAGGTATGGCACTTTTGAGCAGTATATAGCAGATAAAAATAATTTATTACCGAATGAATTTGCAAGTGTTACAAGTGGTGATACAAGCAGTACAGACGGCACAGCTTTATATTTTAAATCTGGCACTAAAGACCCTATAAAGGTTATTACTGCAAATGATAATACTTTTATTACGATAGCTAATAAAGAGGATAATATAAATAAAGCAATTGATAAATCAATTAATGATAATATTAATACATTAAAATATCCATCATTAAAGTATTTATATAGTTATTTTTATGATTATAACGAAATAGATGAATTATTAGAAAATAAAGCTAATACTACAGATATAACTACTATCAATAGTAATATATCTCAATTATCTACCGATATTACAAATATTAATACAAATCTTGAAAATAATTATTATACAAATGATACAATTAATGGCATTAGGAATAGTCTATTATCAGCTATTAGTTTAAAATATGATTCATCGAATATTGAAAGCGGTACATCAACGCTTACGCCATATTCAACCGTTGCCAATAAAATCAAAAGTGCAAGCTGTACATATAAGACGATTGGCGACATCGTAATCGTAAGTGCAACCGTCAAAATGAATGCTGTTACGATTGGAGCAAACAGTACATATCCGCTGATTGATTTGCCGTACAAATGTATTTCCGAGGACAATGTTTTTTGTGTCGGT
>ERZ772884.126-NODE-126-length-62903-cov-20.560320_pt1 | contig 62903 bp, 45 predicted proteins | sample MGYA00580574_ERZ772884 | MGnify/ENA primary metagenome ERZ772884 (study PRJEB29015, sample SAMEA2737690) | human gut metagenome | biome: human gut; feature: human-associated habitat; material: faeces | place: China | collected 2012 ... | reverse complement strand
GTACAATGGAAGAAGCAGATATGCTCTACGGCGTGACCATGCAGGAGCAGGGCGTTTCGAAGCTGCTTATGCTCAATCTCGCAGAGGCGGAGAAACGGCTGAAAAACACGATAAAATGACGCAGGACTGAGGGGTGTGAAGCATGGATATGAGGAGTTCAAAATATCCGTACCGGCTGGATGTGGAAACGCGGCTGCCGAACGGCTGCATCACGACGCACGGCTACGCGGCGCATCATCCGGCGGAATTCCAGCACTGGGCATACGCACGCGGCTATGTCCTCTGGGGCGAGCGCATCGACCGTGTGGACTGGGAAAACTGGCGCATAAATTATTACGGTATGTAACGCAGACCGGCAGGAACAATCTTATAGATACAGGAGCAGAACATGGGATTTTTTGATAAGATCAAGCAGGGATTTAAGAAAACTTCGGACGCGGTGAGCCATTCGCTCGACAGCGTGTTCGCGGCGTTCGTCAAGATCGACGAGGATCTTCTCGAGGAGCTCGAGGAAGCGCTCATCCTTTCGGATGTAGGCGCGTCGACCTCCGCGAAGATCGTCGCCGAGGTGGAAAAGCGTGCAAAGCTGCGCAAGACAACAACGGCCTCCGAGCTGCGCGATCTGCTGCGCGAGGTGCTGACCGACAACATGCTCGACAATCAGCCGCTCGACGTTTCGGGCAAGCCGGCGGTCATTCTGGTCATCGGCGTCAACGGCGTCGGCAAGACCACCTCGATCGGCAAGCTGGCGGCGCGCTATGTCAGCGAGGGCAAAAAGGTCATGCTGTCCGCGGCGGATACCTTCCGCGCGGCGGCGGCCGACCAGCTCGAGATCTGGGCGAAGCGCGCTGGTGCGGACATCGTCCGGCACGGCGAGGGCGCAGACCCGGCGGCGGTCGTCTTTGACTCGATCTCGGCGGCGAAGGCGCGCGGCAGCGACATCATTATCGTCGATACCGCAGGCCGCCTGCACAACAAGGCCAATCTGATGAACGAGCTGGCGAAGATCGACCGCGTGATCTCGCGCGAGCTGCCGGACGCTTCGCGCGAAACGCTTCTGGTGCTCGACGCGACCACCGGACAGAACGCCGTCCATCAGGCGGAGGAATTCAACAAGGCGGCCGAGCTGACCGGCATCATCCTTACCAAGCTCGACGGCACCGCCAAGGGCGGTATCGTCATCGCCATCTCGGCGGGTCTCGGCGTCCCGGTCAAGCTCGTCGGCGTCGGCGAGGGCATCGATGATCTGATCGACTTCGACCGCGTGGATATGACGAACCTGAATCGCCAGCAGTATTTCCTGAAGGACCTCGGCCAGTACAAGACGGAGGCGCTGCGCAGCAATCTGCGCCAAATCAACCCGTTCACGGACATCACCATCGACACCGTCAAGGTGACCGACGAGAACGTGCCGACGCTGTTCGAAAACGAGGACATCATCTGCGAGGCGTTCGACGTGCCGGAAAACAAGACGATGCTCGTCAACGCGGTGCTGGAGAATCTGCCGGGCAAGAAGCTCGTCAGCGCGTCCGGCATGGCCGGCTTCCGCAGCTCCAACCTGGTGAGCACGCGTCGCGTTTCGAAGAACTTCTACTTCTGCGGCGATGGCGAGACGGCTCCGGTACCGGGTGCCGGCCTGATGGCGCCGCGCGTGGGCGTGGTCGCCTGCCACGAAGCGAACATGATCACGCGACTGATCCTCGGCGAGGAAGACGCCTGACGCACTGCTACGTTACTCCACTGCCGTAATCGAAATTTTTATTGCGATTACAAACGCACGTTGCACACAACACAACACAACAGCGACGCAACGGCAACACAACAGCAGCACAGCAATCGCAACAACAGCAACACCAAACACCCCAACGAAAGGAACCGACGATGAGCACCGAAAACACCATCACCACCGCAGCCGCCGACGTCGCGGCCGCACCGAACGCCACGCTCGACGAGCTGGTCGGCACCACCACGAACACGGCGATCCTGCCGGAGCCGGACGCTCATGCGTACGACGAAATCGCCACCGGCGACGCCGACCCGCTGATCCTCGGCGGGCACAAGTTCACGAGCCGCTTCATCCTCGGTTCCGGCCGTTACGACCTGAACCTCATCAAGGCGACCATCGAGAACGCGGGCACGCAGATCGTCACCATGGCGCTGCGCCGCTGCCGCACCACCGAAAACAACCTGCTCGACTACATTCCGAAGGGCATCACCATGCTGCCGAACACGTCGGGCGCGCGCAACGCGGAGGAGGCGGTGCGCATCGCACGTCTCGCGCGCGAGGTGTGCCAGACGGACTTCGTGAAGGTGGAGATCGAGCACGAGTCGAAGTACCTGCTGCCTGACAACGAGGAGACCATCAAGGCCACGGAAAAGCTGGCGAAGGAAGGTTTCGTGGTCATGCCGTACATGTTCCCGGACCCGATCGCAGCGAAGCGTCTTGAGGACGCGGGCGCGGCTTGCGTGATGCCGCTTGGCGCGATGATCGGCTCGAACAAGGGCCTGCGCGCACGCGATTTCATTGAAGTGATCATCAAGAATGCCAACGTTCCGGTGATCATCGACGCGGGCATCGGCCGGCCGAGCCAGGCCGCTGAGGCCATGGAGATGGGCGCGGACGCGGTGATGGCATACACGGCGATCGCATCCGCCGGCAACATTCCGCTGATGGCGCGCGCTTTCAAGAATGCGATTGAGGCCGGCCGTGAAGCGTACCTGTCCGGCCTGGGCAAGGTGACGGAGGACCACGCCGTCCCGTCCAGCCCGACGAACGAGGCCGACTACATCGGCTGATTCGCGCCGATTTCGTACGATTCGTGCACTAACGTTTCGCACTGTTTTATTGCGATTACACGACGAGGGTCGGTGGAGACGCACATTTTCGCAAGGTTTCCACCGACCCTCTTTCGTCAGATGCGCGGCACGTAGCGCAACACGCGCATGCCACGCATACCGCAGCGACAGGCAATACGTCTACTTCCCTAGAGCCGCCTTCAGGTCGCGGTTCTGGAATCGCTCGTGCAGCAGGCAGTAGCCACCGAACACGACAAACCAGACCAGGCCGGCGACTGCGGAACCGAGCGTGTCGGAAGACAGGAACAACGTGACATACACGACCACGTAGAACGCGACCGCAATCCAATCGCACACCTGCCAGGCCGGCATCACGAAGCCGTCCGGCAGAAAGTCGGTGCTCTGACGGTAGCGGCGGTGAGCAAGCATCGTCAGAATGTAAATGAAGATCACGACGGCGCTGGCGGCCGAGGCGAACAGCACGAACGCGCCGGAAACGCCCGGAATCGCGTTGATCAGCGGGGAGAACAGGATCATGCAGCCGGACACGATAATCGCCTTCGCCGGAACCTTGCGGTCCGACACTTCGCCGAGACGCTGCATGGCGGGCGATTCGGAATCCTGCGCGAGCTGGTACAGATGGCGTCCAGCCGAGTAGATCAGCGAGTTAAGCGCTGACGCGGCTGCGGTGATCACCACGAAGAACACGAGCGCGGCAGCCCAGTCGAGGCCCGCGTACTTAAACACCATGATGAACGGGGAGCCGAACGAGCCGTCCGCGTTCTGGTGGAAGTTGCGCCACGGCACGATCGCCATGATGGCCACGAGCGCGCCCACGTAGAAGATGAGGATGCGCACGATCAGCTCGTTGACGGCTTTCGGCAGCACTTTGCGCGGGTTCTGGGTTTCGGACACGGTCACACCCACGAATTCGATGAGCTGGTAGGCGAAGAACACCATCTGGAAGCTCATGAAGAAGTTCATCCAGCCATTCGGCGCAAGCTGGAAGCCGTCGGCAATGTTCGTAAGGCTCACAGTGGCACCGGAAACCGTGCCGTCCACGCCTTCGATATGCGTGGCCGGGTAGCTGAAACCGAGGAACAGCATCACCACAGCGGTGACAATCAGACCCACAATCAGTGTGATTTTAATCATGGAGAACCAGAATTCCGCCTCGCCGAACACTTTCACGGCAATGAGATTGATGCCGGTGAGCGCCACAAGGAAGCACAGTTCGATAAGCCATTTCCACGCGTTGAGGTCAATGCCGAACGTGCCGAAGAACGTGACGAAATAGGTGCTGACGGCCGTGATTTCGGTCATGCCGGTCAGGATGAGCACAATCCAGTACGTCCAGCCGGCGAATTTGCCCCACGCGCGGCCGAGGTAGCGGGTGATGAAGTTGATGAAGGTGTGCTGGCTTGGGTCGCTGTACATCATTTCGCCGATGGCGCGCATGAGCAGGAACATGATGAGGCCCACGCCGATGTACACGAAGATGATGCTTGGTCCGGTCAGCGCAATCGATTTGCCGGAGCCGAGGAACAGGCCGGTGCCGATGGTTCCGCCGATGGCGATGAATTGGACATGGCGATTTTTCAGGCCGCGTTCCATGTCGTTGTCTTTGTCGAGGCTTTCGACGGATTTGATATGCGATTGTGTGCTTTGCGCGTTCTGCGTTGCGTCAGACGCGTCGGCAGCTTGCGTGTTTGTGCCGGCCTTCCCGGTATTCGTATTCCCTAAAGTCATAATGGTCACACCCTACCGCGGGAACCGCCCAATCTCCGCCATTGTTCGCACCGCGAAACACACCCATATGCCAGATGGGGGGCATTTTATGCAAATCGCGGGGTAGCCTGCCCGAAAACCCACATGTCAATCAAGCAGACGAATGGTTTTAGTTGTCAACAGTCGAGGACGGAATCGCCTTGTCGAGCTTGTCTAGCAAGGAAGCGTTGGCGCGTTCCAGCTCGTCGATGCGGCGGGCCTGCTGCTTGATGATGATGTCAGCGGTATCACCGTCGAGCGCGCCAATCGAAACATGCGCGCCGACAGCGCCTTCGGACATAACGGGAACGCTCGAATCCGGGACACCGGACGCCATATTGTCAAGATTCCGCCTCGTCACCAAAGTACGCTTGTACCGTTCAACGAGCTGCGCAATGATCTCGCTGTCATCCAGGTGATCGTTGCCACTCACTGATTTGATGGCGGCGGCCTTCCAACGAGCCACGCTGCGTTCGATGCGCTTGTACCCGACCAGTTCCGGCGGCAATCCCGCCTCACGGAAGATTTTGGTCGGAGATTCCCCCGCAAGATATCGGATGGTGCACACCTGCTTGAAAGCATCGGAATAGGTGATACGATTACGCGTCACATTCGCCACCGCCGGTAATTCCCGCAACAACTGAATCTCCTCATCGCTGAATACTCCGCCGCCACGCACGGCATACCTCCCATCCTGTGTCTCCATTGCTCACTTCTCGTGGATATGCTTTATGATTCTATGGCCCGCTTGCCGTACGATACCCTCGTTTCCCCCTCTCTGCGGAGACTGTCTGTGACTACCTTGCATCCACGGTTCAGCTTGTTGCAACACGTCACACCAATCCGCACTGTCCCCTCGAAAAATATCCTCATCTGATGTGGATGACACCCCACAGAAGTTCCCGCGGGGCCGGGTCGGACCGTAGGACAGTCGGGTCGCGGGCGCACACAAAAGGGGCCAACCCGGTTGGATTGGCCCCTGCATAGCTTTTGGCGTTACCGCCTTGTGGGTTTAGTGCATGCGCTGACGGCTCTTAACCGCAACGGTCACACCGGCACCGGCCACGAGCAGCGCCACGACGGTGAAGAGGGTCGTGCCCGCAGCACCGGTAAGCGGCAGCTGGGTGATGGACTTGACGTTCTTCACGGTGGCGGTGGCCTCCGCCGTGCCGTTGTTCTGCGGGGTGACCTGCTTGAGGGCATCCTGATTGAAGGTGACCTTGCCATCATTCTCGATGACCACGGTGAAGATGACCTTGAAGTTCTGGGCGTAGCCGGTCGGAGCTTCGGTTTCCTCAACCGTGTAGGTTCCGGCGGCGAGGCCCTTGATCTGAACCAGGCCATCCTTACCAGAGGTGAACACCGTGGCGTTCGTTTGAGCGTCAACAAAGGACCAAGCTTTGGATTCAGTATCCTGCTTGAGGTACTTGCCGCCCTTCTTCACGACGAACTTCGCGTTGGCCAGAGCGTTGGTGTCCTTGTCGACACCGATCTTCTTGAACTGGAAGCCGTAGGTCTTGGATTCGGTCCTGCCCTCATCGCTGGTTCCGCCGTTGGTCTTGACCGTGGCCTTGTTGTTCACGCTGCCGCCCAAGCCGGTCAGCGCATCCTTGGTGACGACGCCGGTGTACGATACGACGATGGTCTTGCCAGCCAGGGACTTCGCGTTGGCGAACGTGATGGTCGTAGTAGTGCCGACGGCGGCGCTACCGGTCTGTTCCACTTTGTACAGGGCGGCATCCACGTCCTCGCCGTCGACCCGCACCTTGAAGGTGTTCGTCTCGGCGACCTTCAGGCCCTTGGACGCGGTATCGGTAATGGTGAAGGAGTAGGAGTCGTAGTTGCCTGCGGAAGCAGGAACGGTTGCGGACACGGTGAAGTTCACGGTGTCACCGACATTCACGGTCCTGCCGTTCACGCTCACATTGCCGACCTCGGCGGTCTTGACTGGCGGAGTGAGCGGGTTCTCGTTCTTCGCGTTGAACTGGCCCACGGTGGTGATGTTGCCCTGGCCGGTCTTCGCGTCGGCAACGATCCGCAGATTGGTCAGACCGTTGACGGTGGTGGCCACAACGGCCGGCGTGCCGGTCTCGCCGTTATAGGTGTCAGTCACCAGGTACCAGCCCTCGCCATCCACCGCGACCGGCTGGGTCGCGCCAGCCTGATCCGCGGCCACGTCCAGACCAGCGCCATCGACAGTCGGCAGCGAATTGGTCTCGGCCAGTTTTTCAGCGAACGTGCGGATCTGCTTCGCATCGAACGTCGCCACATATGCGGCCGGATTGTTGGCGTATTCCGCCGGAATCGAATCACCACCATTGGCAGCGTCAGCGGCCGTGGTCACGGCGAGCTTCCACGTATCGACCGTGGTCACCTCGACGGAGTCAGCGCTGACCTTCGTGAAGGTGGCGAACTTGTGCGGCGTGTACTTGTGGCCAGTCTGCGCATTGTTCACCTTCAGCAAAGGCTCGGTCGCATCATTGGCCTGTGCGCTGGCTGCGCCCAGGGCCATGCCACCGAGCAGCGTCGCAGCGGCGGCGATGCCGGCGAAAAGTTTCCTCATCTTCATGAGAATCCTCTCTTTCTTATTGTTTGATTACTTGTTTCTGCGATCGCGGGAAGCAGGAACCCAACTTGCTCCCGCAATCCGCAAATCTTGGATTATCGGTCGGAACGCCTTCAAGTTGGCAGACGTTCCGACCCCGCACAACGATTCAGACGAGTCGCTTCTTGCCGTTCCACACACCGGCCGCGCCGATGAGCAGCACCGCAAGCCCTCCGACCACACCGCCGACGAACAGCCACTGACGATCCGTCATCCCGCCCGTCAACGGCAGCGCCGACACTGCGATGTAGTGGTTGGTGAAGACGACCGGTTGCGTACTGGCGCTCTGCGATTCGGGAACCTTCTGGCCGTTGTCGTCCAGCACCTTGGTCACGGACGTCACGGAAGCCGTCCACGCACCGGCACCGTTCTTGGCGACGGTCACCACGACTTCGTATCTCGCCTGCGAATAGTGCAGTGCAGTGATGTCTCCCAGGTTTTCCGTCACGTAGTACGTGTATTTGGCTTCACCGGCGTTGTAGGTGATATCACCGAAGGACTTGGTATGGCCGTTCGAATCATCCACCGTGACCGTGCATGGCTGCCGATCCTTGCAGTAAGTCGGCAACGGGGCGTTGCCTTTCGCCTTCAACGTGAAGCTGAACTGGTCGGAAGGCGTCCACGCACGACCGGTCAGAATCTTCTTCACCGAGATTGCGTTGCTTAGTGATACCGTCTTCAGCGTGTTGATGATGGTCGCATTCAATGTTCCCTCATCGGCATTGGAAGACCACACCATCTCCTTGGTCAAATCGGCATTGTTACCCGTATAGGTGACGTCATATCGGTCATTACCGGGGGTTTCCACCACGGAATACGTGTAGCCGGGCAGTAGATTGTCAACCGTCGCAGTCCAATTGTTGTCGGCTTTCAGCGTGATCGGAACACCAACATCCTTCACGGTGCTATCGGCAGCACCGATTGCCTTGCGCTGCAATTGCACCTTCACGGAATCGCTGGCATGCTTGTCGTTGCCGTCCGACCATTGCTTGGTGATCTTGATCTTGCCAAGCTTCACCTGCACCACAGGATGCGGATATTCGGCTTCGGTCGATGCACAGGATTCCACGTTGTTGACCTTGGTGAACACGCAATATTTCAGCTTCGCATCCACGTTGGAATGGTAGCCTTGCTGCTCAGCGGATGCGTCTCCCGTATCCGCGTCTCCCGTATCCGGATATTGCTTGTTGTTTTTCGCATAGTCGGCATATGCGGCATCGCTTGGCTTGACTTTGAAGGAAACGTAGATGACATCGGTCTTTTCTGCGACGATGCCATTAGGATCGTTGAACGTCACCGTCACGGTGCGATTGCCGGAATTATCATCGATACTGTATGTGGCCTTATATCTGCTCGTCGGCTCGGTAATATCGCCGTTCGTCACCGTCACATATTGCGTGATGTCGGCACCGTTGGTTGCACCAGGGAAATCGACCGGATCCACCCACTGGGACAAGGTGTCGGTGATGGAGAAGACCTTGATCTTCGCGGACGAGGTAATGGTGGAATAAATCTGGTTGAATGCTTTCGTCAGATTCTCCGGATTCGTGCCGTCAAATTCCTTGCCGTCCACTGCACCGGCTTGATCGGCGAAATCAGCCATCTTCTTCGCATCAGTAGAAGTCTTCACCACATAGAGTGCGGCATCGCCACGCTTGTCAGCCTCAGCCAGAGCGGCAGCATAGTTGAAACCGTATGGATCGCTACCTCCTGCACCGTACACGCCATCGGAACTACCATCAGGATTTTCACCCCACGTGTACCGTCGTGCTTGGCAGGACTCCGGGGTCGTATATTCCGGATGAGCAGTCCGCCCCCAAAACGAATCCGAATAACATCCGCTGTACGAGGTCATACGGTATGTCGGATCGCCATCCGAGAGGAAGATGATGTGCTTCTTTACTCCGGAACGGCCTAGCAGACTGTTCGCTTTCTCGAGCGCGGCCTCCCAGTTGGTGCCGCCCTTGGGGTTACCCTTCACGGCGTCGTTGATTTCCGAGACGTCTGTGGTGAAATTCTGCTTGATAACAGCTTTAGTGCTGAATGTCACCACCGCCATCCGTACCTGTTGAGCTTCCGGCAACACTGAATTCTCGGCAGTCAGCAATTCCCCGGCGAGCGCGTTGGCCGCTCTCTGCGCATTGTCGTCGCGGTTATCTTCATTCATGCTGTGGAACTTGTCCATAACCAGCACAATGTCGGCCGGTGTGACAGTAGTGACCGTGGATGAGGTGCTATCGCCGGATGCGGTCAGATACAGCGTGTACTGATCACCGTCGCCGTCTTCGGTTTTCACGATGCTTTTGTTGTTCGACGGCTTCACATTGGAATTCACGATGGTTACATGACTCGTCGTACCCACGGTGAACGGGCCGGTTTCGGCGTATGCATTATCGCCGCTACCCTGCTGCGTCATCGGGGAACCGTTCGCGGACACGGTGTAGTCGCTGGAGTTCAACTCACGCACCGTGTACCTGGTGTCGTCGGTGAAACTGCTGTCTTGCACGCGGGCGAATCGACCCCTGGTCAGCTTTATCACACCGTTGTTTTCGATCGGCACATCGGGATCAACGACCTGATTGGTGTACGCATTGTACACGCTGTAGTTGCCCCGGTACGGGGTTGAGGAACCGTTGACGAACAGCTGGAATTGGAACTGTTTGTTCTCTTCGATGGTGCCTAGGGTTTCCTTCTCGATATCGATGGCCTTGGACGGCTTCACCGGCAGATTGAACTTGATCTTGCAGTTGGAGCCGCCGTCGCCGCGTTCCAGATAGAAGAAGCTCAGATGATGTGTCTTATACGGCGTGAAATCCCACGTCTCTCCCGCTTCCTTAAATGCCTGGTCGATTGTTCTGGCAGGTTGTTTTCCATGACTCTGCGTCTTGCCATAGGTGATCTCGCCGGTGGCGAAATTGATGCTGCCATCCAACGCCTGATGGATACCACCCAAATCAAGCACCAGCACACCATCGATGAACACCCACACATCATCGTCGCCGGTAAAGTCGAACACCATGGCCTGATTGTTGACCTTGCCGCCTTCCGGCATGTAGAACTCGGCGTCAAGATTCATGCCGAAAGAATATTTATCATGCTCACTACCGTCTCCAAATGGAGCGAAGCAAGGAGTACTAGACTGGTTCGTACACTGCCGCTTGCTCACCGTGAACTTGCGCAATGCCTTGTCATATGTAGCCTTCTGGGAATCGGCGTCGAAACCGTAATACCCATCCTTGTCCAATGTCAGCAGTCCGCCAGTCGGCTCGTAGTTGGTGACGACTTCATCATCAGGCTTCCCGCCAAAGAGATAGCCCAATGATTCTGATCCCTTATCATCCGCCATGGTCGGATAGCCATCATTTGCCAAGGTTTTATTCACAATACCGGTGTATGCGCCATTGCCCTCACCGACATATTTGTTATACGGTTTTGAACCGTCAACGTTCATGAATTTCAACGCATGATTATTATTGATGGTATTACGATTGTAATCATGCAATCTCAGGCTGATGCCGGCCTGCTGCTCCGTGGTCTGTTTGGTATCATCCGCCATCGCGGCGGAAGTGGTGGCGTAGCCCATGCCGCCGAGCATGGCGATCGCAACGATGACGGCGACTATTCGTTCAGCAAAGCCCCTCTCGGGCTTTGCCTGTTGTATTCGCGCATGCCTCATCTGCTACCTCCCCTTACACACCGTGCGCATGTGCACGATTCACATCTTCATCACCAGTCACGCATCCAGCCGACGCGGATACACTTCCGGCGCTCTAGTCATGAACGTAAAAGAAAAGGGGAATGGATGCATACACCCTAAGCGCGGGAGATTCGGGGGTATGAAATAGCCTCGAAACCAAGTGATAGCAACGTTTCCAGCTATCTGCGCTACCCGAAATTCACATAAGCCCGACGTCCGACGGGGCAACATTATTCACATGTCCGCAACCGTACGGATGTCGCCGCAGCATGCCAACGCAACAGCTAGCCACGTTTCGGCCACCAAGCCGCATGTCTGCGAATATGCCACGGCCGGCTACGCAGCCAGGCAAGCAGCATCCCCGACACGAGCACGCCAGCCGACACCGCAATCGCAATCAATCGCGCATCCTTTGCCGCATTCCGTTCCTCGGGAACCACTCCAGGAATCGCGGAACGCACCGCCGAAACCAGCAACCGGTGGGTGTTCACCCCGTACGGCGTGCAGGTCATCAACGTCACCCGGTCCTCGCCGGGCACAATCTTCAGCTTCGAGGTGTCATTCGGTTCGATCACCGAAATGCGATCCACCTTGTAGCCGAGCGTACGGCCCATCACTTCGATGTAGAAGTAGTCGCCGACGCGCATCTCATCCAAACGCGTGAACATCATCGCCTCGACCAGCCCACGGTGGCCGGTGATCACCGCATGCGTGCTCCGCCCGCCCACCGGCAGGCTGCTGCCATACAGATGTCCGGATCCGGATGCGAGCGCCGACTGCGACGTGCCATGGTAGATCGGCAGACGTACGGAAATCTTCGGAATGCGGATGGTGCCCATCACGCCACTGCCCGAATCGAGCAAACTTTGATATTCCTTATCTTTGGCGCTGGCGCTATTTGATTCCGCGGCACCGGATTCACTGGACTGCGAGCCGCCCTGCACTTGGGAGAACGGGTCTTGAGCCTCGCCGAGAATCGGCTGTCCCGAAGCCGCAAGCCGCCTGTTATATGCTTTGGCCGCGGCAAACGCCTCATCAGCCTGGGGGTAAGGCCAGCCGGCGGCCGCCTGCGCGGACCGATCCGACGTATTCCGTAGCTCCCGCGCCGACTGATACTGCAGAAACGTAGGAAACCCGCCGATGCCTATCGCAAGAATGATCAACAGCGCCGCAACCACCCGCATGGCAATGACTTTCCTGCGATCCCTGCGCCACTGCCGCACCTCATCGGCAATGTCGACCGCCTCTTCGAAAGACGGTTCCCGATAGCGCTTCGCCTGCTGTTGCCGCATGTCCGTCACTGGATGAACTTCCGCAGCACGCGTTCCAGCTCGTCGATACGCAACGCCTGTTTGGCGATGAGCAGATCGCATTTGTTGATGGTCAGTTGCGCCTGCGCAAGCTTTGCCGCCATATTCTGCGATTCGTCGGCCTCAGTTGGGTCATTCGTTTCCTCTTCGTGCGTAGCCCCTTGCAGTTCGGCGATCGATAAATCGTCTTCGATATCCTGCAGATAGTGGTTCACGGCCCCTTTTCCCTTTCGACGCTCATCACGTTCCTGCTGCTTCCAGCGCGCGATGCACCGCTCCACACGCTTGTAGCCGATCAGCTTCGGATCAAGCCCCGCTTCACGGAAAATGGCTGACGGTGATTCGCCGGCGTTATAGCGGCACATCACTTCCACTCGGAAACGGTCTGAATATCGGATGTGCGACGCACTCACGCTTTTGACCGCCGGCAGGCTGGACAGATACGCACGCTCCTTTGCGGTAAATTTGCCATCAATCATTTTTTCTGCCCCTTATACTGCTACTGCCTGAACAGCTTGGTTCAGAATCATATCGGAGCTTTCCCCATTGGCACCCTCGTTAAAACCCTCGAATAAAAAGCTTATTCCCTCCAATAAAAAAAGGAGTCCTATCTTACAAACAAAACAGTTCCGCCATTTTTCGCAGATAGAAAGGCTCATAGAATTACCCCCCCCCCCATAAAATTTACACAATCTTAACCTCACCCCCAGCACACCCTTTAGCGCATCATGGGGCCGCTACGCCTCTGAACACCGTCATGTAGACTCACTAGGCTGGAAACATGACGCTAGAGCTCGTTTCATTGACTATCATCATGGCGGTGGCGGCCGTCAGCCCGATTGTGGCGCAGCTGATTCCGGGAAGATTCATTCCACAAACCGTACTGCTGCTCGCCGCCGGAGCCACGCTCGGCCCGTACGGACTAGGCATAATCGAAGTGAACGACGCCGTGAAACTCTTGAGCGAGCTCGGCATGGCGTTCCTATTCCTGCTCGCCGGCTATGAAATCGACCCGAAACGACTCGCCGGGCATCAAGGCAAAGTTGGACTTGTCACATGGATCATCACCTTGGGGCTCGCCGGACTCGTCGTAGCCCTTCTTCCATTCTTCGCAAAGCAAGGCATCAACGGCATCGCCACGGTAATCGCACTTACCACCACCGCGCTCGGCACGCTTATGCCGATTCTCAAGGAACGCAACCTCGAAGGCACCCCCATCGGCGACGCCATCATCTCGTACGGAACGTGGGGCGAACTCGGCCCAATCCTTGCCATGGCTATCCTGCTATCCACCCGAACCGGCTGGCAGACCATGCTCGTGCTCGGCGCGTTCCTCGCCATCTGCCTGCTGTGCGCCACACTGCCGACGAAAGCACTGAAAACCGGCCATCGCCTGTACCGTTTCCTTACGGACAATGCGAACACGTCATCGCAAACGCTCATGCGACTGACCACATTCCTGCTCATCTTCCTTGTCACCATTTCCGCGCTGTTCGAACTTGACGCGGTGCTCGGCGCGTTCGCCGCAGGCTTCATCCTGCGTTACATCATCCCCGACGGCAGCAAGTCGCTGGAAATGAAACTGGAAGGCGTCGGCTACGGCTTCCTCATTCCTGTGTTTTTCGTGGTGTCAGGCGCCGCGATCAACGTGCGCGCCGTGGCAGGCCGGCCCGCACTGCTCGTCGCGTTCATCGTCATGCTCATGCTGATTCGCGCGGTGCCCGTATACGTTGCGTTGTCGCTCGACAAACGCAAGAATCCGCTGTCATCGCATCATCGCGTCACCGTAGCCCTGTATTGCACGACCGCGCTGCCGATCATCGTCGCCGTCACGTCGCTGGCGGTGAAGGTCGGCACCATGCAAAGCGCCAACGCGTCGACACTGGTCGCAGCCGGCGCGATTACAGTGTTCCTGATGCCGCTGCTTGGTTCGATCACATATCAGGTGGCCGACGTGCATCCGGTCACCGCGGTTCGGGAGATTGCGCACACGCCATCCGATTGGCGGACGATCGTACGCGAACATGCGCAGGTACGTGCGCTGCTGCACCATCAGGACCGGCTCAAGCGTATGGCGGAAACGTTGGAATCGCTGGAAAAGCAGGAGGGGCTGAACGGTTTGGACAGCCGTCGCGCCGAACTTGTGGAACGTGCGCGCCTCGAAATCGACCGCCAACTCAAGGAACTCGGCCTGGACCCGCAGCTCACCACCCAACTCCCCCACAACTACCGCTACCCGAAGAACTGAGAGGGCTTCGGAGGGGCGCTACTCCACGGACTTGAGGGAGCTGATGGGGTCGATGCGGTCGAGGACGGGGTTGACGAACAGCTGCACGAGCAGCGCGAAGGCCATGGTCGCCACGGCCGCGATCACGTAGCTCAGCGGCTTGACCTCCACCTCGAAATACAACGAGGGCATGTTGAGCGCCATCGTCAGCATGCCGCCGACGAGCCGGCCGAGCGGCAGGCCCAGTATCACACCCATGACGGTGAGGATCATCATCTCGCGGTTCACGTAATGGTGCACTTCGCGGTCGAAGAAGCCAAGCACCTTGAGCGTGGCCATCTCGCGCACGCGTTCCGACACGTTCGTATTGGCGAGCGTGAACAGCACCACCAGTGCCAGACCGCCGGCAAGCGCCACAATCAGCGCCACCACCGCGCCCATGAGGTCGAATTTGAAGCTGTCGGCCATGTGCGCGCAGCTTACGGCCTTCATCACCGAACTGTCCTCTTCGAGCGATTCCGCATAGTCGGTTTGCGAAGTGTCGGAGCCGGAAAGCTTGGCGAGCATGGCGTTCCACGTCAGAGCCTCGGAATCCTCGGAACTCTTGGAATTCTTGGTGTTCTTCGCGTCTTTCGAGTCGAAAAGCTTGGCGTAGTAGGTTTCGCTTACATACACATCCGAGCCGATGAGGTTGCGATTCACCGCGCTCACCTTCGCCGTCGCCTGCACGCCGTCGCCGTTGGTCAGTCGCACCTTGGAACCGGCCTTGACGCCCAGCGCGCTTGCCGCCGACTGCGCGACGATCACGCCATCGTCATCGAGTTTCAGCGAACCGGTTTTGCCGACGCCGGACGTGCCCAGTATGCCGGACGAGACCGGCTGCAACGTGACCATTTCGCCCAAATCGGACAGATGCTTTTCCGGCACCGCGACCAGCTGGATGCTTTCGCTGCCGCTGCTGCCGGCCTCGCCGCTGTCACCGTCGCCACTGCCCGCAACCGTCAAATCGCCCGACTCTATGCGCACGTCAAGCGATGACGTGACGCGCCCGTCTGACGCGACTTTCGTGCGCATCGCCGACGCGTCCGAATCGTCGGAAACCACCATCAGGTCGTACTGGTAGATGTCGCGGTATTGCTTGATGCCGAGGTCTGCGACGGTGTCGTTGATGGCCAGGCCGCAGACGATCAGCGCGGTGCAGCCGGCCACACCGCCGACCGTCATGATGAGGCGCGACTTGAAGCGGAAGATGTTGCGCGCGGTCACTTTGCCGAGGAAGCCGATGCGATTCCAGACCGGCCGAATCCGTTCCAGCAGAATGCGCGAGCCGGCGCGCGGCGCTTTCGGACGCAGCAGCGAGGCGGGCGTCTGCCGCATTTCCTGCACACACGCGTAGATGGTGGCGGCGAGCACGCCGACCACGAACAGCGCGATGCCGAGCGAGCCGTACAGCCAGTCGTATTCCAGTCGCAGGCCGGGCATCACATACATGCCTTGCAATACGACCAGCAGGAACGCAGGAATGCCAAGGAAGCCGGCGATCAGGCCGAGGCCGCCGCCGATGAGGCAGGCGAGCAGCGCGAACAGCAGGTAGCGCGACGCGACCGCCAGCCGCCCGTAGCCGAGCCCCACGTACGTGCCGATGAGCGAGCGGTCCTCTTCGACCATGCGCGCCATGGCGGTCAGGCTCATCATCACGGCCACCAGCAGGAACACAATCGGGAACGCGTTGCCGAGCGACTGGATGGAGTCGAGGTCGGATTTGAGCGCGCTGAACCCGCCGAGCGACTGCCGGTCCTGCACATACCAGCGTACTTGCGGAATGCTGGTTTTCAGCTCGTTTTCCTTGGTTTTCAGCGTTTGTTCGGTACTTGCCTTCTGCTCGTTCAATTGCGATTGCGCCTGGTCGAGCTGCTGCTTGGCTTGCGTCAGTTCGGGACTAGCGGCGATGATGGTTTCACGCATTGTTTCACGCGTGGTTTCGTCAAGTTGGGGGGTAGTTGCACCTGCGGCCGCCGCCGCACCTGCGTTCGCGCCGTTTGCCGCAGCTCCCGCAGCTGCCGCGCCCGCCTGCATGCTGACAATCTGGTCGACCTGCTGGTTGAATTGCTGCCGATTCGCGTCGATCTGCGACTGCGCGTCCGCGAACTTCTTGTCGGCCTCCGCACGCGCGTCGGCGATCTTCCTGTTGCCCGCGTCGAGCAGTTCCTGCCGGCGGGCCTTCTGGCGGTCGGTTTTCACGGTGCCGTCGATGCGGTCGGTCACCTGCTTGACGGTGTTTTCGTACGATTCGTCGAACGTGCTTTCGGCGGCCGCGCCCTTGACGAGCAGCGTGGCGGACGTGCAGAGGGTGCCGGTCACGCCATCGGACGGCGCGAAGAACGTGTAGTCGGTGGTGGCGGTGGAACGGAACGAGGTCATGGCGGAGTAGCCGTCCGGGTTGCTCAGGTTCTGCGGATCGAGCACCACGCCCACGATGGTGAGCTTGGTCGGGAAGCTCGGCGCCTCGTCCGTGCCGTTCGTTTCATTCGTGCCGTCCGCACCGTTCGTATCGGAAGTATCGGAAGTATCGGAGGAAGCCGATTCGGGGGTTACGGTGAGGCGGCTGCCGATATGCTTGCCCGAATCGCGAATAAATTTTCGGGTTACCGCGATTTCGCCGGCTTTCTTCGGCATGCGCCCTTCCTGCAAGTATGGCTGGTCAATGCCGTTCGTGCCGATTTCCTGCATGGTCGCCGACTTGCGGCCGTCCAAATCGAACGTCACTTCCTGCGACCGTTCCGCCTGCACTTTCGCAACACCGTTCACCTTGCGCAACGCGGCGATATCGCCGTTCGACAGGCCCGCAGTGGACAGCACCTGGACGTCGTGCAGGCCCTGCGCGTCGAAAAAGCGGTCGGTGCTGCGGAACGCGTCACGGCAGCCCGCGTAAATGCCGGTGAGCACGGCCACACCGAGCAACGTGATCATGGCGATGGAAATGAATCTTTTCCACGAATGCGCCCACATTCGCAGCATGTCCTTGACGAATGCCATGTCGACCTCCGTTCGTAGCCCCTCATTCCATTGAACACCATGAAGCTTGGAAAGACGCGCCAAACCGCACATCCGCAACACGTGTCCAAATCGCGCGTTCGAATCGCACAGCAATCGCGCGAATCGAACTTCTAAACCAAACAACCCGTTAAGCAAACCAGACATTCCGGAACGAACAAACCAACACTTTGCCCGCCGCTTCCCGCTACAATCGGAAACGTTCCCTCACAAAGGGCGAATCGCAAAAAAGCAAGCAAAACAAGCACATGCAAGCGTGCAACAGCACGCAACGCAAGCAGCGAGCGCAACGCACAACGCGCAATCGCAAAGAAACAGAGAAGAGGAAATCTCCATGAGCGACGTCACCGCCGCAAAGAAGCCGCGTGGAACCGACGACGTGCCGGTTCCGCCGACGCTCCGTAAATCGTTGAAAAACCGCCATATCCAGCTCATCGCGCTGGGTGGCGCCATCGGCACCGGCCTGTTCTACGGCTCCAGCGAATCCATTCAGCTGGCCGGCCCGTCCATTCTGCTCGCCTACCTCGTCGGCGGTCTCGCGATCTTCATGATCGTGCGCGCTCTGAGCGAGATGGCGGTCGAGGATCCGAAGGCTGGCGCGTTCAGCTACTACGCGACGCGCTACTGGTCACGGCGAGCGGGCTTCATTTCCGGCTGGAACTACTGGTTCAACTACGTGCTGGTGGCCATGGTGGAGCTTGCCGTGGTCGGCTCGTTCGTGAACTACTGGTTCCCGAACATTCCGAAGTGGGTGTCGGCGGCGGTGTTCCTCGTGGCCATCGCGGCGCTGAATCTCATGGGCGTGAACAAGTTCGGCGAATTCGAATTCTGGTTCGCCATCATCAAGATCGTGGCCGTGCTGGCCATGATTCTCGGCGGCCTGTATGTCGTGATCGCCAACGTGCCGACCGCGTCGGGCATTCGCGCGAGCTTCGCCAACTGGTTCACCGTGGACGGCGGATTCCTGCCGCACGGCCTGATGACCCGCAACGCCGACGGCACGTGGACGGGCCTCTTGATGGCGCTCGTCGTGGTGATGTTCAGCTTCGGCGGCACCGAACTCATCGGCATCACCGCCGGCGAAACCGAGAATCCGCGCACCACCATTCCGAAGGCCACGAACGGCATCATCTGGCGTATTCTCGTCTTCTACATCTGCGCGCTCGGCGTGATCATGGCGGTGATTCCGTGGAGCAAGATCGACGGCGATTCCAGCCCGTTCGTGCAGATCTTCGATTCCGTCGGCGTGCACGCGGCCGCCGGCATCCTCAATTTCGTGTGCCTGACCGCTGTGATGAGCGTCTACAATTCCGGCCTGTACGCCAACTCCCGCATGCTGTATTCGCTGGCAAAGCAGGGCAACGCGCCGGCTTACCTGGGTAAGCTCAGCAAGAAAGGCGTGCCGGTTGGGGGTGTTATCACTTCCGCGATAATTATTGCGATTGCCGTTGTCGTCGTGTTCGTATGGCCGGAATTCGCGTTCAATTACCTGATGTCGATCGCCACGATCGCGGCTGCGATCAACTGGATCATGATCATGATTACGGAGATCAAGTTCCGTCGCATGGTTGCGGCTGGCGATGGCCCGGCCGAACTTAAGGGGCTGAAGGGCAAGGAAGCGCTCGACAAGATCGCGTTCAAGCTGCCGTTCGCCAATGTGACGCCGTACGTGGTGATCGCGTTCATGCTGCTGGTCGTGGTGCTCATGTGCTTCTCCGCAAGCTACCGCATCGCCGTGATCGCCGGCGTCATCTGGCTGGCGGTGCTGTTCGCCGCCGCCCAGCTTGCGCTTGGCAAGTCCGGCAGCGAGCGTGGCGAGGACGCGGCGGTGATTGTCGACGCGGCTGCCGCAACCGCTGAGTAATCGCACAAAACACAAAACGGCCTCCTCTTCCGGCTTTTGTTACCCGAATCGGCTGGTTACGGTAACAAAAGCCGGATGGGAATGCCGTTTTTGCGATTAGACGGGGCGATTAGACCGGCGCGACCAGACCGACGGCCTCAGTCAGCGGTGCCGTCGGGGGTGACGGGCTCGGCGGACTCGACGGGGGAGGTATGGTCGGTCAGGTCCAGACGGAACGGCTGCGCGGGCAGGCCGTCGTCGTTGAACAGCGGAGCCGGACCCCAACTGCGCCAGGCGTATCGCATCGCCACCGGCTCCGGCACATCCGGAGTCGCCAGCGTAATCGTGCCGATGCTGCGGCTGTTAATCGGAATGCCGAATTCCGTAGCGTTGTAATCGACCACGTTCACTCTGGAATTGACGAGATCATCGATGTCGCAATCCACGAAAATCGCGGCGGTCGCCGGGTGGAACATACCGTCGGAACCGGCCAGTTCGAAGCCGGAACGTTCCGGCACGCGCACCAAAGTCGGCAGCTGGCCATCGAAATCATCGTCGCCACTGCCGGGCGTGGTGCCTTCGAAATGCAGGCCGTGCGCATAGCGGAAGAACAGGCGTACGCGGCCGTTCGGGTCGCATCGGAAGCCCAGCACCGTCGGGCCGTGCACCGGAACGCGATCCATGCCGTAGATTTGCCGCAGCGCGCAATTGGCAAGACGTTCGCCGGGCGTGCGCTTGTCCAGCGGGTGGATGTTGTCGTATTCGCCGCAGTCGATCGTGCAGATGGCGTACACGTTGTCTATGGACTGCGCGGCGTCCCATTGCGCCTCACGCAGCACCGGCCAGCGCATCGGATCGTTGCCGTCCGCAGCCGTCTTGCCGTCGATCCATTGCGGCAACTGCACGATGAGGAACGGCAGATTTTCGCTCCACAGCGCACGCCATTCGCCGATCATCATGCCGAGCAGCTCGCGGTAGAAACCGCTGTATTGCTCGTCTTCCTCGCCCTGATACCACAGGAAACCGGCCAGCGAGTAGGGCATGATACGTTCCAGCATGGCGTGGAAGGGCCCACACGGACGCCATTGCGATGTAGGGGTGAGCGGCGGCGGCCACGGGCAGGTGCCGCACTGTTCGCTCAACTCGCTGCTCGTTGCGTTCGGATTGGTCTGACGCACCGTTTCCACAGCCGCGTTCCATGCGTCCATCTGCGACTGCCATTCGCTGGTTTCCAGCTCGAACTGCTGTTGCGTCTTGCCTGCGATCGCCCGCTGGTAGCGCGTCAGATAGTCGCGGCCGGCATCGCTGGAATTGAGTGCGTCCTCGCTCATCCAGCAGCTGATCGACGTGCCGCCGATATAGCAGTCGACAATGCCGACCGGCAGATCGGGGTCGAGTTCGGAGCGCAGCTTGCGTGCGAAATAGTAGGCGACGGCGCTCATCACACCACTGTTTTCCGGCGACGATTCCTGCCAGCTCGACGCATTTTCCGCATTGCGATTGATTACACCGGTTTTGGGCACATTGTAGAAACGCAGCAGCGGATCGGCGCAATCCTCAAGTGCTTCGTCGGCATGCTCGCTGTTACGCAACTCAAGTTCCATATTGCTTTGGCCGCCGGCGAGCCACACTTCGCCGATAAGCACGTCGTCGAATTCGATGGCATCATTGCCCGCGATGATACGAAGCGTGTACGGACCACCTTCCGGTTGCGCGGGCAGCATCACGCGCCACTGCGAAAAGCCGTTGACCACGTTCTGCGAAGAATAAGCATGTTCCTGCGCGATCAGGGAGCCGTCAAAGTCGTGTATTTCCGCCACAACCTCCATACCGGCGCAATCGGCAGCCAATGCGCCGAACACCGCAATGGGCTTGTTGCGTTGCAATACCATGTGCGAGGCGAAAATCGAGGCGATATGCAGCACGCCCGAGACATTACGCTCCTCCACCTGCTCCATCTGCGCCGTCATTTCGGAACCAGGCGCAATCCCCGTCGCAGTGACCATTGCTTCAGCTTCCTCATCAAACAATCCTATGTGCCTATCCTAAGCCACTTTCCTACCAAAATGCGTGAAGCGTCACCTAAATAAGCACATGCCTGCCCGCACAAACGTCATTTTCAGCGATCGAAACGTCGCTTCGGTAGGGACTTAATCGCAATTCCCAACGGAAACAACATTCCAACGGCCCGAAACGTCGCTTCCGTAGGGGTTTCGCAGGAAAGGTATCACGATTGCGCCGCGACGAATTTTTTACGATTTCGCGGCTCACTTTGTGGACTGGATACGTACCAAAACGGCCGCTCCGGTAGGATAGACCCCAGTTTGCAGGACAAAATCCATGCACGAAACCACGAATTTCATCTGCGAATGGTAGAAACCCGAACGCTTTCCAAGCGTTCACCCCACTACACAAAAGGAGTGCCAAGTACAATGGCTGCACAAATCTGGTATGAGAACGACGGCGATCTCTCGGTCCTCGAAGGCAAGAAGGTTGCCATCATCGGTTACGGTTCCCAGGGCCACGCCCATGCGCTGAACCTGCGCGATTCCGGCGTCGACGTCGTCGTCGGCCTGCGCCCGACCTCCAAGTCTGTCGAGCACGCCAAGGAGCAGGGTCTGGAAGTCAAGTCCGTTCCGGAAGCCGCCGCTGAAGCCGACATCATCATGATTCTGGCTCCGGATCAGTATCAGCGCACCATCTGGGCCAACGATATTGAGCCGAACATCAAGCCGGGAGCCGCTGTCGCCTTCGCTCATGGCTTCAACATCCACTACGGCTACATCAAGCCGACCGAGGACCACCCGGTCTTCATGGTCGCCCCGAAGGGCCCGGGCCACATCGTGCGTCGTGAGTACGCCAACGGCCGTGGCGTCCCGGTCGTCGTGGCTGTCGAACAGGATCCGCGCGGCGACGCTTGGGACATCACCCTGGCTTACGCCAAGGCTCTGGGCGCTCTGCGTGCAGGCGCCATCAAGACCACCTTCAAGGAAGAGACCGAGACCGATCTGTTCGGTGAGCAGAATGTGCTCATGGGCGGCGTGAACAAGCTCGTCGAGATGGGCTTCGAGGTCCTCACCGACGCTGGCTACCAGCCGGAGATCGCTTACTTCGAGGTCTGCCACGAGCTGAAGATGCTCGTCGACCTCATGAACGAGGGTGGCCTGAACAAGGCCCGTTGGTCCTGCTCCGACACCGCCCAGTACGGCGACTACACCAACACCTGCATCGACGAGCACGTGCGTGAGCGCATGGAATACCACCTGAAGCGCATCCAGGACGGCTCATTCGCCAAGGAGTTCATCGACGATCAGGACGCTGGCGCTCCGAAGTTCAAGCAGCTGCAGGAAGAATATGGCAACGTGCGCATCGAGACCGTCGGTCCGAAGCTGCGCGCCATGTTCTCTTGGAACAACGGCAAGGACGACGACGCTGACATGGCCACTTTCACCGGCAAGATCGCCCGTGGCTGAGTAACGTCTCGCATTCATTGCGATTAATCGCATTAACTGCGATTGAAGGCCGCCGCCCAAGTTGGGTGGCGGCCTTTCGTTATGCCGGAACGTACGCAACCGTCGCACGCACGACAATATGCAAAAAGCGCCGTCCGCACGAAGCGGGCGACGCTTTCTAATTCGCTAAATAGCTTATGCAGCTAGCGAAGCAATCTCACTGAACCTGAGTACGAGCGATCTTGCCATTGAAGGATTCGGCCATATCGGCATCGGCGTCCGTCTGGTTGTTCCAAGAGAACATGGCGCGCAGCTTCGGACCAACGGTCTCCAGGTGCGGGTGGCTGTACTCTTCCTGCAGCTCCTTGAACTTCGGAGCGCCGGCAGCCTGATCATCCATGAACTCCTTGGCGAAGGAGCCGTCCTGAATGCGCTTGAGCTGGTACTGCATGCGCTTCTTGGTCTCTTCAGTGATGACGGTGGAGGTGTAATCGCCGTACTGAGCGGTGTCGGAGCAGCTCCAGCGAGCCTTGTTCAGACCACCCTCGTTGGCCAGATCCACCAGCATCTTCAGCTCGTGGAACACCTCGAAGTAGGCGATCTCCGGCTGGTAGCCAGCCTCGGTCAGCACATCGAAGCCCATATCGCACAGGTGGTTGATGCCACCCATGAGCACGTCCTGCTCACCGAACAGATCGGTTTCGGTCTCCTCGGTGAAGGTGGTCTTGATGGCGCCTGCGCGCAGAGCGCCCAGAGCCTTGGCGTAAGCCAGGCACAGCGGCCAAGTCTTGCCATCCGGATCCTGCTCCACAGCCACAACGACCGGAACGCCACGGCCGGCGGCGTACTCACGACGAACGATGTGGCCCGGGCCCTTCGGGGCGACCATGAACACCGGATGATCCTCGGACGGCTTGATGTAGCCGTAGTGGATGTTGAAGCCGTGAGCGAAAGCCAGAGCAGCGCCCGGCTTCAGGTTCGGCTCAACGTCCTTCTTGTACACGGCGGCCTGGTACTGGTCAGGCAGCAGGATCATCACAACGTCGGCTTCGGCAACGGCCTCGGCAACAGGCTTGACCTCGAGGCCCTGCTCCTTGGCATACTCCACGGACTTAGAGGTAGGACGCAGGCCGACGACGACATCCACACCGGAATCACGCAGGTTCAGCGCATGGGCGTGACCCTGGGAACCGTAACCGAGGATGGCCACCTTCTTGCCATCGAACACGGACAGATCGGCATCCTTCTCGTACCAGATAGTTGCTGCCATAATAGGCGCTCCTTTATTTTTCTTTTTATAGCGATTCGGGACTTGCATTCCCGAACAAACTCGCGATATTTAATTCTTGTTTCGGTTGTTCACAGCGGGCGATGGTTCCTAGGAGATTACTCCCCCGGATTGTGTCCGAGGAACCACCCCGCCTCTCCTGCGGAACTGTTTTAGTCCCGCTTTCTTTATGTTGCTTGCTGACGTTCACATAGTGGTTATATTCGCGTCAAACGTTTTTAGTAAGGCTTCCGTCGATGTCATCTTGACACGTCGCTGAATAGCCGGTCAAACGGCACTTGGCGATTGATCACTTGGTGAAATCAACATCCTTAGTCTCCTTGCAGCTCAGCACCGCAACAAGGCAGCACACGGCCATCACGCCGAGGTACAGACCGACGGAGTGCACACCCCAGTGGTGGGACAGCCAAGTGGCGATGGTCGGCACGAATGCCGCGCCGACGATGGCGGCCAGGTTGTAGCCGATGCCGGAGCCGGAATAACGCACGTTGGCGTCGAACAGCTCCGGCAGGAACGCGCCGATCGGACCGAATGCGGTGCCCATCAACGCGAAGCCGATGCATAGGAACAGCAGGTTGGCGGCGAAGTTACGCTGGCCGACGACCGACGGATCAAGCAGGAACGGGAAGAGCAGCGCGAATGCCACGAGGCAGCAGGACGAGATGACGATCACGCGCTTGCGGCCGAATTTATCGGCGTTCACGCAGGAAATGACGATGAACGCGGCGAACACGCAGATGGCAAGCATCAGCATGAGCAGGTATTCACGATTGGTGAAACCAAGGTCTCCGCCGCCCTGCTCGACGGTTTTGGTGCCCCAAGCGAGGGACCAGGTTGCCAGCGTGTAGAACAGCGTGTAGGTAACGGCCACCAGGAACGTGGCTTGGATGACTTCCTTCCAGCTCTTCTTGAACACTTCGGTCAACGGGGACTTGACGACCTTCTTCTGCTCCTGGGCCATGCGGAAGATCGGAGTCTCCTCCATCTGCACGCGCACCACAAGACCGACGATCACCAGCACTGCGGACAGCAGGAACGGCACACGCCAGCCCCATGCCAGCATCGCATCGTCATCGTTGAACGTTTCCAACAGGAAGTAGGTACCGTTCGACAGGAAGAAACCGATCGGAGCGCCCAATTCCGGGAAGGAGCCATACAGCGCGCGCTTGTCTTCCGGAGCGTTCTCGGTGGCCACCAAAGCGGCACCCGACCATTCGCCGCCCAGACCGATGCCCTGCACGAAACGGCACAGGCACAGCGCGGCGACAGCCACAATGCCCCACTGGCTGTAAGTCGGCAGGCAGCCGATCAGGAACGTGGCGATGCCCATGGTCAACAGCGAAACCACCAGCGTGGTCTTGCGGCCCATGCGGTCGCCGAAATGGCCGAACACCAAGGATCCGAGCGGGCGTGCGATGAACGCGATGGCGAAGGTCAGCAGGCTGGCCAGCAGTGCGACAGTCGGATTGGTGGTGTCTCCGAAGAACACCTTCGGGAAATAGTTCGCAGCGGCGGTGCCGTATGCGTAGAAGTCGTAGAACTCAATGGCGGTGCCGACCATGGAAGCGGCGATCACGGTTTTCACCGAATCGCGCACCATTGCCTGCGCTTTGCCAGCGGCTGCTTCGACTGCACTCATTGGATTACTCCTGTTACGTCTGTCATGCGTTGCCGGCTCCCAACATGCGCCGATAACGTCTTTCTTCTATTCTCTTGTGTGCAGTCTTCATTTCGTTGCCTTACGCCTTGTGGGCGGCAACAAAAAGACCCCGCAGCATGCAGGGCCATCAACGTGTGTGTTTTGCGCGCCTCAAACCCTGCCTCCGTTGGCGAGGGATTGAAGCTGCATTGCTCGAATCAGTCCGCCAACGAAAGCGGAATAATAATTCGTGCGGACAGCAGTACGCGTGCAACCATTCCGTTCATCGTGGCGAACCTCCTTTCGCAAAGTCTTGTATTCGGCGGATTATCCGCTCGAACTAAGCCGTAAAGATAAGCGCGTCCACAGACCCTTTCTACTAAAGGTTCACTATGTGGACGCGCAATTTTGAATTTGATATTCGTTTCTCGGATTATCTCAGGTCATCCAAATCATTTCAGCAGCAACGTCAGCACGCCCGCAACAGCCATGCAACCGGCGGCAACAGCGAAAATCAGCAGATACTCGCCAGTCACCGCAATCGCAATCGCGCAAACGACAGCGCCAATCAACGAACCGAACGTATTCGCCAAACTGAACGCAGCCAACGAACGACCAACGGAACGTATATCCGGCAACGTCGCAAGATTCAACCCTTGGCTCACGCCGTCATACACCACATACGCGAAACCTGCAAACAGCGCATACAGCGCGACCGCCATAGCACTATCGATCGGCGTCAACGGAAGCACCACAGCAACCACAAACAACAAGCAGGCGGCAATCGCGGGAATACGGGAATCTTTGAAAGCGCGGGCGATGCGGCCAAGCAGCAGCGCAGCCAACAGCGAGCCGACGAACGCGGCAACGGCCATCATCGACATAACCGCAGCCGCTCCGGACAAACCAAACATGGTGACCTGCGAAACATCGCCCAAACCATCCTGCGCAAGATACCACTGGTAAATCGCAATGCCGGAAGTGGCTGCGATGGCAAACATGCGCGCGGCAAACGCAATGAAGAACTTCGGAGCGCCCTTCGGCGGACGATACTGCGAAAAATAATCGCCCTTCTTCACACCCTCACGAGGCAAATAGCTGCTGGAACCCTCAAACGGCAACACCAGCAACGTAGCCACACCAGCCACCACCAGGCACAACGCAAACACCATCATGGCGAAACGCGTGGTGCCATCCCAACCGGAATCGTCGGCAGCCCACGTAATCGAAACGGCCGCGATAATGCCCAACACCTGGCCGAACGCTTGGCCAACGCCACGCCACGCGTCCGCACGATCACGGAACTTGTCAGGCACGCGCTCACCGAAAGCGGCCGCCAGCGGCATCGATACCATCGCATGTCCGATCAGCGTAAACAGCCAGAACACGATGACCAACGGCATGAAATCGCATGCGGAAAGAATCGCCACCGACGTGGCGGTCAGCACCGTGCCGGCGATGATCCACGGGGTGCGGCGGCCCAGCGGGCAGTACGAATGGTCGGATCCGACGGAAATCCACGCGTTCATCAGGAACGTCAACAGCGTGCCGACGACGCTGAGCAGCGCCAGATCGGTGACGCGGTCGGTGCCGGAAAGACGGCTGATGGTCTGCGGAATGAGCACAGAGTTGAGCGCGGCCATCGGCGCGGTGAACAGCAGCGCACCAAGCGCGAAGCCGGCGGTGAGACGATGCACCTGCGGTTTGGTGGGCGTGGTGCCGTCGGGCGCGGTCATCGGATCGCGCAGGTCAAGGAACGACGATTCGAGGTTCGGCACAGCGGCGTCGAGATGGGCGAACGCGGTCAGCGGGGAGCCGCCTTCCGTGTTGATGAGGGTCTGCTGCACTTCCGGACGCTCGTTGGAAGCCTCGGGCACGCGCGGATTCTGCTGTACGGCCAAGCGCTTCAGGGCCGCTTTGGTCTCTTCGGTCAGCGTTTTTTCGTAATCGGGACGGTCATCGATACCGGGGCGTACGAACACCTGGCCCGGCAGCGGTTGCGGCTGCATTGGAGTCTGCTGCTCACCTGCATTATGTTGATTGTCTTCAGTCATCTCTTATTTCTATTCCTGTTTTTCCTGTTTTGTATTGTCGCTTGTCGTTCTTGCTTCTATTTCGTTGCTCGTTTCGAAATGTCACACGATATTCAGCACATATGAAAATCGCCCGGACGCACTGCACCAGTGCATTCGAGCGATTCTTTCGGCGAAATCAACCATATCAATACGTCCTGTCAGACAGCAGAAACATGCGATGGCAATCTCAATATCGATATCGCATAAGAATCGATATCGCATAAGAAAAGCCCGGATGCGATTATCGCTTCGCATCCGGACCGGTTGTGTGAGTCTGTTCAGTTATGATTGCGGATTCCGTACCGTTCGATCAGCCCTTGACTGCGCCGGAGGTGACGCCTTCGACGATGTAGCGCTGCAGGAACAGGTACAGGATAAGGATCGGCAGCATGGCCAGCAGCAGGGCCGCCATGATCAGGCCGATGTCGTTGGAGTATGTGCCGTAGAAGATCTGGGTTGCGATCGGGATGGTGTACAGTTCGCGGCGACCCAAGACCAGGGACGGCAGCAGGTAGTCGTTCCAGAACGCCATGGCGTCGATGATGGCCACGGTGGCCACGGTCGGCTTGAGCAGTGGGAACACGATCGTCCAGAAGGTGCGCCACTTGGAACAGCCGTCAATGCTGGCGGCTTCCTCAAGCTCGTTCGGAATGTTCGTCTTGATCGCGCCGTGGAACATGAACACCGCCAGGGAAACCGAGAAGCCGGTGTGCATGAGGATCAGCGTGATACGGTTGTTCAACACGTCAAGCAGACCGCCGTAGACGGACACGAGCGGGACCATGAGCACCTGGAACGGAATGACCATGGAGGCCACCATAAGCGCGAACACCATGCCGCCGAACTTCCACGAGGGGTTGCGCACGATCACGTATGCGCACATCGCGGAGAACAGGATGGTCAGTATGGTTGCGCTGATGGTGATGACCGCGGAGTTGCCGAACACGGTGACGAAGTTCATCTTGTCCATTGCCCTGGGGAAGTTCTCCAGGGTGAACCCGTGCTTGCCGATCAGTGCCAGCGGAGCGGTGTTGATGTCCGCCTTGGTCTTGAAGACGTTGATCACGACCAGAATGAACGGTGCGATGAACAGCAGCAGCAGAATCGTCAGAACGACGATCATCAGTGCATGCAGAACCTTGGTGCGAGTGCTGGTTTGACCCTTCATTATGCTGCCACCTCACCCTTCTTGCCGAAGTACACCTGCAGCATGCCGATCACTGCGCAGACGATGAAGAGGACCAACGCCTCCGCCTGACCGGTGCCATAGTTCTTGTAAACGAATGCCTGGTTGTAGACGTGCATTGCTGCGAGCACCGACTGGTTGAACGGTTCGCCCTTGGTAAGCGAAAGGTTCAGGTCGTACACCATGAAGCAACGGGTGGTGCTCAGGAAGATGCACTGCACGAAGGAGGAGCGCATCTGGACGAAACCTACCCGGAAGCGGTGCTCGTATCGGAATGGGGTGACCCCGAAGAGGCGCTGCACGCCGGATTCGACATGGACTTCCTGCTGCATTTCGGGCCGTCGCATTATCTTGACCTGTTCCGCGAGAATCCGTATTTTTCGGCCGGATCTTCCGAAGCTACGGGCAGCGCCGAAACTGCCGAAACGGAACACGACGGCGAACGCAGCGAATGCGACGGCGCGGGCAGCAGCGGGTGCGACAGCAACGGCAATTCAGTCGTCGACGGAGACAATCCAAATTGCAATAACGACAATGTCGGCAATGCGAGCGGCGACATCAAGGCGTTTGTGGACACATATACGGCCATGCTTGCCAGCACCGCCGGAACGCCTGGATACATCTGCATTCCGTCGGGCAATCACGACATGATCCGCATGCGCGACACCTTGACCACCGATGAAATGAAGCTCGCGTTCGCATTCCTGCTGACCATGCCCGGCTGCCCGTTCATCTACTACGGCGACGAAATCGGCATGCGCTACATGCACGGGCTCAAATCCAAGGAAGGCGGATACGAGCGCACCGGATCGCGCACACCAATGCAATGGAGCTGCGCAACCAACGCAGGATTCTCCGCAGCCCGGCCCGATGATCTGTATCTGCCGATCGATGCCGACAGCGAGTGCCCGAACGTGGCTTCGCAGACCGGACGCAGCGACTCGCTGCTGGAAACCGTACGCGCACTGAACACGCTACGCCTGGCACATCCCGCACTGCAGGCCGACGGAGGCATCGAGTTCCTCTACGCGGAAGATCACGCGTATCCGCTGGTGTATGCGAGAAGCTCCGAGGCCGGCGAAGCCGAACGCGACGCAACTGACGGCGAACGCAGCGAAACAGCACACGAAACCAGCTGTGAAACACCTTGTGAAACATGCAGCAAGATTAATCGCGAAGCAGGTGGCGAGCGCATCGTCGTCGCCATCAATCCGTCAAACACCGACGCAAGCTGCACACTGCCGAGCGACTATGTGAAACTGCTGTCTGGCGGCTTAGCGCAGGAAATATCGCAAGAACCAGCGGAGAAACCAACGCAAGAACCAACGGAGAGACCAACGCTGCTGAGCATCGGCAACCCCGCACGCTTCGACGGCACCCAACTGCACGTCCCAGCCCGCAGCGCCACCATCCTCCCCTGCTAATCCCGCCCCCAGCGTGTCCGATTCTGGAGAATCGGACATCCAAGCGCCTCAAAACATGTTCCGGTTGTCCGATTCACCAGAAACGGATAACCGGAACACCAAAACAGACCCACGGTTGTCCGATTCACCAGAATCGGACACTCAAGGCGACGAAAACGCGTAAAGGCCGTTCCGCGGAACTTGCAATCTGCGGAACGGCCTTTACGAGCAAACAATTTCAGGACTGCGCTACCTTGCGCCCCTTGGCGTCGATCTCACCGTCGATACGGCGGAAAATCCAGTTGTAGATCCACGCGCAACAGTATTGCGGCAACGTGACGCCCATCAAAATCAGCAGCGGAATCATATATATGAAAAACTGCGCATACAGCACGGCGAACGCGGCCAAAATCACCAGCATGCACAAGGTGCGCGGGAAAAAGCCGAGCGCAAGTTTCATCGCATTCTTCAACGTTTCGGAAGTCGGATTCTCATAGCGAGAAAGCAGCGGGAAGAAGTACTGCGCAATTGCAATAATCACCAATCCCATGAACGCGACGCACGCCATCAGCGGCCCGCGCATCGACCCCATGGAACGGGCGAGCATGCCGTCGACCACCAGCACAATCGCCGCCAGCAGGAACGCAAGCCACGGCAGCAGCGACTGCTTGAGATTGCGCTTGAACGAGTCGAAAAACTGGCGCGCCACATACGTTTCCTCATGGCGGACCATGCGCCAGAGCACACTGTGCATCGCAGTGAACGATGCGCCGGCCGTGACGACCGGCAGGCAGCACAACAGCGTGAGCACGTTGAGAATAATCAGATCGAACAGCACGCCCATAATGGCGAAAAACATGTTGTCTTGATCGAAAAGCTTTGACATCTTTGACATAAGCTCACCTTACCCGTTTTTGCTGGGATTTCAGCTGATTCCCGGGAAAATTGTTTTCCCGATAAGACGATTGCTCGAAAAAACGAAAATGCGAATCGTCCTTCCTGAAGGAGAGGTGACAGGAAGGACGATTACAGATTTATGGATTTATGCGCGGTCAGGCAGCGACCGGATCAGGCGAGGCTGAATCAGGCCGCGACCGGCGGATTGGCGATCAGATCGTCCGTGCGGTGCTCACCGGCGGCATCACGCCATTCGAGCGTGGCGACGGACGCGGTGTTCTCCACACCAAGACCACGGCCCGGCTCAAACGTGAGCGTGGCCTGAGTGGTCGTGCCCTCCCACGTGAAGCTGATGGACGTATCGCCGTCGGCGCTGTACGAGAAGGTGCCATCGAACGCATCAAGCTCGTTGCGGAACTTGGCAAGCGCGTTCAGTGCCTTCACCACCGGACGCTGCAGATTCTCGTCGATCTCAGCCGTGGAATAGTAATGGCGATTGATATCGCGGCCATTGTTGGTCTTGCGCAGCAGCTCCATGTCGTTCTTGCCGGCAAGCGCGCCGACATAGTAGACCTGCGGAACGCCCGGCAGGAAGAACTGCACCGCGCGAGCCGCAATATAGTGCTGATCGTTGCATCCCAGCGCCGAATAGTAGGTGCTGTTGACCTGATACAGATCAAGATTGGATGCGGCGGCACCGGTAGCGGCCTGCGATTCGCCGTGAGTGTTCGCATGAATGGCGTTGACGAGATTGTCGACATCCTCATCCGGCACGAGCCCCTTGAGCGAACGGTCCAGCTGATCGGAACCGATGTCGATCACGCCGATGCCATCATGCGTGTCAAGTACGGTGACGGCATTGTTCGGACGGATGTCGGTCCAATGCGCGACCGGCTCGACATGACCGGTATTCAGCGAATGCAGCAGCAGCGGCGGAAGGGCGAAATCGTAGACGCGATCGACCTTCGACGCGATCTCGACCTGCTTCTTGTAGTAGGAATGCACTTCGATGAGGATTTCCAAGCCGCGCTTGACGCCCTCCTCGCGCAGGCGGGAGATGAGCTTGAACGTTTTCGGCGTCATGAAGCAGCTGGTACCGGCTTCCTTGGCACCGTAGCCGACGGCGTCAAGACGAATGTAGCTGACGTGGGATGCGGCCATCTGGTCGAAAATCGACATCAGGTATTCCCAGCCTTTGTCGGAATCCGTGTCGATATCGACCTGCTGCGGGGTGAAGCTGACCCAGACCAGGCGAGTCTTGCCCGCGAACTTGTAGTGGGTGAACGGCAGACCCGGGCGCGGACGGTAGATGCCGGCCAGATCCTCTTCGGTCGCGCCGTTCGGAAAGACGGAACTCATGGTCAGGAACATCGGGTAATACTCGGATTCCTCGCCCTTTTCAAGCACGTCTTGGAACTGCTTGGATTCCCAGCTCATGTGGTTGACGATGGCGTCGACCATGATGCCGTGGGTCTTGGAAAGTTCGGCGACATCGTCCCAGCCGCCGAGGCGCGGGTCGACCTTGGTGTGGTCGATGGGGTCGAAGCCTGCATCCGCGCCGTCGAATGGAGTGAAGAACGGCAGGATATGCACGCCGTCATACACGCCGTCGAAACGGGTGCGCAGGATGTCGGTCATCGAGCTGAGGGTGCCGTCGCCGAGGCGATCGGCGTAGGTGATGAGCTGCACTTTGTTTTTCATGGGACCTCCCTTGGTTCATGGGTGCGGGTGCAATGTGTGCGCGTCTGCCTGTTTGTTGTTTACGTATTTGCATACTCACGTATGTATCGAACCGGTTCGATATTACCTCGAGAGGGGCGTCAATGTCCAGTCACACAGCGGGATGCGCGTGTCGAACCGGTTTGATGCGGTGTTCTATGCAGCCCAGCCTGTCCGACCCCAACCCAGCGTTCCAACGCGCAGCATCAACGCGTGGTATCGCCTGGCACCAGCGTCATGGGAATAAGCACATTCGGCTCGAACGGCTTGGGGATGTTCTTGCGCGAGGCGTTGGCCGCAGCCGCCTCTTCATTGGCGATCGCCTGCACCATATGGTCGGCCGCCGACTGCGCGATCGCCGAGAAATCCTGTGCGACCGCGGTCAGCTTCATACCGGCCAAATCGGTCAAATACGTACCATCATAGGCGACGACCTGCAGCTCGTCGGGAATGGAAATTCCGCGGCTCAACGCCTCACGCACGCAGAACGCCGCGCCAATATCGGAGCTGACCACGGCATCGACGCCGTCGGTCGCCACCCCATCAAGCGCACGGCTGACCGCACGATGATAGCCGGCGAAATCCATCACCTCACCGGCCTCGATATACTCATACTTCACGCCCGCGGAGGTCAATTCCTGTTCCAACGTGAGGTAGTAGCGCACCGTCGGGAACGTGGTCTTTCCCAAATCGAACGACCCCTCCTCGACTTCGCCGCGGACCGCCAGATCGAAGAACTGATCGCGCGGACCGCCAATCATCACCACATGGCGCGCGCCATTGCGAATCAGCATCTGCGCAATCAGTCGCCCACCCTGCTCGTGGTCAGATCCGATCGACGAAATACCATTTCCAAGCACACGGTCGAATGCGACGATCGGGCGGTGGATGGACGTCCAATAATCGCCGGGATGCGAGGTGTGAGCGCACATGACGATGCCGTCCATCATGTGCCTGCGCAGCATATCGACGTATTGGATTTCGCCGTCCGTCTCGTCGGTGGTGGAGCACAGCATGGTGCGCAGCCCCTGCGCGGCGAGCGCATGCTGCAGGTGCGCGGTAAACGTTGCAAAGAACGGGTGACGAATGGTGGGCACGATGACGCCGACCAGATTCGTGCGATCGTGGTACAGGTTGCGGGCAAGCTCGTTCGGCACGTAATTGAGGGCTTGCATGGCCTTACGCACGCGGTCGCGCATGTCGTTGGATACATACCCGTTGCCGTTCACCACCAGCGAGACGGTGCTCAGAGACACCCCGGCCTTCTTCGCCACATCGCGCATGCCGACCATGATCGCACCTTCCCCGTTATCACTGTTCCATCGTTGTATTCTCACGTGCTTGCCGCGCGCTTTCCGTGCGCTTCTCGCGAGATATTACATTCATTTACATTCTCTCGAACCTGTTCGACAGTCCGGCGTGTATATCGCTTAACGGGGTTACCCCTTTACTTGATTTTCAATATTGATTTTCGTATGCTGCCCACGACACGGAAAACGGCAGCACAGCACAACAAAAGAAACGGCGCAAAGCTTGCGATATCCACACTCACTTTGCGCCGTCTTCTTGTATTGATGATGACCTACATTGCGATCAGTCGGTCGGCACGTCGCCGGACTGGGTGTGGTCGAAGACCGGCTTGTTGTCTTTGTCGAAGGTGTAGACGCCGATGTTCGCGGAGCTCGGATCATTGTTCTTATTGAACGGTCCGATACCGGTCTGGCCCTGGTACTGGATATCCTTGCCATCCTTCAGCAGCGGCTTGGTCTGGTCGAATGCAATCACCAGCGTCGCATCCGGGCCGGCGGCCTTGATGGCGGTTGCGCTCAGATTTCTTTCATGTTACTCAGCGACCGTCCGTGTAACGTGAAAATTACGCCGGATTGGCGAGCAGCGCAATGCCGAAACCGGTGGCCACGCAAATGAGAGGCACCGCGACGGTTGCTATTCCATAGCCCAGAGCCAGCGTAAAACGACGCTGGCGAATCAATGAAACCACTTCGTTGAGCGCCGTGGAGAATGTTGAGAAACCACCGAGAAATCCGACAACGAACATCATGACCGTGTCCATATCCACCGATTGCGAATAGTAGGACATCATGGCGATGCCCGCGCATAGCGAGGCGACGCCGTTGATGACGAGCGTGGATAGCGGGAAGTTGCGGTTCGTTCTCCGATTCTCGCGATTCCAGCCTCGTTGAATTGACACGTCGAGCACGTAACGGGCCATGGCGCCCAGACCGCCGAACAGACAGATCATCCACATCATCAGCGCACCTCCCCGGTAGCCGGGTCGGCGATAAGCGAAATCTCCGCAGTGATCGGTTTGGGCTCGAAGCTGGGCGGAAGCGGGTTAGCCGGCTGCTGGATTGGTTGCGACTGCTGCTGGGGCTGCTGGATTGGTCGCGACTGCTGAATCGTCTCGGGCAGCTGCCCCAAGTCTGAAGTATCCTGCTCGCGCAGCAACGGCTGCGATGGCTGTGCCAGCTGAGGAACGGCCAGCGGAGGAATCTGCGGAACGCGGCCCGTCTGCATAGTCTGGCTGGCGGTCGGCGGCACGGTTGGTGTTTCGACTCGCGGAACCTGTCCCGTCTGTGCAATCTGCTGGGCCGCCTGCGCGGCCTGCTGCGCCGCCTGCGCGGCTTCCATTGCGGCCTGCGCGGCAGAACGCGCCACGTCGGCCACTTTCACATGGCGTACGCCCTGCGTGTCCGATTCGGCAGAATCGGACACGGAAACAGCTGAAAACGCACCCTGAACCCGCTTTCGAGTACTCCGTGACAGCAGTGCCTGCATCAGAACCACGCCGGCGGCGGCAGTGAGCAAACCGCCTGCAAAATTTCCCGCAAGATAGCCAAGCGCACTGGCGATATGCCGCTCGTGCAGACCTTCCATCGTTTCCAGCATCACGCCGGACATCGTCGAAAGCCCACCGAGCAAGCCAAGCCCAACACCACGGCTGACAACCTGCCGCACCCGGCGACGCAGCCACGAAGCGGTCGCCATGAATTCGGTCAGCATCGCGAACAGGAAGCAGGCGACCATATTCGACACAAACGTGCCCACAACGAACGGCGTCCCGCTGACCGACGGCAGAAGCATATCCAACGCATGCCGACAGCCGACTCCAACAAATCCACCGACGAACACCACAACATACATCAGTCCGTCGGCGAGCGGATTGAACCGCGCCTGCATACGTTTCATCGGTGCCAGGGGAATCGTAGGCGGATCCATGGTGTTAGCGGCGGGCGTGGTTGCACCAGCATGCGTCACCTCAACAGTGTCGATTGCCTGCGTGATGGGATGCGAGTCCTCACCCGCAGTCACCACGTCTCCCGGCGATTGTTCTTGCGATTCCATTGCGCTCCCCCTGTACTGGCCTCCCGCGGACAGCGTTGTTCCGCCCATAGGCCGTGCAACAACGAGCTGGGCCGCGGTTGCCGCCTTCCTAACGCATATGAGTTTACACGGAGCGCCAACGTATGCACCCTGGATGTCCGATTCCGCAGATTCGGACATCCAGAGTCCAGCCGAATTCAGCCAGGCTCAGTCAAGCCGGGCATCACACAGCCGCCGCATCGCAGGTCGTACCTCGCGCTCCTCCTCGCCACTGAACAGCACCACCAGATAGTCACCGGCACGCAGCCGTGTATCACCGCGCGGCACGATCTCGCTTTCGCCGCGACGCAGGCCGATGATCAGACACCCAGACGGCCAACGCACGTCACGCACCCGCTTGCCGTCCGCAATCGCCCCCATTTCCAATGGCAGTTCCATAATGCCGCTGCCCACATGGCTTGCGATTGCCATCTGCATGCCTTGCGCACGCACGTACCGCTCCAGCAACTCCCCATAGATCGGTTTGGTGCGCAGCAGATCGGACACCAACAGCGCGATGAAAGCGACGGCAGCGACCGGCAGCATGTGCGTCAACGTTCCGGACATCTCCACAGCCAACAGAATCGACGTGATCGGCGTTTTCACGGACGCGGCGAGCGTGCCCGTCATCACGCACGCCGCAAACACCGCCACTGCGTCGGATGGCAGATCACCGATTCGATGCAACACTTCACCGCAGATGCCGCCGGCCAACGAACCGACCGCAAGAATCGGCATGAAAATACCGCCAGGCGCACCTGAGCCGAAACTCGTGGATGTGAACAGCATCTTCGCCACGAACAGCAGACACAGCATTCCCAAGCCGACGCGCGCATGTTCGGCGGTATCAATCAGATTCGAGCCGCCGCCGAGCACGTCGGGCAACCAGATGCCGACAGGCAACGCGATCGGGCCCGACCCCCGGAAAGTAGACACCGTGGGGTGAACAAAAGTAGGTGTAAGCCTATCAGACCTTAAGCGGCTTGGGACTCGAACTCATCGGGAGTTTGGTACCCGCACCAAGTGTGCCGACGGCACGTGTTGTAGCGCACGCACCACCGGAAGACGTCTCTGCGGCAGATCAGTTGATTGGCGAAGGTCTTCGCATCTTTGAGGACCTCCCGCTTTAAAGCTGCGTTGAACGACTCGGCGAGCGAATTATCCGCGCTGGTTCCCACCGCGCCCATCGACTGGGCAACGCCCAAGCGCTTGCATGTTGCCTGGAACTGCGACGAGGTATACACGCTTCCATGATCCGAGTGGAAAATCGCACCATCAAGACCTCCTCGCAGGTGGGAAGCGTTTTCGAGGGCCTCTTCTACCAGTTCGGTACGCATGTGATTTGCGATAGCAAAGCCGACAAGCTTGCGAGAAAAGCAATCAATCACTGTTGCTAAGTACATGTTCGCCCCGTCTGCGATCGGCAGATACGTAATATCGCCAACCAACACACGATTGGCAGCACAGGCTGTGAAATCACGGTTCACCAAGTCTGCGAACACGCGCCGGCCTTTGTCACGCGCAGTGGTCTTGACCCTGCGCTTCTTTTGAAATCCGAACAGGTTCTGGGCCCGCATCAAACGAGCCACTCTCTTGCGATTGATGCGCTTAGCCGGAGGTGTAGTGCCGTTGTCGCGCTTGCGGTCGTTGAGTTCAGCAGTGATGCGACGAGCGCCCCAGACGCCGTTTTCAGCGTCGAAAATTGCCTGGATCTCCGCGGCCACCACAGCGTCATCTACAAGGCGCGCACGGCGCCGTGGAGCCGAGTTCTTCCACTTGTAATACGAAGACCGATTTAGCCCCAGGACTGTGCACATCCGCTTGACCGAGTAGTCGGCGAGATTGTCGTCAACGAACTGGAAGCGGATCACCAGGTCGTCTCTTCCGCAAAATACTTCGCGGCCTTACGCAGAATATCGCGCTCTTCACGAAGCCTTTTGTTTTCGCGTTCTAGCTGGCGGATTCTTTCCGCATCAGCAAGCTTTTCTACGGGTGACGCTGCATCTTCATCCTTGGCGACGTTAGTGCCGAATTGCTTGTACCAGCATCCCAAAGTCGAGCGATTGATTCCGAGTTCTTCTGCGACCTTGCGCATTGAGGTATCCGGGTTCGACTCGAACATCGCGACGGCGTCGCGCTTGAACTGTTCCGTGTAAACCTTGCGGGGCATGGTGGTAGATTACCTTCCTTCCCAACCACACTGGCTGGAATCAGAGGTGTCTACCTAACGGGGGTCAGGTCCGAGGCGGGAACGTTTCCGGATGGAAACAAGCCATCAACCAAATGGCCGTCGCCTACCCGGACCGCTTCGACAAATACCTATAAACCAAACCCCACACAAACAACTTGACCCGCTCGGATATATCGGATATAATAGCCCCATGTTGATTTCAGGTACCGCTTTCCTGCGGTTGCGCACCAACCGCTAAGGCGGTTTCCTACCCGTAGGTTAAAAACCACTCCGGTCCTTTAGCCGGGCGGCCATTTGCCATGCCCGGCTCCTTTCAACTCCAAGGAGCACACCTGATGTCTGCATACGGACACGGCCGTCACGAACATGGCCAAAATTTTCTCACCGACCACAAGTTCATCAACTCCATCATCGATCTTGTAAAACAAACCTCCGGCCCCATCATTGAGATAGGACCAGGAAGCGGTGCCCTCACTCACCCGATGGCCCACTTGGGGAGGGCGATAACGGCAGTTGAAGTGGACGCAAAACTAGCTGCCAAACTCACACAAGAAACCTCCTCGGCGACGGTCGAAGTGGTCCATGATGATTTCCTTAACTTCCGGTTACCCGCCACTCCCTGCGTCATTGTGGGAAACATTCCCTTTCACCTCACCACTGCCATTCTTCGAAAGTTGCTGCATGCGCCGGCATGGACTGACGCTGTACTCCTCATGCAGTGGGAAGTCGCTCGCCGCCGGGCCGGAGTAGGCGCAAGCACGATGATGACGGCTCAGTGGTCCCCATGGTTCACATTTCACCTTGGTTCCCGGGTACCGAGGTCTGCTTTCCGGCCACAGCCAAACGTTGACGGGGGGATCTTAGTGATCCGCCGGGTGGATGACCCGAAGATTCCGATAAAGCAGCGCAAAGCCTTTCAAGCGATGGTGCACACCGTTTTCACCGCCCGGGGCCGCGGGATAGGGGAAATTCTCCGAAGGGCAGGGATGTTTTCATCACGTTCAGAAACACAATCATGGTTGCGCTCGCGAGGAATCGACCCCGCGACCCTACCTCCCAGATTGTGCACCAGCGACTGGATCGATCTCTTCCAGGTGACTGGTTCCTCTTCACCGCACCATCGACCCATTTCACCATCGGGAAGTAGTCAACGACCTCCTCAACGGAAAAACCGAATCCGGCGGCGTTAATCCCCCACCAAAACCGAAATCCACCAGTAGTACTAAAAAGTGAGCGAAGTCTGGCCGTAGACGTATCGATCACGGACAGCTCGCGGGGTTCGTTGTACTCGTTGAGGAAAATCATGTTCGCGACCATGGACCACATCCCAAAACATGGGCGCGGCATGTTCGAACAAGCGTTGGGTTAATTGTTGGTGAGTTTCGCGTAATCGGCAAACAGCAGCTTCTGGCACTGACGCTCCGAAGTGAGCTTGCGCGCCGCCCCCATTGCTTTATCCACTTCCCGATCGAGCGCGTCATGCGCCTTCACCAGTTCTGGTGCCATGGCCAGCGGGTTGTAGTGCTCGGCAAGAGATCGCTCCGGGTGCAGCGCGCGAACGTCGAGGAACTTTCTGCCCAGCCTTGATGATGCGCTTCTGAGTAGCTTCATCGAGTTCTGGGACGGGGAAGGTGTTCCACATCAGGATGCTGGAGAAACGATAATCCGATTTGATTCTTCCGCCTAGAGTTCTTTGCCAAATGATGAACATCGATGAAGAAATGAAGCCGAATTGTCGCCCGTCTGGGGTCAGATACCAGCATGTTGGCATCGCCGCGGATTACTGAGGGAGAGTTGGTTTGAGCAGTCCAGTATTTGCGGGTTTCACTAACGTGGCGAGGAGTAACTACATAATCTGTGGCAGGTTGGCGTATCTCGCCGAACAAGTCTGAAGTGCCCCAGGTTTTGTTCCGTTTGATGAAACCCGTTTTTGAAACAACGCACAGAGCACAACCCACGCCGATGCCAAGGCTTCCGCAACATCGACTACCCCATCAAACCCACGACAGTGGGATTCACACCCTCAATCGGGCCCGACCCCCGGAAAGTAGACACCGTGGGGTGAACAAAAGTAGGTGTAAGCCTATCAGACCTTAAGCGGCTTGGGACTCGAACTCATCGGGAGTTTGGTACCCGCACCAAGTGTGCCGACGGCACGTGTTGTAGCGCACGCACCACCGGAAGACGTCTCTGCGGCAGATCAGTTGATTGGCGAAGGTCTTCGCATCTTTGAGGACCTCCCGCTTTAAAGCTGCGTTGAACGACTCGGCGAGCGAATTATCCGCGCTGGTTCCCACCGCGCCCATCGACTGGGCAACGCCCAAGCGCTTGCATGTTGCCTGGAACTGCGACGAGGTATACACGCTTCCATGATCCGAGTGGAAAATCGCACCATCAAGACCTCCTCGCAGGTGGGAAGCGTTTTCGAGGGCCTCTTCTACCAGTTCGGTACGCATGTGATTTGCGATAGCAAAGCCGACAAGCTTGCGAGAAAAGCAATCAATCACTGTTGCTAAGTACATGTTCGCCCCGTCTGCGATCGGCAGATACGTAATATCGCCAACCAACACACGATTGGCAGCACAGGCTGTGAAATCACGGTTCACCAAGTCTGCGAACACGCGCCGGCCTTTGTCACGCGCAGTGGTCTTGACCCTGCGCTTCTTTTGAAATCCGAACAGGTTCTGGGCCCGCATCAAACGAGCCACTCTCTTGCGATTGATGCGCTTAGCCGGAGGTGTAGTGCCGTTGTCGCGCTTGCGGTCGTTGAGTTCAGCAGTGATGCGACGAGCGCCCCAGACGCCGTTTTCAGCGTCGAAAATTGCCTGGATCTCCGCGGCCACCACAGCGTCATCTACAAGGCGCGCACGGCGCCGTGGAGCCGAGTTCTTCCACTTGTAATACGAAGACCGATTTAGCCCCAGGACTGTGCACATCCGCTTGACCGAGTAGTCGGCGAGATTGTCGTCAACGAACTGGAAGCGGATCACCAGGTCGTCTCTTCCGCAAAATACTTCGCGGCCTTACGCAGAATATCGCGCTCTTCACGAAGCCTTTTGTTTTCGCGTTCTAGCTGGCGGATTCTTTCCGCATCAGCAAGCTTTTCTACGGGTGACGCTGCATCTTCATCCTTGGCGACGTTAGTGCCGAATTGCTTGTACCAGCATCCCAAAGTCGAGCGATTGATTCCGAGTTCTTCTGCGACCTTGCGCATTGAGGTATCCGGGTTCGACTCGAACATCGCGACGGCGTCGCGCTTGAACTGTTCCGTGTAAACCTTGCGGGGCATGGTGGTAGATTACCTTCCTTCCCAACCACACTGGCTGGAATCAGAGGTGTCTACCTAACGGGGGTCAGGTCCATCGCAATCGCAATCATCGGGCGGCTCCATGCCGGCAGTTTGCCGTACAGCGTCTGGAAGCCAAGCAACGAGCGGTTCATCAGCGAACCAACCAAACCGGCCACCAATCCCAACGGAATCAGCCACACATACTCTTCCAACGACAGCTGACCGATATCACCGAAATCCAAAACCGGACGCAGACCGAAACAGTATTTCGAGACGAAATCGGCGGTCAGCGATGCGGCAGTGGCGCCCATCAGAATCGCAGGGGAAAAACTCCGATGCACCCCTTCCAAAGCGAACATCATGCCGGACAGCGGCGCGCTGAACGCGGCGGACAAGCCTGCCGCGGCACCGGCGGTGACCAGATAATGCTCCTGCATGTCCTCACGGCGGTGGCCGCGCAAACGGTGGGACACACACTGCGCTCCCGACGCACCAATCTGAATGGACGGCCCCTCACGGCCGAGCGACAGACCAAACAACGCGCCCAACAGTCCACCGACGAAACGGACTGGCAGAATCGTCTGCCAACGCATCTTCAAGCCGCATATCACCACGCCGTTGGTCTGCGGGATGCCGCTGCCACCGGCCATCGGCTCCTTGACGACCATCCACGCGATCGCCAGCGCGGCCGCCACCGCGGCAACCGCCCACGGCGCAATCAGCCACGGGGTCTCGCGAATCCGCGCATATATCCAGCGGGACGCATCCGTGCCGTATTCGATGCCGAGACGGTATACGACGACCAGCAATCCTGAAACCAGACCAATGACTATGCCGGCCGCCGCCATCTTCCACTTCAAGTGGTCGAATCGCGGAATCAGCCGGCGGATATCATGTGCCGCGTCGTTGCCAGTCAAGCCGGGAAACTCGTTGCCGACGGTCAGTCGACCAGCGAATTGATCTGGATGATATGGTCGCGCTGCGGGCCGGTGCCGATCACGGAGATACGGCAGCCGGACAGTTCCTCAAGACGCTTGACGTAATCCTGACAGGTCTTCGGCAGATCATTGAAGTCGTGGATTTGGGAAATATCCTCGTCCCAACCCGGCATGGATTCGTAGATCGGCTTCGCTGCCGCGAATTCGGACTGATCAGTAGGCATATCGTCGCGGCGTTCGCCGTTGACATCATAGGCCACGCACAATGGGATTTCCTTCAGGCCGGTAAGCACGTCGAGCTTGGTGAGCACGATGTCGGTCAGGCCGTTGACCTGAGCCGCATAACGATTGACGACCGCATCGAACCAGCCACAACGACGCGGACGGCCGGTGGTCACGCCGTACTCGTGGCCCTGGGCTCGCAGCCATTCGCCCTCCTCGCCGAACAGCTCGGTCGGGAACGGTCCTTCGCCCACGCGGGTCACGTACGCTTTGGAAACGCCGATCACGCGGGTGATCTTGGTCGGGCCGACACCGGTACCGGTGCATGCGCCGCCGGCAGTCGGGTTGGAGGACGTGACAAACGGATATGTGCCGTGATCCACGTCGAGCATAGTGGCCTGGCCGCCTTCGAACAGCACGGTCTTGCCTTCGTCAAGTGCCTTATTGAGCACCAGCGAGGTGTTGGCCACGTACGGCTTCAAACGTTCGCCGAGCTTGAGCAGCTCATCCGTGGTTTCGTTCACATCAATCGGACGACGATTGTACAGCTTCACCAGCATCTGGTTCTTCTGATGCAGGCTTGCTTCAACCTTGTCGTGCAAATGCTTCGCATTGAACAGGTCGTGCACGCGGATGCCCACGCGATTAATCTTGTCGGCATACGCAGGTCCAATGCCGCGACCGGTGGTACCGATCTTGTGCTTGCCAAGGAAACGTTCCGTCACCTTATCAAGCACACGATGATACGGCGCAATAATGTGCGCACCCTCACTCACCAGCAGTCGGGAGCAGTCCACACCGCGGCTTTCCAAGCCGTCGATCTCTTCGAAAAGCACTTCAGGATCAACAACAACACCGTTGCCGATAACCGGAGTCGCGGTCGGGCTGATGATGCCGGAGGGCAGCAGGTGCAGCGCATACGATTCGTCGCCGACCACCACGGTATGGCCCGCATTGTTGCCGCCGTTGAAGCGGGCAACATAGTCGACCTTCGTGCCGATCAGGTCGGTCGCCTTACCCTTGCCTTCGTCTCCCCACTGGGCACCGATCAAAACAATTCCAGGCATGTTGTTGCACCTCCGCGCGTATGCGATTTCGCCTCAAAGCCTTACCAAGGCCTTACAAAGACTATCCTGCGCCCTCTACCGGATATCTGCCGGATATGCACCGATCGGCCGTTGAAACTAGTCAGTTCCATCGTTTTCGTCTCATACAACGCGACACACCCACCGTGCCGCCACACGCCGCATGCATTACGCGGCGCGTGCGGCATCACACTACTTCAACGCCTTGCCCGCGCTGCCAAGCTGCCTGCAAGCCTCCACCACGCGTGCGGCCATGGCGCTTTCCGCTTCGCGCCCCCACGAACGCGGGTCGTACATCTTCTTGTTGCCCACCTCGCCATCGATTTTGAGCACCGAATCATAGTTGGAGAACATGTGACCGGCCACCGCACGGCTGAATGCGTACTGCGTATCGGTGTCGATGTTCATCTTCACCACGCCGTAGCTCACGGCCTGCGCGATCTCCTCCGGCGCGGAGCCGGAACCACCGTGGAACACCAGGGCGAACGGCTTACCGGGAGCGACATCCAGCGAGTGCGCGGGGTCGGGCATTTCGCCGGCCTTAATCGCGAGCGCGACCGTGGTCTGGATTTCGTCGAGCAGTTCGGGGCGCAGTTTCACCACGCCCGGTTTGTATGCGCCGTGCACGTTGCCGAAGGTGAAGGCGGCCATGTAGCGTCCGCGCTCGCCAAGGCCGAGTCGTTGCGCGACGGCGATGCCTTGCGCGGGCGTGGAATACAGTTTGTCGTTGATTTCGGCGCTGTGCCCGTCTTCTTCGCCGCCGACCGCGCCGATTTCGATTTCCAGCACGGTGTGCGCGGCTTGGGATTTGTCGAGCAGTTCTTCTGCGATGTCGAGGTTTTCACCCAGCGGCACTGTGGAACCGTCCCACATGTGTGACTGGAAGGTCGGTTCCTGACCGTGCTTCACCTGTTCGGCTTCATGGTCGAGCAGGGGGCGCACCCATTCGTCCAGATACTGTTTGGCGCAGTGGTCGGTGTGCAGGGCGATGGTGATGTTGGGGTATTTCGCCGCGACTTCGTGCGCGAAGGCTGCGAAGGCAAGCGAGCCGGTGACGCGGTCGTTGACGCGTTGCCCGGAGAAGTAGGCGGCGCCGCCTACGGAGACCTGGATGATGCCATCGGATTCCGCCTCGGCGAAACCCTGGAGTGCGGCGTTCAGGGTCTGTGTGCTGGTCACATTGATCGCGGGATAGGCGTAACCGCCGCGGCGTGCGGCGTCCAGCATTTGCGCATAACGTTCCGGCGTTGCAATAGTCATGCCTCCATTATCGCCCGACCCTATCCCACTTATCATGTGACAACATTCGCCATCTTTCCTTTCCGTTTTCCCGACCGTCCGCTCCATATCCAGGTCGCCCGCCCCACTAGGGCCATATGCCGAGCGTTTTCGTCTCATATCCCGACATTTGCGGGACCGACCATTAAACAGGGCGAAACCATTGCGATCGTTCCATCGGAAGTCATAGAATATCCACCGGATCGCGCGACGAAGAGCCCAACCGGGTATTCCCGCACGGGCATGCCGCCGCACGTAGATGTTGCGACCAATACCCGCGAGGAGGCTTGATGCACCAGGTTTTCGCCATCTTCCTTCGAGACGTGAAACGCATTCTGAAGAACCCAGTGGCGCTCGTCGTCACGCTGGGTGTGGCCATCATCCCATCACTGTACGCATGGTGCAACATCCTCGCCAACTGGGACCCGTACGCGAACACGGGCAACATCCAGGTCGCTGTGGCGAACGAGGACAAGGGCACAACCTCCACGCTGGTCGGTCATCTCGACGCTGGCCAGCAAACCGTCAACCAGCTTAAGAAGAACCATCAGCTCGGCTGGCGTTTCGTTCCCGAGCAGCAAGCCATCGAAGGCGTGGAATCCGGCAAATACTATGCGGCGATCGTACTGCCGGAAGACTTCAGCTCCAGACTAATCGGCACCGTCACTGGTAAAGGCGACCGACCGTCGATCACGTACTACATCAACGAAAAGCTGAACGCGATCGCGCCGAAAATCACCGATACGGGTGCGACCACGATCGACGAGCAGATCAACACCACTTTCGTTTCCAGCGTGGCCGACGCCGTGGCGAAGGAAGTGAAGGAGGCAGCGGGAGAAACCACCGGCAGCATGAAAAGCGCGCAAAGCGACGTCATCAACGATCTGACCGACACCATCAACCAGCTCGAAACCGTCCAACAGCAGCTGCGCGGCACGCGTTCCACGCTCGACAAGGCCCTCACCACCATCGATTCGGCCAAACAGTCCAACATCGCGCTCGCCTCGGGAATCACCAACTCGCTTGACACCGTCGGCAAGGCGTCCGACTTGCTGAGCGAGACGCGCACACAAACCGAACGATTCTCGAACACGCTGGTCGGAGCGCTCGACAACGGCAGCACGCAACTGTCCGGTCTGCAGGTCAACGTGAGCAATGCCACCGGCACCGTGCTCAGCGGACTGAACACCACGCAGGACGCGCTCGACCAAGTGTCCAGCACCATGCATCACGTCAACACCACCACCGGCAATGTGCTCGACGGCGTGGAGAAGGCGTTGCAGGCCAGCCAGCTGGATCCGAACAGCCAAACGTATAAGGATCTTTCCGCGCAACTCGCCGAAGCCCGCAAACAGCTGACGTTCCAGCAGCAGCGCATCGACGCCTTCGATCAGGACACCACGGCTGCGATCAACGCGGGGAAGAACACCGCGAACGGGTTCAACGACGATGTCACCACGCTGGCGAAAAACGGCACGGCGTCGATGGCGAGCGCACGCACGACCATCACCGGCACGGTCATGCCGAATCTCAACACCGGGCTCGATACACTCAGCCTGGCCAATGGGTCGCTGTCCGGCACGCTTACCACGCTGCAAAGCACACTGGAACAGGGCAACGGGCTGCTCGACCAGTTGTCGCGCACCGTGACCCAAACGAACACCACCATTGCTGGCACGCAGACGCAGCTCGCCAATCTCGCCAAACAGCTCAACACCACGCGCACCGATGTGGCCGCGTTGAGCAGTTCGGCGATGTTCCAGCAGCTTTCCCAAGCGCTCGGACTTGACGCGAGCGAGGTCGGCTCGTTCGTGGGCGAGCCGGTGCATTTGGACGAACAGGTCCTCTACCCGGTCAAAAACTATGGTTCCGCGGTCACGCCGTTCTACACGAATCTTGCGCTGTGGGTCGGCGGATTCGTGCTCGTCGCGATCTACAAGCTTGAAGTGGACCGCGATGAGAAGATCCGCATGTACACGCCACGCCAAGGCTATATGGGCCGTTGGCTGCTGTTCGTCACGGTCGGATTCCTGCAGGCGATCATCGCCACGATCGGCGATCTCGCGCTGGGCATCCAATGCGAGCATCCGTTCCTGTTCATCCTCGCCGGCATTTTCGCCTCGTTCGTCTACGTGAACATCATTTACGCGCTCGCCGTGGCGTTCCGGCATATCGGCAAGGCCGTCGCCGTGATTCTGGTGATCATCCAGATTCCGGGCGCGGCAGGCCTCTACCCCATCGAGATGATGCCGGAATTCTTCCGCCGTCTGAAACCGTTCCTACCGTTCACCTACGGCATCAACGCGATGCGCGGGCCGATCGGCGGCATGTATGCCAACCATTATTGGATCGACATGCTCTCGCTGTTCTGGTATCTGCCTGTGGCGCTGTTCATCGGCTTGGTGGTCCGCAAGCTGGCGTTGAACCTCAACCGCCTGTTCGACAACCGTCTGGCGGACACTGATCTGATGATCACCGAACATAACGAAGGCACGGTGGAACCGTTGCGGCTCACCGAGACCGCGCAGCAGATCGCCGAGGAGTTCCCCGAACTCGCCAGCAGACGGGCGATTCATTTCTTCCGCCTGTACCCGCGCCTGGTGCGCTGGGGATTCCTCGCGCTGGCGGTACTGCCGTTCGTGTTCCTGCTGTTGCTATTCATCACGCGCATGAAGCTCGCCATGCTGCTCGGTTGGATCATTTCGATCATCGCCATCGACACGTATCTCATCGTGGTGGAGTATCTGCGCGAACGGTATGCGAATTATCTGGGCGAGGAAGCGATGAGTGCGGAAGAGTTCCGCAGCGCGATCCTGCACGAGAACCTGCTGTTCCGGCCGGGCATGCATTACAAGCCGATGCATGCCGTACGCACGAGGCTGTATGAGGCTGCGCATGGTGGTTCGGCCGGACATGCGCCTGAACATGCGGCTGAGTATGCGGCTGGAAACACGGACGGAAATGCTGGCAGGAGTCTGCGTGAGGAGGGGAACGAACAGTGAAAATGATCTGGGGCATCTTCAAGCGGGACATGTGTCACGCCACCCGCAACGTGATCGCCGTGATCGTCTCGATGGGTCTGGTGGTGGTGCCGGCGCTGTACGCCTGGTTCAACATCGCGGCCAGCTGGGACCCCTACGGCAACACCAAGGCATTGAAGGTCGCCGTGGCCAATAACGACAAGGGTTACAAGTCGGATCTCATACCGGTGCGCGTCAACGTGGGCGAAACCATCATCAGCACACTGCACGCCAACGACCAGCTGGACTGGCAGTTCGTGAAAAGCGGCAAGGCAATCGACGGGGTGAAATCCGGCGAATACTATGCGGCGATCGTAATTCCGAAAGGTTTCAGCGCCGACATGATGACGCTGTTCTCCCCCGACATCAAACACGCGCAGCTCAAGTACTATCTGAACGAGAAAATCAACCCGATCGCCCCGCATATCACCGATCAGGGCGCGACAACCGTGGTCAATACGATCGACAAAACCTTCGCCAAAACGATTGCGCAAGTCGGACTCGACCTGGCCTCAAGCATCCTACACTATTCGCAAAGCCCGCAAATGGCCGAATACATGCGCAACCTCAACGGCAATCTCACCACCATGGCGGATACGCTGAGCGGCGCATCGCAGCAGGTAACGTCGTATTCGCAGCTGCTCGGCTCGGCGAACGACATCGTGGATTCCACGGGCAAACTGCTCGCCTCGGCGACCAAGGCGGGCAAACAGGCCCAGAACGCGTTGAAGCAAGGCAAATCAGGTGCCACGTCGTTCACTTCGGCAGGTGCGAACGTCACCTCCTCAGTGAACACCGCGCTCGACCAGGTGTCAGGCGCGTTCGACCAAGTAGCTGCCAAGGTGAACAAGGCGTTCGACGCGATCGGCAAGGACTCAGACACCGCAGCCAGCCAGTTGACAACGTTGAGCGAACAAGTCTCCAGCAGCGAATCGCTGTACGACACGTACATCACAAGCCTCAACCACATGCACGAATCGGTGGAACAACTACCGGACAGTGATTCCGCGAAACAGGCGCTGCTGGAAGCCATCGACCGGGAGATCACGCTGCTGGAAGCCGCCAAAGGCGATTCGCAGAAGCTCGCGCAGCAGCTGAAAGACGCTTCCACGCAGGTCACGCAGGATACCGCAGCCGCGGAACGCTCCCGCAAGGAGATCCTGAACCGCATCACCTCCGCGAAGCAGTCGATCAGCAATGTGCGCGACGATTACGCCACGAACGTCAAGCCGAAAATCGACGCGCTCGCCTCCACAGTCAGCACGCTGATCTCCCAAACCGACAGCATGATCACCCAGCTGAGCGGCACCGCCGACGATCTGGACGATGTGACGGGCGATGTGGGGACGAATGTGACATCCATCCGTTCCACGCTCGGCACGATCGCGAAGAAACTCGACTCGTCGGCAGCGACGGTGAAGGAGCTGATCACGAAGCTGGAGACGGGCGGGAACGCCGGTGACGGCAACAGCGATGGTGGCGACGGTGACAACGACGCCGATTCGGGTGAATCGGACGAACTACGTGCACTGGCCACCGCCAATGCGTCCACACTGTCCACGCTGATTTCCGCGCCCGTCGCACTGCATCGCGTCTCGGTGTACCCGATCGCGAACTACGGTTCGGCCATGGCGCCGTTCTATACAATCCTGTCAATCTGGGTGGGTGCAATCATCCTGTGCGCCATGCTGAAAGTGACGATTTCGGACCGCGAGAAGGCGCATGTGCTGGGCTTAGGCGACACGCTGCCGCGCATCGCCGGCCCGTCCGGCCCGGGGAACGCCTCACGTTGGGGACTGCGCCTCGACCACGAGTATTTCGGACGGTACGCGATCTTCGCACTGCTCGCGTTGCTGCAGGGCACACTGGTTTGCCTGGGTGACATGTATTTCCTTGGCGTGCAGGCGAATCATGCGCTGCAGTTCCTTGCCGTGGGGTGGCTTGCCGCGCTCGTGTTCTCGAATATCGTGTATACGCTGACCGTGTCGTTCGGCGATATCGGCAAGGCCGTGGCCGTGGTGCTGCTGGTGATGCAGGTCGCCGGTTCGGGCGGTACGTTCCCTATCGAGACGCTGCCGAAGTTCTTCCAAATGCTCTACCCGTTCCTACCGTTCCCGCACGCCATCGATGCCATGCACGCCGCGATGGCCGGATCGTACGGCAATGAGTACCTGCTTGATATGGTGTATCTCGCCTTGTTCCTGATTCCTTCGCTGCTGCTGGGATTGGTGTTGCGCAAGCCGGTGATTCGGTTGAACAACTGGGTGAGCCGCAATCTGGAGTCCACCAAGGTGATGTGACGAGGCGGATTTGAACGGGCTGGTTTGAGCCGGTTTAGATCGGTTTCGGCTGGTACACGTGAACGCGCTGCCCGCCATCATCGACGACCTGAAAACCCAAAGCCACGAATTCGTCACCATCGACCAGCCGGCAAAAACCTAAGCTAGCGTGGAGGCGTAGGGCATTGTCCTGCCCAGTCACTTCCCTTACGTACCGCTGCGCCATCCCGGCGCTCCTCTGCGCCGCCACTACCCCACATGTCGCCTCCTCACGCACCAACAAGTGTCCGACCCCCCCCCGAATCAGCCACCCACGCGTCATCCGGTCACCCCAGGTTGTCCGATTCGGGAGAAACGGACACTCAGGGGCACCGTGCAAACCACACGTTGATCAGAGAACCGGCAACCACCAGCACAACACCGATCCAGAACGGCATGCCCAGCGCCACGCCCAACAGAAGCGTGCTAGAAGCCGTGGAAAACAGCGGAGTCGCGTACGAACCAATCGCAAGCGTTTCCATACTGCCGTGCAACATGCCGTATCCCCAGCACGCGTAGCCGCCCGAAATCGAAGCGGCGCACGCAATCAGCGCAGCATATCCACCGATGCCGGGCGCCGTGTCCGGCAAACCGTCTCCCGAAACGAAATGGATGGTCCACAGTACAACGGCCACACAGCAGAAGAAAATCGTCGTGCCGTCGTAACCGCCGGACAACGACGGCGTAAAAGTCGCATAAATCGCCCAAATAAAGGCGCCAACAAACGCGAGCACATACGGTAGGGGGTTACTGGCGATATTGTGGACCGCTTCCTGCATATCAAGGCTTTCTCCGCCAACCGCCATCGCCACACCGATGGTTGCGATCACCGCGCCAGGAATCGCTTTGGCGACCGCACCACGTTTGTGCGATACCGCTGCGGTCATCAGCACCAGCAGCGTCGGCCACAAGTAGTTGACAAGGCTGACTTCCACGGATTGCGCGTTCGTTGTGGCCAGGCCGATCGACAGCGAGATTGACGCCTCGTATGCGATGAACATGAGTCCGCCTGCGATGAGGTACTTGCATGGCGCTTCGCGGATTGGTTTCGGACGGCGCACAATGAACAGCATGACACCACCGACGGTGTAGATGAGCGCCGAACCGAGCGTGGCGCCGAACGATTCGGAGACCAGTCGCACGAGGCCGGCCATGAAGCCCCACAGGACGATTGCGAACAGGCCGATGAGTGTCGCCGCGTGTGATGTGGCATGGCCGAGTAGCGGATTGCAGGAGTTGCCGGTGGGGTGGTTTGCGCCGGAATCGGAGGGGGACTTCTGGTTCGTGTTCACGGGCTCCAGCCTACCCATTGCCCTCCACGAGTGTCCGATTCTGCAGAATCGGACACTCCTGCAACCTGCGATGCCGCGAACCCGATTACCCCCGGAACCGCACCAACAGCAGAGTCAACCACCCCATCCGACGCTGCCACACCAGCCGTATCGGCAGCCAAGTCCATGCGTCCCGCATCCACACAGCCCACGCGTCCCGCACCTCCACGGCCCGCCGACGCGCACACGTCGCCCATGACCAAATCATCCAACGTCACACCGAACATGTCGCAAAGCATCAGCAGCTTGTCACAAACGTCGCGTTCCACGCCACCATCTTGCGGTTGCATTGCGATTCGCAACCAAATTTTGCGACGCAACCGACAGTTGCGCGACGCGAAGTTGGCTTCACGGGTCTTTTACGACAATAGAAAAACCCTTGAAATTCCAACGATTCCAAGTGTTTCGAATGGAGCGGATGACGGGAGTCGAACCCGCCTTTAAAGCTTGGGAAGCTTTCGTTCTACCGATGAACTACATCCGCAAGGTGTGCCTTTTGGGCACGAGCCATTAGTCTAGCACGCAACGGATGCGTATGCGGACACAGACCGACATGCGATACCAATTTTCCGCAATATCACGGAGACTCAACCACGCGGCCGCTGCGAATAGTCGCGAGAATATCTGCCAGCCGAGCCGCCCGAATCATGCGCGAATCCATACTGCGTTCCAAATTGCGGCCCACCGGCACCAGCCATCGCAGAACGTCCGCCTTGCCGAATATCCGCCGCCGCAACGCCGCTCGTGGCATAGCCACCGGCCAAATATCCGGACTGCACGCCCTGCTGACGCATCTCCTGCCCCATCTGCATCAGCCGCGCAATGCGATCCGAGGTCGGCGGGTGCGTAGAAAACAGGCGCGAGAAGCCCTCCGCGGAGAACGGACTGGCGATCATCATCGCAGCCACCGACTGCGTGCCGGCAGTCTTCTCCATCGGCATCGCGGCTGCGCCGCCGGAAATCTTGCTCAACGCGGAAGCGAGCGCTTCCGGATCCTCCGTCAACTTGGAACCGTCTTCGTCGGCGTCGTATTCGCGTGTGCGGGAGATTGCCATCTGTATCAGCGACGCTGCGATCGGCGCCAGAATCGTGCTCAGCAGCACACCCAGCAATCCCAAGCCGCCGGACGCCGAATCGTCGCGGTCGTCACGCGAACGGCCGCCGCCGAAATACATGAGCGAGTAGCCGAGGTACGAGATGACGGTGGCCATGGCGGAGGCGATTGCGGACGTCAGAATGTCGTGGTTGTAGACGTGCATGAGTTCGTGTCCGAGCACGCCGCGAATCTCACGTTCGTTAAGCGTCTGTAGGATGCCTTGCGTGCAGCAGACCGCCGCGTGTCGTTCGTTGCGCCCCGTCGCGAACGCGTTGGGGCTCATGGTGGGGGCGATGTAGATGCGCGGCATCGGCTTGCCTGCCTTCGCCGACAGTTCGCGTACGATCTTGTACAGTACGGGCGCCTCCTGCTCGCTCACCTGTCGAGCGTGCATGCTGGCGATCGCCAGTTTGTCGGAAAACCAGTAGGAGACGAACGTGGAGCCCAAGCCGATGAGAATGTAGTAGCCGAGCGTGCTTTGACTGGCGCCGGTCGCCCACCAGATGAGCATGATGACGCCCCACATCAACGCGAACAAAAGCGTTGTTTTCAAGCCATTGCAATGGCCGTGCACCTGCAATTTGCCGTTCATGGCCACCAGCCTAGGAATTCAGGCTGGGATTTTGCTGTATACAAGCTGAAGGGTGGATTTGCAACATCTAGAAACATGCCACGCAACGACGCTACAGCATCGGCCATAGACCTATCTGCGGCACGGCGAGAGTCACCCCAACTTGAAACGTATTACCCCCGCATATCCCCCGAATGCACTGCGTCGAGCGTGCCGATCAGGCTGGTCAGCAAATCGTTGCGGCCGCACGCGTTCGTCAGCACCGCCAGCACGTACGTGCCCGACTGCGACATCACCAGTCCGGCATCGTTCAGCGCGTACAAATCGCCTTCGCCGTTGATCCATCCGGCCTTCGTGTACACGGTGTCCGCATCGCCAAGGGCCGCGTGGATGCAGGAGTTCAGCGAATTCGTCATGTCTCCGGACAGCCATTGCAGCGATTCGGGCGTGATGTTCTGCACCCCCGCCGTTTGCCCGGCGAACAGGAAACCGTATCCGGCGGTCCACAGTTTGGCCATGTCGCGCGCGGAGGTGAACAGGTACCCGCCGCGATCACCCATTCTGGAAGCCGCGCCCGCCTGTTCGGCCCACGTGTTGAAGCAGTCGAGGCCATACGTTTTGTACAGCCAGTCGTAAGACGCGTTGTCGGAATTGCGCAGGACGGCGTCGACCTTCTGGTGGACGGTGGCGGACTGCGCGTCAGCGGATTGGGCCACGCTGTTCAGGTCGACGGTGCCCGTTGAGAACAGCGATATCAGGTATGGCGCCTTCGCCGACGAGGCCGAATAGATCTGTGCATCGGCGTTGTATGCGATCGTGCGGCCGGTCGTGATGTCGGCGAGCACGAATGATGCGGTATATCCGTCGGCTTCGAAAGTGGCGATTTGAGACTGCACGGCGGCCTGCGAATCGGCGCTTAGCGTGAAGCCCTGCGTTGTGATCGTGGTGCTGCCCTCGACTGCGGAAATGCCGTCCAGCGCGACCTGCGTCGGCGACGAGACGGCTTGTGTCTGCGATTGCGGCGCGCTGTTTTTCTTAAGCGCGCCCGACGTGGAGGACGTTTCCGAAGACGTTCCCGAGGACGCCGCTGCGTGGGCTTCCTCTTCGAGATGCACATCGACAAGACCCACGCCCATGGCGAAGCCGATCAGGCAGGCGATCAGCAGGCCCACGACGGACACGGAACAGCAGTACAGTGCCTTGCGCTTGACGTGTTTTCCAAAGTTCATGCCGACTTCACAACCTTAGATTTCAATGCCCGCATCCGTTTGCGATGATATTGCGCACCGCGTTTCACTGGGGTCAGCCTAGCGCATGGACCCGAACTTCGGGGGTAATAGGTCAAAACGACCGCGTATGTCCGATTCTGGAGAAACGGGCGGTTGTGCGATCGAAAATGCACGCTACGCGACCAGTCCGCCGAAAATCGACCACTAAAGCGGCAAAAACTAACGCCCTGCACGTCCGATTCAGAGGAATCGGACGTGCAGGGCGTTACTAGATTGCGTTAAAAGGCTTGGAGTTAGGGTGTCAGGAAGTCAGCACTCCCACCCTAATTCCAGCCGGCCCGATTCAGGCATGCGCCAGCGCGCGCATCTGCTCCGGGTCGATGACCTTCTTGTGCTCGCGGCCTTCCTTCGCGCCTTCGGCACGTTCGAACGCATCGACCTTCTTCCAACCGGCGAAGTCAATCGGCTTGACTCCACGGGAGGCCAGCAGACGGTCGATGGATTCCGGATCGCGGTCCGCCGCCACACGACCACCTTCGGCGGCCTTGGACAGGTCCTCAAGCATGTTGGTAACGATGAGCAGTGCGTCGGACTTGGTAGAGCCAATCAGTCCGACCGGACCACGCTTGGCCCAACCGGTGGCGTACAGACGCTCACGCACCTGCGCGCCCTCGCCGGAGGCCTCCGTGGTGATGCGGCCGTCGCCGTTCGCGTTGGCCAGGTGCGCGCGACGCTCGTCGTACGCGATGCCCGGCGCGGTGGCCGGCTTGTAGCCGATTGCGTGATACACGGCCTGCACCGGGTACTCTTCGAATTCGCCGGTGCGAGTCATCTTGCCGTCCGCGGAAGTCGTCGTCTTCTCCACGCGAATCGCCTTGACCTTGCCGTCCTCGCCCAGCACTTCGACCGGAGCGGAATTGAAGTGGATGTAGTACTTGCGATCCGCCGGGTTGCCTTCGAAATCGGTGTCGCCGTCGTCTTCCATGTCCTCGGCCATCTCGCGGATGGTGAACAGCTCCTCGACCATCTGACGGGTCAGCTTGTCCTTGCCGGCCTCCTCGATGGTATCGTCGTCCAAATCGAAATCGTCTTCGTTGATAATCAGCTGCACGCCCGGCAGCTTCTCCATCTCGCGCAGCTCCTGCACGGAGAACTTGGCCTGCGCCACACCGCGCCGGATGAACAGGTGCAGGGTCTTCGCCTTATTGGACTTGATCCCCTCGTACACGTTGTCCGGAATGTCGGTGCGTTCCTTCAGATCGTCAGCGTTGCGCATCAGCTCGCGCGCCACGTCCATGGCCACGTTGCCGCCGCCGATCACAGCGACTTCCTCGGCATCGAGCGGCCATTCGCGGGCGCCGGTCGGGTAACCGTCGTACCATTCCACGAACTTGGCGGCACCGTACACGCCGTCCAAGTCGGCGCCCGGCAGGCCGAGCGGCTTGTCTTCGACGGCACCAGTGGCGAACAGCACGGCATCGTAACGTTCCAGCAGCTCGTCGAGCGTCACGTCCTTGCCGAATTCCACGTCGCAGTAGAGGTGGATGTCCGGGTTGTCGAGCGTCTTCTCGAGAGCGGATGCGATGAATTTGATGGACGGATGGTCGGGGGCCACGCCGTAGCGCACCAGACCGAACGGCACCGGCAGCTTTTCGAACAGGTCGATGCGGGCCTTGGTGCCCAGTCCCAGCTCCTCGCCGAGCTTGCCCAGCTGGCGCAGGAAAATATCGGAAGAGTAGACGCCTGCGGGGCCGGCGCCGATTACAGCAATACGAAGTTCGTTAGTTTCGCTCATATGTTCCAGCCTAATATATTCCCTGCATTTCCAACAGGGGGCATACGGCACTTTCTTGCGATTCCCTTACTTGCCTCGCAACGCGCAGCCCGGCCCATGTGCCGGCGCAGGAGAACGTACAATCGCAGAAGATCACAATCGGTCCCTCACTAAAGAAGGTCCTTATCGTAAGAGGGTGGGCATATGCGCATTCACATCACGTATACCGGCGGCACCATCGGTATGGTCGAGTCACCGAACGGTCTGGTTCCGGGCGCCGATATGCGCGGCTGGCTGCGCCGGCTGATTGAGGACGCGCATCTGGACCCGAGCTTGTTCTCGTTCACCGAGCTGGACCCGCTGATCGATTCGTCGAACGCGACGCCCGACAATTGGCAGACGATGGCGGACGACCTGCGCGCGCACCGCGATGACGCCGATGCATTCGTGGTGTTGCACGGCACCGATACGATGAGCTATTCGAGCGCCGCGCTGTCTTACGCGCTGACCGGTTTCGGCAAGCCTGTGATTTTCACGGGGTCGCAGCATCCGCTCGGCAAAATCGAATCGGACGCCACCGCGAACGTCACGGGTGCGCTGAACGCCGCGATGAGCGGACGTTTTCATGGCGTCGGCCTGTTCTTCGGCCATCATCTGTTCGCCGGCAACCGTGTGAGCAAATCGTCAAGCTGGGCGTTCGAAGGGTTTTCGGCGCCGTCCACCGGCCCGCTGGCACGTACCGGCACGCCGTGGCATTGGTATGCGGGCGATTCGGCCGGCTCCGGTTGCGGTTGGGCGTCACCGCTGCCCTACTCCCGTCACGATGTGGCCGTGATCGACATGGCTCCCGGCATTTCCGCCGCGCGATTGGCCGCGATGCTCGACCCTCGTCCGGAAGCGGTGCTGTTGCGCGCGTACGGCGTTGGCAATGTGCCGAGCGACGAGCCAGGACTGACCGACGTGATCGCCGACGTGCTGCATGACGGCGTGCCTGTCGTCATCGCATCGCAATGCCAGCAGGCGGAAGTGCTGCTCGGCCATTACGAGACGGGCGACGCGATCGCCCGCGCCGGCGCGATCGGATCGGGCGACATGACGCTGGAAGCCACGTACGCGAAGATCATGTTCCTGCTGTCGCAGGGCGTGGACGCGGCCGATTTCGGCACGTGGATGCGCCGGAACATCGCTGGCGAAATCTCGCCCAGCTCGATGTAGCACGGCGCAACGCGGTTCAGCCTCCGCACGGCTCGTCGCCGCAACCGGCGCTACTCGCGGTCGAGCAGAGCGGTGAGCGCCCACAGGATGCTGACCACGTCGATCGCTTCCTGCATGAACGCGCCGACGACCACCGGAATGAGGTTGAACGCGGCCGCGACCATGCCGATAATCGCCAATCCAAGGCCGACCAGCACCGCCTGCAGCATCACTTTCTTCGTGCGGCGGGCGATGGCGATGGCGCGCGGCACGGAGGCGATGTCGTCGTTCATGATGACCACCTGCGCCGATTCGGACGCGGCGGTGGACGTGCCGTCGGTCATGGCCATGCCGATGTCCGCAACCGCCAGCACGGGGGCGTCGTTCACGCCGTCGCCGACCATCATCGTCACCTGTCGGGTCATGGATTCGCCGACCACGCGCTGTACGACCTTGTCCCACGCCGGCTGGTTTTGGTGCGCGTCTTCCGTGGCGTTCTTGACGGCCGCGACCTTGCCTTCGGGGAAGAGTTCGGATTGCACGTCGTCGATGCCGACCTCGCCCGCGATGATGCGTGCGGAAGCCTCCTTGTCGCCGGTGAGCATGGACAGTTTCTTCACGCCGAGCCGGTGCAGTTTTTCAAGGGACGATTTCGCGTTTTCGCGAGGCACGTCACGCAGCACGATGCGTGCGGCGAGCTTGCCGTCGATCGCCACGTACGCGGCCATTTCGTCCGGTTCGAGAGGTGCGAACAGCGAATTCACCTCCGGCTTCTTGGAAGCGCCGGCAGCGGTACCGGTCGCCGAATCGCCAACCGCGCTATCGGCCACAGCACCAGCCGCAATACCGGCCGCCGCACCTGCGCCCAGCACATGCGTGAAGCCGGCCTCGTCGGCCGTCACGTACGCGAAACGACCCACGCGCACGGCATGCCCGTTCACCTCGCCGGACACACCCTTGCCCGACTGTTCCTCGATGTTCTTCACCACGGGGTAATCGCGTCCATGCCCCGGCAGATCGCGTTCGGCGCACAGCCGCTGCCCGTTCTCATAGCGCGCGTACAGTTCCTGCATGGCCTTCTGCCCGGCCGCCGCGATGCCCTTCGACAGAATGTGCACCGAGTAGCCTTCCACCACGCCGGCCATCATCAGAATGTGGTTCTCGTCGTACGGCGAGCTGTTTTCGAACGGCTTCTCGACGCGCACGACCTGCGGCTGCTTGACGGTAAGCGTGCCGGTTTTGTCGAAGAAGATATGCGATACGCGGCCCAAGTTTTCCAGCACGTCCTGCGCTTTGATAAGAATGCCCGCCTTGGCAAGGCGACCGGTGCCGGCCACGTACGCGACGGGAGCGGCGATCAGCAGCGGGCAGGGCGTGGCCAAAACCAGCACCTGCGCGAATCGCAATGGCGTGCCTGCGACGGCCCACGCGATGCCGGCGATCGCCAGCGAAAGAATGGTGAACGGCACCGCCAGCACATCGGCGGTTTTGACGACGGTCGGGCGCGATTCCTGCGCCGACGACACCAGTTCGAGAATCTTCTGATACTGCGAATCCTGCGCCAATTGCGTGGCACGCATCGTCAGCGCGGTCGATCCGTTGACCGCACCCGACAGCACGCGCGCGCCCGCATACACTTCGCGCGGCACCGGCTCGCCGTTGATATTGCTCAGATCCAACGTGGCGACGCCCGACAGCAGTTCGCCGTCGACCGGCACCGTTTCGCCCGGCAGCACGAGGATCACGTCGCCAAGCTTGACCTGGTCGACCGGAACGGTTTCGAAATGCTCGCCGGCCGCGTCGTAAGGCTTGGTTTGGGTGGTGGACTTATTCGTTTCCGCAGCGTTAGGCACATCCACACTGGCGACCTTGCGAAAGCCGTCCGCCGTCATGTCGCCCTCAGCATCACCGGCAGTACCGTCGGCCCCGGCAGCCGCCGCACGTGCACCCACGCCCGGTAACGTCACCACGTGCGCGGTCCGCGGCGCCGCATCAACCAGCGCCGTCAGGTTGCCTTCCGCCTTCGACTGTGCGAATTCCTCAATCGCCTCGCCGGAGGAAATCATCAGCACCACGGCCCACGCAGCCCAGTATTCCTGCACCGCCACCGTCGACGCGATCGCAATAACCGCAAGCAAATCTACACCGACGTGACCGTGCCGCAAATCGTCAATCATGCCGATCACAGTCACCACAATCGTGTACACGACCAGCGCGATCACGATCCACTGCCCGACACCCGGATTGAACGGTCCGAAAGTCAGCGAGACGCCCGCAGCCTCCCACGGACGCCACGAACCCAGCAATGCCAACGGAATCGCGGCAATGATGGCGATCGGCAGCAGCGGAACTTCTTTGCAAATGGAAATGATTCTACGCATGAGAATCTCCTTACGCTCGTATCGGACGCCTTGTTAACCCATCGGCGCCCCGCCTGCGCGGACCATCGATACACGGCGTAAAAAGATATTTCCAGCATAACAGAGCATTGCGATTGCCGCGGTCGTTTGCGTGTGCTTCCGTTCGTCGCGCGCGTTCCGCGCATACGAAAAGGGCCGTGCGATTGCTCGCACAGCCCTTGTTTTCCGCCGTTTTTCGGCTTGTTCAGCGTTTTCCGCGATTACGCGGATTGCGGTTGCGACTTCGCCGTCAGCCTATCGGGTGGCAGCCACCCGTATCGCTGTCGGCATGAACGCCGCACACCGTACGTTGCCGTACGATGCCGCGCATCCGGCTTTACCACAGACCGAACGGATCGAACAGGCCACCGCCGTCGCCGTTGTTGCCGTTACCGCCATTCTGGCCGTTCTGGCTGCCGCCATTCTGGCCGTTGCCGTTATCGTCGTTGCCGTTGTTCTGCTGACGCTGTTCCTGCTTGTTGGAGGAGTTCGTCTTGGTCTCTTCCTGGTCGAGCGTCACTTCGAGATCCATGGTGTTGCCGCCGCGCACAACGGTCAGCTTCACCTTGTCTCCCATGGCGGAGGCGCGCACGTAACCGAGCAGCGAGTAGTTGTTGTTCACTGCCTTTCCGTTGAACGCCACGATGGAGTCGCCGGCCTTCACCCCGGCCTTGGACGCCGGGCCACCGTCGGTCACGGCCTGCACCTGGGCGCAGCCGCGGGTCACACCGTCCGCTTCCACCGAGGAGCTCTTGATGGTGATGCCAAGCACCACATGCTTCACGGAACCGTTGTCGATGATCTCGTTGGTCACGCGCTTGACGAGGTTCGACGGAATGGCGAAGCCGATGCCGATGGAACCTGCCGTGCCGGACGAGCTTGCGGTGGAGGCGATGGACGAGTTGATGCCGATCACCTGGCCGGCCGCATTAAAGGTCGGGCCGCCGGAGTTGCCCGGGTTGATGGCCGCGTCGATCTGCACGGCGTTGGTGACGATGGCGTTGTTGTCGTCATCGGTCACGGTCACCGGGCGGTTGAGCGCGGACACGATGCCGGTGGTGGCGGTGTCGTCGTAGCCGAGCGGATTGCCGATCGCCATGACGGCCTCGCCGACGGCGAGATTGTCGGAATCGGCGAATTCCGCGACTTTCAGATCGCTCGGCGGATTGTCGAGCTTGATCACGGCCAAATCGGTGGTGGTGTCGGTGCCGACCACCTTCGCGGAATAGACGGCGCCGCTGGCGAGCGTCACCTGAATCTGCTGCGCGCCGGAAATCACGTGGTTATTGGTGGCGATATAGCCCTTGTCGCTGATCACCACGCCGGAGCCCTTGGCTTCGCCGTCGCTGGTCGCCACGTCGATGGCCACCACGGAATCGGACACTTCCTTGGCCACCGCGGTCCAATCGACCGCCGTACCGGACTTCGCCTTGGCGGAACCGGAACCGGACGTGTTGGACTTGACGTCGGACAGCGAGCTGGAGGTCGGCACATGCACCCAACCGTTGGTGATCGCGGTGAAGCCGACGCCGAGGCACAGCGCGCCGGACACCAGTGCGGCCACAACGGCGGTGACCACATGGCTGGTCATGCCGGACTTCTGCTTGGTGACGACCGGCGTCTGGTTCGGCTGGTTCGGGAAGCCCTGCCCCGGAGCGCCGAACGGATTGCGGTTGCCCGGTCCCGCAGGGGGCATGTTCGCGCCGTACTGCGGCTGCTGCTGATTGTTCTGCTGCGCGCCGTTCTGCGCGGACGAGCCGCCAAACGGATTGCCGAACGGATTGCCATTGTTCCGCTGATTGCCGGTCGTATACGGGTTGCCGAAAGCGCCGAAGAACGACGGACGGTTGTCCTGCGGCTGGCCCTGCTGCTGCGCGCCGTACTGCGGTTGCTGGACGGTCTGGCCGCTGGCATCGCCAGCCGGCGGCGTCGGCACCGGACCGTACGCGCCGTATTCGGGCGCCGGACGGTACTGTTCGGTCGGCGCATCCTGCGTCGCGTTGTTGATCACCGTGCGTTCACCGGCAGCGGAAGCATAATCCGGCGTATCGTCAGCGGTATTGCCTGCCGTGCCATCCGCCGCGTCCACGGTAGGAAGGGCGGTGGTGGGCTGCTCGCCCGCGTTCGGCACTGCAATCGGTTCGGTAACGGAAGTCTGTGCTTCGTCGGCGACGTTCTCGCTCGGCGTCTGCGGCGCGGTCTGCTGCGTGCCATCCTGCGGCTGGGCGATGTTCTGATCGCTATTATCTTCAGCCATTGTTGCTCCTTATTCGTCTCGCGGCATTCAACATGATCAGCAATCGTGCCGCTCGAACTGCTATCTAAGAGTAAAGATACCTGCTCTGGAAGTTTCCTGAATGTTTGTTGAAAGTAGCAATCGAATCGCTTGGCAGTTTGCTCCATACGATGCCACCGTCGACCGCCGATGGCGCCACCGCGGCAATCGGCGCTATCGCATACAGTTGAGAGCATGACAAGCTTGAACGAACCACAGACCGGCGCGGTGGCGCACGAGACCTCAGCGGCCAACGCGGCAGCCCGCGCAACGCACGACGCAGCAGGCAACACGACCAGCGCGGCATCGACCGAAAACCTTATTGAGCATCCCCGCGGCGCGGAACCCGGCAAG
>ERZ772884.118-NODE-118-length-64728-cov-41.775532_pt1 | contig 64728 bp, 73 predicted proteins | sample MGYA00580574_ERZ772884 | MGnify/ENA primary metagenome ERZ772884 (study PRJEB29015, sample SAMEA2737690) | human gut metagenome | biome: human gut; feature: human-associated habitat; material: faeces | place: China | collected 2012 ... | reverse complement strand
ACAACCGTAATGTTGAGCCTGATTTGCTCAGTCATTGGTTGATTGACCGTGGTGTGCCCATATGCTCCCCCTATACTCAAACTATAGGGCAGGATCGTCTACCGGGGTGGGGTCAGTCCATTACTAACTGACAGTTGTACCGAATACTGGGGGCAGGTCAAGCGCTTTAGCTTGTGTGGCAACAACCTCCTTTACAGGACCAGGTAGACGATTACCCTGTGCTGTTTCTGTGCTCAACGCAATCTACGGCTATCCATTTTCTGCCAGTGGTTGCAAAGACGACCATTCAACGTCAGCAAAGTTTCGCAATGCACTGCTATGTAACTCATTGATCCTACGTAGAATTTAAAATCCCTCGGCGTTCGCGCTGTGCGGGTTCAAGTCCCGCTCCGGGTACCATGGGAAAGATAAGAATAAAATCAAAGCAATAAGCAGTGTCGTGAAACCACCTTCGGGTGGTTTTTTTGTGCCTGCAACTTGTCGTTACACCCTCCTTAATTTTTAATCACCGGCAAAGCCACTCAAAAAGTATCTCTGATACGGACCGGCATGTAAGATAGGTGCTGGCGAGTTGAGATCCACAAGGAAAAGCGTATGAAAACGGGACCGTTAAACGAAAGTGAGTTGGAATGGCTGGACGATATTCTGACCAAATACAACACTGACCACGCCATCCTTGATGTGGCGGAGCTGGACGGTTTATTGACGGCGGTGTTGAGTTCTCCGCAAGAGATTGAACCGGAACAGTGGCTGGTTGCCGTGTGGGGTGGGGCTGACTATGTGCCGCGCTGGGCGTCAGAGAAAGAGATGACGCGCTTTATGAACCTGGCTTTTCAACATATGGCCGATACCGCAGAGCGTCTGAACGAATTCCCGGAGCAGTTTGAGCCGTTATTCGGCTTGCGAGAAGTTGATGGCAGCGAGCTGACGATTGTTGAGGAGTGGTGCTTTGGCTATATGCGGGGCGTGGCACTTTCTGACTGGTCAACGTTGCCCGATTCGTTAAAACCAGCGCTGGAGGCGATTGCGCTGCACGGTACTGAGGAAAACTTCGAGCGGGTAGAGAAAATGTCGCCAGAAGCGTTTGAAGAGAGCGTAGATGCCATTCGACTGGCGGCGCTTGATCTACATGCGTACTGGATGGCGCATCCGCAGGAAAAAGCTGTTCAGCAACCGATCAAAGCAGAAGAGAAACCGGGGCGTAACGATCCTTGCCCGTGCGGTAGTGGTAAGAAATTTAAGCAGTGCTGCCTGCATTAAGAGGTCAAATTGGGTGTCAGCGTTAATTCTGGCACCCAATAAGGAATTTGAGGCTATCTGATCACCCCACTTCTGGTAACAACCCTGCCGCAATCAAAAATTGCACGCCAATCACAGCAATACCACAGAGAAACACCACCACCAGCGCCGGACGACCACCTTTCACCCGGTAACCCGCCTGAGGATTGTGCTTTCTGCTTTGCCAGGTCAACAGCGAAGGGATAATCAATGCCAGTACCGCCAGCGCCACACCGGCGTAACCCAGCGCCATCACAAATCCTCGTGGATAAAACAGTGCAAACGCCAACGGCGGCAGAAAGGTAATTGCACCAGTTTGCAACCGTCCACCAACGGTATTTGAACGCTGAAATAAATCAGCCAGATAATCAAATAAGCCTAACGCAACGCCGAGAAATGACGTGGCGAGGGCTAAATCAGCAAATAAATGCACTGCCAGCTCAACATGCGGAGAGGCCACCATTTCGCGTAACGCCTGTAACAGCCCGTTTAATCCAGCATGATTAGCCAGCAATCCCATAAAGGTTGTTGAATCAATGCTGCCAAGCGTTGCCACCTGCCAGAAAATATATGCCACCAGGGGGATCGCACTACCGGTTATAAACACCCAGCGTAGCTTACGAACGTTGCCATCCATATAGCTGACAATACTCGGCACGCTACCGTGAAAACCAAATGAGGTAAAAATCACCGGGATTGCTGACAGAGCCAGCCCCTGTTGCAACGGCAGGGTTAAAAGATTCACTTTGTGAATATGCGGTAGCAGCAATACCAGCATCACCACCAGAAAAATAATTTTGGCGCTGAACAGAAAACGGTTAAACAAATCGACCAGCGATGTCCCGACACAAACCACGCCACCGGCAACAAAAGTGAACAACAGCACGCCAGCGGTTGCCGACATTGAAATACCTGTCCAGTCGCTGATGCTGGAGGCCAACAATTCACCGGCACCGCTGATGTATGCCGCAGTCAGAGCATACATTAAGAACATCATACTGAAGCCCGTCAGCCACTGACCGTAGCGTCCCAGATAGCGTTTTGCCAGCGTGCCAAGACCGGTATCTGCCGGAACATGCTGGTACACCTCCAGCAGTAATAGCGCCGTGTAGCACATCAACGCCCAAAGCCCAATCAACAAGATTAACGTGACGCTAAAACCAACACCTGCCGCAGCCAGCGGCATTGCCAGCATGCCTGCGCCAATTGTGGTTCCCGCCACGATAAAAACACTTCCCAGAGTTCTGTTTTTCACGCTTTCTTCTGTCCTGACGATCTTTATGAGTGATATCTGCGGCGCAGGTTAAGGCATAACGGCTGCTTCGTCAAACCGACGTTACATATGGTGTAAATATAAATGTACAATAAAAAGCATTCAGTTCTGCTCTGGCGCAAAGACTTCATAAGCGGCAATCGCTACGCTAGGCTTTTTTTGAGGAGGAACGATGGACTCTATTCACGGTCATGAAGTGTTAAATATGATGATTGAATCAGGCGAGCAATATACGCATGCCAGTCTGGAAGCAGCAATTAAAGCGCGTTTTGGTGAACAGGCACGTTTTCACACCTGCTCGGCAGAAGGGATGACTGCGGGAGAGCTGGTAGCGTTTCTGGCAGCAAAAGGCAAATTTATACCTTCAGAAGAAGGTTTTTCGACCGATCAGAGTAAGATTTGCCGTCACTGATTTGAAACGGCGGCAGAAAACCTGCCGCCTGAGAGCATTAGTTTTGTGTGTCGAGGGTAGAGAGTTCTTTGTCGATAAAATACAGACCTTCGCCGCTTTTGCCTGCCAGGCTTAATTTATCAATAATCGATTTGAATAGTTTCTCTTCTTCATGCTGCTCAGAAACATACCATTGCAGGAAATTAAATGTTGGGTAGTCCTGATTGGTCATTGCAGCATGAGCCAGTTCGTTAATTTTCTGCGTGATTAATTGTTCGTGTTTATAGGTTTCCTGGAATAATTCATCAAGTGAGGAATATTCAGCAAACGGAGATTCAACGGTATTAATACGCGGTAAATTGCCGGTATCAGTCAGGTAATCAAACAGACGCTGCATATGCGTCATCTCTTCCTGGGCGTGGCGGCGCAGGAACGCGGCAGCACCTTCGAAGGTATGATAGCTGCACCAGGCGCTCATTTGCTGATAAAGCAGTGAAGAGTACAGTTCCAGGTTCATCTGCTCATTAAGTTTTTCAATCATTTCTGGTTTCAGCATGATAGTGCTCCACAAAGGTTATATTTGTTGCTGTGGCGTCACTATAATTTGTTATTTTATTATTTGCAAAAGGTAAAATATAAACTTCAATTATTAAAAATACGAATGGGAATAAAACGCATTACTGCTATTTATTTAATCAGCGAAGATCCCCCTCGCTGATTAAAACATTTAGAGAAAGACAGGGAAGGCGGAATGATGGCACTGATATGACAAAGTGAATTCCGTATTCAAACATAAGGAACCCGCAAAAAGGCTACAGTTGCCTACTGGCTGACCAAAGGGGATCGCGTGGGTATAGCCTTCCTGCTGGCATGCGCGATCGGCGATCCCGCGACTGACATAACGATCGGTATGGGCATGCTGCAAAAAAGCCTGGTCATAAACCAACCGTACAATACCTGTTGCCGCGTCAACTTCGCTCACATGGGCCTGGCGAGTAACCGTACACCCCGCCAGCGTTATTAATGAAAGAGTCAGAATCAGAAGTCTCATGGTCCAGCCAGAAGAGTAAAAGAAAGCACTATTTTACGCGTTACAGCGCTGCGACAATGGCCGGAAAAGACGTCTGGCAGGCGCTATTTCTTGCCATCTGTAGGTGTCAGAAATAGGGGGGCTGTTTTTTGATTATCATTTTTATAACATTAAAGGGGTATTTATGTGATTTGTATCACATAAAGATTGATTTTTGTGATGGTTGTCATATTATAAGCGCAAAGACAATAACACCTGTATAACAAATGGTCGGAGTGCCGCGATGAAACTGCGCAAAATCCTGAAAAGTATGTTCAATAACTATTGCAAGACGTTCAAAGACGTACCGCCAGGCAATATGTTCCGATAACAAAAAACCTGCTCCGGCAGGTTTTTTTGTGTCCTGATGACGGTGGATGTGACTATCGCTGAAGATGTGAAGCCGCTACTATAACGGCTTTCAAAATGCTATCAGGAGTTTACGATGTCCCAGCCGCTGAATGCCGATCAGGAACTGGTTTCTGATGTGGTTGCTTGCCAGTTGGTTATCAAACAAATTCTGGATGTTCTCGATGTAATCGCGCCCGTTGAAGTTCGTGAAAAAATGTCCAGTCAGCTGAAGAATATCGACTTTACTAACCATCCCGCCGCCGCAGACCCGGTCACCATGCGGGCAATCCAAAAAGCCATCGCGCTTATTGAACTCAAGTTTACCCCACAGGGTGAATCCCATTAAAAAAACCGCTGCTTCAAACAGATGAGGCAGCGGTTTCTCAAAACCTTCATCGGCGCAATGCATTAGCGCCGATGATGATCAATGCAGCTGGTGTGACACGACATTCAGAACATGTTGGTCGGTCTGCACAGGGCACATACCCGCAAGTTTCGCACTGCGCACTTCATCAAGAATGGTTTGCAGCAACAGACCATCATGCTGCTGTTCTTTTTCCAGATCGCGCAGGAAATTGACGGTTGAATCATCATTCAGTTCTTTCGCTTCATCGGCTAACTGTGCCAACGTACTAGAACGTTGCTCGTATTCTTCCATCGTTTTTTGGAACAGTTCTTCCAGAGAGTTCAGTTTTTCACCGGGAACATCAATGGCTTTAACGATGGGGGTAGCGCCGACACTCTTCATAAAGTTAAACATGCGCATCATTTGGGTCACATTACTCTGTGCCTGGGCGCGAAGGAAAGTGGCGGTGCCGTTCAGACTCTGTTCAGAACACCAGTTACTCAGGTGAAGGTAGAGATTGGATGCGTAAAACTCGCGGTTCATTTGAGAGTTGAGTTTGAGAAGCATTCCAGCGGTTGCCATACCTAATATCCTTATATCCAGAAGTGGAGAGGTGCAAGATAAATCAAAACACCATAATTACTGTTTGCAGAATAATTCCTTTCTGCCGGTCCGAAATGTGATCGTGGAGTCAATTCTGACGATGATCTGAAATAAGAATAACGTCTGAACGGGTATAAGAAAATGCTTAAATCATCAAGTTTATATATTTTTACATTTCATTGATGAAATCAATGTAACTGCAATGAATTTTAATGATAGTGCTTTTTGTATCTTGTTGATATTAATCAATGAATTTGAATTCATGATGAAGTGATGATTTTATAAAACGTTTTTTCATTTTTGCGAGATAGCTCTCATTATACGTGTTCTGTTAATTAATGAGCACAGTGATAATTAATGGCGAAATGAATGACGTGCATTTTCCACATCTTTGAGTTGCGGTTATTACACCATTTCAAAAACTCAACGCCAGGTAATGCGGCCTATTGACTGGTTAAAAAGAAGACATCCCGCATGGGTACCAAAGACAACAAGGATTTCCAGGCTAATCTTATGGATTAATCTGCTGTGCATTCGACAATTTGTCTGACAAATTGGCTTTCCCTTATGTCTTTTCCCGCTAAATTTATGCACGTTCTCACTGTAATTCTGCGATGTGATATTGCTCTCCTATGGAGAATTAATTTCTCGCTAAAACTATGTCAACACGGTCACTTATCTTTTAGATAAAAGGTAATGCTTTGTTTTCCGATTAATTTAACGAAAGTCATTCGTTTTTGCCCTACACAAAACGACACTAAAGCTGGAGAGAACCATGCACAAATTTACTAAAGCCCTGGCAGCCATTGGTCTGGCAGCCGTTATGTCACAATCCGCTATGGCGGAGAACCTGAAGCTCGGTTTTCTGGTGAAGCAACCGGAAGAGCCGTGGTTCCAGACCGAATGGAAGTTTGCCGATAAAGCCGGGAAGGATTTAGGGTTTGAGGTTATTAAGATTGCCGTGCCGGATGGCGAAAAAACATTGAACGCGATCGACAGCCTGGCTGCCAGTGGCGCAAAAGGTTTCGTTATTTGTACTCCGGACCCCAAACTCGGCTCTGCCATCGTCGCGAAAGCGCGTGGCTACGATATGAAAGTCATTGCCGTGGATGACCAGTTTGTTAACGCCAAAGGTAAGCCAATGGATACCGTTCCGCTGGTGATGATGGCGGCGACTAAAATTGGCGAACGTCAGGGTCAGGAACTGTATAAAGAGATGCAGAAACGTGGCTGGGATGTCAAAGAAAGCGCGGTGATGGCGATTACCGCCAACGAACTGGATACGGCACGTCGCCGTACAACGGGTTCTATGGATGCGCTGAAAGCGGCCGGATTCCCGGAAAAACAAATTTATCAGGTACCTACCAAATCTAACGACATCCCGGGGGCATTTGACGCTGCCAACTCAATGCTGGTTCAACATCCGGAAGTTAAACATTGGCTGATCGTCGGTATGAACGACAGCACCGTGCTGGGCGGCGTACGCGCGACGGAAGGTCAGGGCTTTAAAGCTGCCGATATCATCGGCATTGGCATTAACGGTGTGGATGCGGTGAGCGAACTGTCTAAAGCACAGGCAACCGGCTTCTACGGTTCCCTGCTGCCAAGCCCGGACGTACATGGCTATAAATCCAGCGAAATGCTTTACAACTGGGTAGCAAAAGACGTTGAACCGCCAAAATTTACCGAAGTTACCGACGTGGTGCTGATCACGCGTGACAACTTTAAAGAAGAACTGGAGAAAAAAGGTTTAGGCGGTAAGTAATTTGCCGGAAAAATTCCCCTCTGCATGATGCAGAGGGGGTGTGAACGACCAGTGATTCACGGAGACGTTATGCAACAGTCTACCCCGTATCTCTCATTTCGCGGCATCGGTAAAACGTTTCCCGGCGTTAAGGCGCTGACGGATATTAGTTTTGACTGCTATGCCGGTCAGGTTCATGCGTTGATGGGTGAAAATGGCGCAGGAAAATCAACTCTCTTAAAAATCCTCAGCGGCAACTATGCGCCAACCACGGGTTCTGTAGTGATTAATGGGCAGGAAATGTCCTTTTCCGACACGACCGCAGCACTTAACGCGGGTGTGGCGATTATTTACCAGGAACTGCATCTCGTGCCGGAAATGACCGTCGCGGAAAACATCTATCTCGGCCAGCTGCCGCATAAAGGCGGCATTGTGAATCGCTCATTGCTGAATTATGAGGCGGGTTTACAACTTAAACATCTTGGTATGGATATTGACCCGGACACGCCGCTGAAATATCTCTCCATTGGTCAGTGGCAGATGGTTGAAATCGCCAAGGCGCTGGCGCGTAACGCTAAAATTATCGCCTTTGATGAGCCAACCAGCTCCCTTTCTGCCCGCGAAATCGACAATCTTTTCCGCGTTATTCGTGAACTGCGAAAAGAGGGGCGGGTGATCTTATACGTTTCTCACCGTATGGAAGAAATATTTGCCCTCAGCGATGCCATCACTGTCTTTAAAGATGGACGTTATGTCAAAACCTTTACCGATATGCAGCAGGTTGACCACGACGCGCTGGTGCAGGCGATGGTCGGGCGCGACATTGGCGATATCTACGGCTGGCAACCTCGTAGTTATGGCGAGGAGCGCCTGCGTCTTGATGCTGTGAAAGCACCAGGCGTGCGTACGCCAATAAGTCTGGCGGTTCGCAGTGGTGAAATTGTTGGGCTGTTTGGTCTGGTAGGGGCGGGGCGTAGCGAATTAATGAAAGGCTTGTTTGGCGGGACGCAAATCACCGCCGGTCAGGTTTATATCGACCAACAGCCGATCGATATTCGTAAACCGAGCCACGCCATTGCCGCAGGCATGATGCTCTGCCCGGAAGATCGCAAAGCGGAAGGCATTATTCCCGTGCACTCCGTTCGCGACAATATCAACATCAGTGCCAGACGCAAACATGTGCTCGGCGGTTGTGTAATCAACAACGGTTGGGAAGAAAACAATGCCGATCAGCACATTCGTTCGCTCAACATCAAAACGCCGGGCGCTGAGCAACTGATCATGAATCTCTCAGGCGGAAATCAGCAAAAAGCCATTCTGGGCCGCTGGTTATCGGAAGAGATGAAGGTCATTTTGCTGGATGAACCTACGCGCGGCATTGATGTTGGTGCTAAGCACGAAATATATAACGTAATTTATGCGCTGGCGGCGCAGGGTGTGGCGGTGCTGTTTGCCTCCAGCGACTTACCTGAAGTCCTCGGCGTTGCCGACCGGATTGTGGTGATGCGGGAAGGTGAAATCGCCGGTGAATTGTTACACGAGCAGGCAGATGAGCGTCAGGCACTGAGCCTTGCGATGCCTAAAGTCAGCCAGGCAGTTGCCTGAGTAAGGAGAGTATGATGTCTTCTGTTTCTACATCGGGTTCTGGCGCACCTAAGTCGTCATTCAGCTTCGGGCGTATCTGGGATCAGTACGGCATGCTGGTGGTGTTTGCGGTGCTCTTTATCGCCTGTGCCATTTTTGTCCCAAATTTTGCCACCTTCATTAATATGAAAGGGTTGGGCCTGGCAATTTCCATGTCGGGGATGGTGGCGTGTGGCATGTTGTTCTGCCTTGCTTCCGGTGACTTTGACCTTTCTGTCGCCTCCGTAATTGCCTGTGCGGGTGTCACCACGGCGGTGGTTATCAACCTGACTGAAAGCCTGTGGATTGGCGTGGCAGCGGGGTTGCTGCTTGGCATTCTCTGTGGCCTGGTCAATGGCTTTGTTATCGCCAAACTGAAAATAAATGCTCTGATCACAACACTGGCAACGATGCAGATTGTTCGAGGTCTGGCGTACATCATTTCAGACGGTAAAGCGGTCGGTATCGAAGATGAAAGCTTCTTTGCCCTTGGTTACGCTAACTGGTTCGGTCTGCCTGCGCCAATCTGGCTCACCGTCGCGTGTCTGATTATCTTTGGTTTGTTGCTGAATAAAACCACCTTTGGTCGTAACACCCTGGCGATTGGCGGGAACGAAGAGGCTGCGCGTCTGGCGGGTGTACCGGTTGTTCGCACCAAAATTATTATCTTTGTTCTCTCTGGCCTGGTATCTGCGATAGCCGGAATTATTCTGGCTTCACGTATGACTAGTGGGCAGCCAATGACGTCGATTGGTTATGAGCTTATTGTTATCTCCGCCTGCGTTTTAGGTGGCGTTTCTCTGAAAGGTGGCATCGGAAAAATCTCATATGTGGTGGCGGGTATCTTAATTTTAGGCACCGTGGAAAACGCCATGAACCTGCTTAATATTTCTCCTTTCGCGCAGTACGTGGTTCGCGGCTTAATCCTGCTGGCAGCGGTGATCTTCGACCGTTACAAGCAAAAAGCGAAACGCACTGTCTGATGCTTTTTTCCACAACAATTTAACGTTTTTTCCCACCACAGCCAGCCGCCACAACGGTTGGCTGTTCTTCATTGCAAATGGCGACCCCCGTCACACTGTCTATACTTACATGTCTGTAAAGCGCGTTCTGCGCAAAACAATAAGAAAAGAGAAGGAGGAGAGCCGGGTGACAGAACCGTTAACCGAAACCCCTGAACTATCCGCGAAATATGCCTGGTTTTTTGATCTTGATGGAACGCTGGCGGAAATCAAACCGCATCCCGATCAGGTCGTCGTGCCTGACAACATTCTGCAAGGACTACAGCTACTGGCAACCGCAAGTGATGGTGCATTGGCATTGATATCAGGGCGCTCAATGGTGGAGCTTGACGCACTGGCAAAACCTTATCGCTTCCCGTTAGCGGGCGTGCATGGGGCGGAGCGCCGTGACATCAATGGTAAAACACATATCGTTCATCTGCCGGATGCGATTGCGCGTGATATTAGCGTGCAACTGCATACAGTCATCGCTCAGTATCCCGGCGCGGAGCTGGAGGCGAAAGGGATGGCTTTTGCGCTGCATTATCGTCAGGCTCCGCAGCATGAAGACGCATTAATGACATTAGCGCAACGTATTACTCAGATCTGGCCACAAATGGCGTTACAGCAGGGAAAGTGTGTTGTCGAGATCAAACCGAGAGGTACCAGTAAAGGTGAGGCAATTGCAGCTTTTATGCAGGAAGCTCCCTTTATCGGGCGAACGCCCGTATTTCTGGGCGATGATTTAACCGATGAATCTGGCTTCGCAGTCGTTAACCGACTGGGCGGAATGTCAGTAAAAATTGGCACAGGTGCAACTCAGGCATCATGGCGACTGGCGGGTGTGCCGGATGTCTGGAGCTGGCTTGAAATGATAACCACCGCATTACAACAAAAAAGAGAAAATAACAGGAGTGATGACTATGAGTCGTTTAGTCGTAGTATCTAACCGGATTGCACCACCAGACGAGCACGCCGCCAGTGCCGGTGGCCTTGCCGTTGGCATACTGGGGGCACTGAAAGCCGCAGGCGGACTGTGGTTTGGCTGGAGTGGTGAAACAGGGAATGAGGATCAGCCGCTAAAAAAGGTGAAAAAAGGTAACATTACGTGGGCCTCTTTTAACCTCAGCGAACAGGACCTTGACGAATACTACAACCAATTCTCCAATGCCGTTCTCTGGCCCGCTTTTCATTATCGGCTCGATCTGGTGCAATTTCAGCGTCCTGCCTGGGACGGCTATCTACGCGTAAATGCGTTGCTGGCAGATAAATTACTGCCGCTGTTGCAAGACGATGACATTATCTGGATCCACGATTATCACCTGTTGCCATTTGCGCATGAATTACGCAAACGGGGAGTGAATAATCGCATTGGTTTCTTTCTGCATATTCCTTTCCCGACACCGGAAATCTTCAACGCGCTGCCGACATATGACACCTTGCTTGAACAGCTTTGTGATTATGATTTGCTGGGTTTCCAGACAGAAAACGATCGTCTGGCGTTCCTGGATTGTCTTTCTAACCTGACCCGCGTCACGACACGTAGCGCAAAAAGCCATACAGCCTGGGGCAAAGCATTTCGAACAGAAGTCTACCCGATCGGCATTGAACCGAAAGAAATAGCCAAACAGGCTGCCGGGCCACTGCCGCCAAAACTGGCGCAACTTAAAGCGGAACTGAAAAACGTACAAAATATCTTTTCTGTCGAACGGCTGGATTATTCCAAAGGTTTGCCAGAGCGTTTTCTCGCCTATGAAGCGTTGCTGGAAAAATATCCGCAGCATCATGGTAAAATTCGTTATACCCAGATTGCACCAACGTCGCGTGGTGATGTGCAAGCCTATCAGGATATTCGTCATCAGCTCGAAAATGAAGCTGGACGAATTAATGGTAAATACGGGCAATTAGGCTGGACGCCGCTTTATTATTTGAATCAGCATTTTGACCGTAAATTACTGATGAAAATATTCCGCTACTCTGACGTGGGCTTAGTGACGCCACTGCGTGACGGGATGAACCTGGTAGCAAAAGAGTATGTTGCTGCTCAGGACCCAGCCAACCCGGGCGTTCTTGTTCTTTCGCAATTTGCGGGAGCGGCAAACGAGTTAACGTCGGCGTTAATTGTTAACCCCTACGATCGTGACGAAGTTGCAGCTGCGCTGGATCGTGCATTGACTATGTCGCTGGCGGAACGTATTTCCCGTCATGCAGAAATGCTGGACGTTATCGTGAAAAACGATATTAACCACTGGCAGGAGTGCTTCATTAGCGACCTAAAGCAGATAGTTCCGCGAAGCGCGGAAAGCCAGCAGCGCGATAAAGTTGCTACCTTTCCAAAGCTTGCGTAGGAGCGGTTAATCTCCCGTAAGTGGAACTAACAGCACATCGACCTCACTTGAGGCAATAACTCTTTTCGCCGAGCAGGATGCTCGCGAAAAGAAACTGTGATTGTGATTACCGCAAATCACCAAATCGAAATGATGTTTGTGACATACTTCCAGAATATGTTCGCTTAACTCACCGTAGGCAATAAACGTCTTGTCAACGGGATACCCCGCATCCTGAATTAACTTATCAAGAAAGCTTTGCGTTTCTTCTTGCATCACGCTGCGTAAATCTTCAAGCATCGGCGCGGCTAATTGATTGTACATTTCCGGGTCGGAAGCGAGAGTAATTAAACTGATGTGTCCCTTTACTGGCCTGGCGATAGATACCGCTTTTGCCAGCAGTTGCTGACTTTCCGGTGTAACCGCAACAGCGACAAGAATATTGCTATAGCTCATAACCTGTTCCTTATTCTGTGAACTTCAGGTGACATTAAAGCTTTACTCCTAATGGAGAAACGACGCAATCCCAACTCGGTCAAACAGGTAAATATTAGTCTGATTATTAGTAAAGACAATTAATCAATCACTCCCGGTGATCATATAATTTCAAATGTAATTATAAGAAAATAGTGTACTGATTCTCCGCATTAAACAAGTGGTTAATATATGTAAAACATTTCATTAACATTAAGTTGATTGTTGCCTTTCTTTGTATTTAATTAGTTTGTTGTGCGGTAAGTGTCTGTTTAAAAATAGCTTATCTGGTATTGCATGAAAGTGATTATTTATAGCAGATGATTATTTACGGTGAGTTATTTTAACTGTGCGCAACATCCCATTTCGATTATTCCTGTTTCAGTTTTGCTTGCTAGCGTAGCGAAAAACTTTTTAACAGATTGAAATACACCCAAAACAAAAGTATGACTTATACATTTATGTTAAGTAATTGAGTGTTTTGTGTGATCTGCATCACACATTATTGAAAATCGCAGCCCCCCTCCGTTGTATGTGCGTGTAGTGACGAGTACAGTTGCGTCGATTTAGGAAAAATCTTAGATAAGTGTAAAGACCCATTTCTATTTGTAAGGACATATTAAACCAAAAAGGTGGTTCTGCTTATTGCAGCTTATCGCAACTATTCTAATGCTAATTATTTTTTACCGGGGCTTCCCGGCGACATCACGGGGTGCGGTGAAACCGCATAAAAATAAAGTTGGTTATTCTGGGTGGGAATAATGCATACCTCCGAGTTGCTGAAACACATTTATGACATCAACTTGTCATATTTACTACTTGCACAGCGTTTGATTGTTCAGGACAAAGCGTCCGCTATGTTTCGTCTCGGCATAAATGAAGAAATGGCGACAACGTTAGCGGCACTGACTCTTCCGCAAATGGTTAAGCTGGCAGAAACCAATCAACTGGTTTGTCACTTCCGTTTTGACAGCCACCAGACGATTACTCAGTTGACGCAAGATTCCCGCGTTGACGATCTCCAGCAAATTCATACCGGCATCATGCTCTCAACACGCTTGCTGAATGATGTTAATCAGCCTGAAGAAGCGCTGCGCAAGAAAAGGGCCTGATCATGAGTGAAAAAAGCATTGTTCAGGAAGCGCAGGATATTCAGCTGGCAATGGAATTGATCACCCTGGGCGCTCGTTTGCAGATGCTGGAAAGCGAAACACAGTTAAGTCGCGGACGCCTGATAAAACTTTATAAAGAACTGCGCGGAAGCCCACCGCCGAAAGGCATGCTGCCATTCTCAACCGACTGGTTTATGACCTGGGAACAAAACGTTCATGCTTCGATGTTCTGTAATGCATGGCAGTTTTTACTGAAAACCGGTTTGTGTAATGGCGTCGATGCGGTGATCAAAGCCTACCGTTTATACCTTGAACAGTGCCCACAAGCAGAAGAAGGACCACTGCTGGCATTAACCCGTGCCTGGACATTGGTGCGGTTTGTTGAAAGTGGATTACTGCAACTTTCCAGCTGCAACTGCTGCGGCGGCAATTTTATTACCCACGCTCACCAGCCTGTTGGCAGCTTTGCCTGCAGCTTATGTCAACCGCCATCCCGGGCAGTAAAAAGACGTAAACTTTCCCAGAATCCTGCCGATATTATCCCACAACTGCTGGATGAACAGAGAGTACAGGCTGTTTAACTGATACGGTGAGGCGCAACATTCCAGCAGCGGTAACGACGTACCGCTGCTTTTTTTTGCCCCAATCGCGCGTTAACGCCTGACGACTGAACATCCTGTCATGGTCAACAGTGAAAGGATGATGTCGTGCTTATCTTATTAGGTTACCTGGTTGTTCTCGGTACAGTTTTCGGCGGTTATTTGATGACCGGTGGAAGCCTTGGAGCACTCTATCAACCCGCTGAACTGGTGATTATTGCCGGTGCAGGGATTGGGTCGTTTATCGTCGGCAATAATGGCAAAGCGATTAAAGGCACGCTGAAGGCGCTGCCGTTGCTGTTTCGTCGCTCCAAATACACCAAAGCAATGTATATGGATCTGCTGGCTCTGCTTTATCGGTTGATGGCGAAATCGCGGCAGATGGGGATGTTTTCGCTGGAACGTGATATTGAAAATCCCCGTGAGAGCGAGATCTTCGCCAGCTACCCACGCATCCTCGCGGATAGCGTCATGCTTGATTTTATCGTCGATTATCTGCGTCTGATTATCAGCGGTCATATGAACACCTTCGAAATCGAAGCCCTGATGGATGAAGAGATTGAGACGCACGAAAGCGAGGCAGAAGTCCCGGCGAACAGTCTGGCGCTGGCCGGGGACTCACTTCCGGCGTTTGGTATTGTCGCGGCTGTAATGGGGGTTGTTCACGCGTTAGGTTCAGCCGATCGTCCTGCCGCCGAGCTGGGTGCGCTTATCGCACATGCGATGGTGGGGACTTTCCTCGGCATTTTATTGGCTTACGGATTTATTTCCCCATTAGCGAGTGTTTTACGTCAGAAAAGCGCCGAAACCAGCAAAATGATGCAGTGCGTCAAAGTCACTCTGCTTTCTAATCTGAACGGTTACGCACCGCCTATCGCCGTTGAGTTTGGTCGCAAAACGCTCTATTCCAGCGAACGTCCGTCGTTTATTGAACTGGAAGAGCATGTGCGTGCGGTGAAAAATCCGCAACAACAGACGACAACCGAGGAAGCATGAAGAATCAAGCGCATCCGATTATTGTCGTCAAACGACGCAAAGCCAAAAGCCACGGGGCAGCACATGGATCGTGGAAGATTGCTTATGCCGACTTTATGACTGCGATGATGGCCTTTTTTCTGGTGATGTGGCTGATCTCCATCTCCAGCCCAAAAGAGCTGATTCAGATTGCGGAGTACTTCCGGACTCCACTGGCGACTGCGGTTACGGGCGGCGATCGCATTTCTAATAGTGAAAGCCCAATTCCCGGCGGTGGTGATGATTACACCCAAAGCCAGGGGGAAGTGAATAAGCAGCCGAACATCGAAGAGCTGAAAAAACGCATGGAGCAAAGTCGATTGCGGAAATTGCGGGGTGATCTCGACCAGTTGATAGAGTCCGATCCGAAACTGCGGGCGTTACGTCCCCATCTCAAAATCGATCTGGTCCAGGAAGGTCTACGTATTCAGATCATCGATAGCCAGAATCGCCCGATGTTTAGAACCGGCAGTGCCGATGTCGAACCCTATATGCGCGACATTCTGCGTGCCATTGCGCCTGTACTGAACGGTATTCCCAACCGTATTAGCCTTTCAGGTCATACCGATGATTTCCCCTACGCCAGCGGTGAGAAAGGATATAGCAACTGGGAGCTTTCTGCCGATCGGGCCAATGCATCCCGCCGCGAACTGATGGTCGGAGGGTTGGATAGCGGCAAAGTGTTACGTGTCGTCGGCATGGCGGCAACGATGGGCTTAAGCGATCGCGGACCTGATGATGCCGTCAACCGTCGCATCAGCCTGCTGGTACTGAACAAACAAGCCGAACAGGCCATTTTGCATGAAAACGCCGAAAGCCAGAATGAGCCAGTAAGCGCCCTGGAAAAACCTGAGGTTGCACCACAGGTCAGTGTTCCCACAATGCCATCAGCCGAACCGAGGTGACAGCGTGAGCATGGATATAAGCGATTTTTATCAGACATTTTTTGATGAAGCGGACGAACTGTTGGCTGACATGGAGCAGCATCTGCTGGTTTTGCAGCCGGAAGCGCCAGATGCCGAACAATTGAATGCCATCTTTCGGGCTGCCCACTCGATCAAAGGAGGGGCAGGAACTTTTGGCTTCAGCGTTTTGCAGGAAACCACGCATCTGATGGAAAACCTGCTCGATGAAGCCAGACGAGGTGAGATGCAACTCAACACCGACATTATCAATCTGTTTTTGGAAACGAAGGACATCATGCAAGAACAGCTCGACGCTTATAAACAGTCGCAAGAGCCGGATGCCGCCAGCTTCGATTATATCTGCCAGGCCTTGCGTCAACTGGCATTAGAAGCGAAAGGCGAAACGCCATCCGCAGTGACCCGATTAAGTGTGGTTGCCAAAAGTGAACCGCAAGATGAGCAGAATCGCAGTCAGTCGCCGCGACGAATTATCCTTTCGCGCCTGAAGGCCGGGGAAGTCGACCTGCTGGAAGAAGAACTGGGACATCTGACAACGTTAACTGACGTGGTGAAAGGGGCGGATTCGCTCTCGGCAATATTACCGGGCGACATCGCCGAAGATGACATCACAGCGGTACTCTGTTTTGTGATTGAAGCCGATCAGATTACCTTTGAAACAGTAGAAGTCTCGCCAAAAATATCCACCCCACCAGTGCTTAAACTGGCAGCCGAACAAGCGCCAACCGGCCGCGTGGAGCGGGAAAAAACGACGCGCAGCAGTGAATCCACCAGCATCCGTGTAGCGGTAGAAAAGGTTGATCAATTAATTAACCTCGTCGGCGAGCTGGTTATCACCCAGTCCATGCTTGCCCAGCGTTCCAGCGAACTGGACCCGGTTAATCATGGTGATTTGATAACCAGCATGGGGCAGTTACAACGTAACGCCCGTGATTTGCAGGAATCAGTGATGTCGATTCGCATGATGCCGATGGAATATGTTTTTAGTCGCTATCCCCGGCTGGTGCGTGATCTGGCGGGAAAACTCGGCAAGCAGGTAGAACTGACGCTGGTGGGCAGTTCCACTGAGCTCGACAAGAGCCTGATAGAACGCATTATCGACCCGCTGACCCACCTGGTACGCAATAGCCTCGATCACGGTATTGAACTGCCAGAAAAACGGCTCGCCGCAGGTAAAAACAGCGTCGGAAATTTAATTCTGTCTGCCGAACATCAGGGCGGCAACATTTGCATTGAAGTGACCGACGATGGGGCGGGGCTAAACCGTGAGCGAATTCTGGCAAAAGCGGCCTCGCAAGGTTTGACCGTCAGCGAAAACATGAGCGACGACGAAGTTGCAATGCTGATATTTGCACCTGGCTTCTCCACGGCGGAGCAGGTCACCGACGTCTCCGGGCGCGGCGTCGGCATGGACGTCGTTAAACGTAATATCCAGGAGATGGGCGGTCATGTCGAAATCCAGTCGAAGCAGGGTACTGGCACTACGATCCGCATTTTACTGCCGCTGACGTTGGCCATCCTCGACGGCATGTCCGTACGCGTTGCGGATGAAGTTTTCATTCTGCCGCTGAATGCTGTCATGGAATCACTGCAACCCCGTGAAGCCGATCTGCATCCACTGGCCGGCGGCGAGCGGGTGCTGGAAGTGCGGGGTGAATATCTGCCCATCGTCGAACTGTGGAAAGTGTTCAACGTCGCGGGCGCGAAAACCGAAGCTACCCAGGGAATTGTGGTGATCTTACAAAGTGGCGGTCGCCGCTACGCCTTGCTGGTGGATCAATTAATTGGTCAACACCAGGTTGTGGTTAAAAACCTTGAAAGTAACTATCGCAAAGTCCCCGGCATTTCTGCTGCGACCATTCTTGGCGACGGCAGCGTGGCACTGATTGTTGATGTCTCCGCCTTGCAGGCGATAAACCGCGAACAACGTATGGCGAACACCGCCGCCTGAATGAGTAAAAAGGTAACAATATGACCGGTATGACGAATGTAACAAAGCTGGCCAGCGAGCCGTCAGGCCAGGAATTTCTGGTATTTACCCTTGGTGATGAAGAGTACGGTATTGATATTCTGAAAGTGCAGGAGATCCGTGGCTACGATCAGGTAACACGGATTGCAAACACGCCAGCGTTTATCAAAGGCGTCACGAATCTGCGCGGCGTTATTGTGCCGATTGTTGACTTACGAATTAAGTTCAGCCAGGTGGATGTGGACTATAACGACAACACGGTAGTTATCGTCCTGAATCTCGGACAACGGGTGGTTGGCATCGTGGTTGACGGCGTCTCAGACGTGCTTTCATTGACGGCGGAGCAAATTCGTCCGGCACCAGAATTTGCCGTGACGCTTTCAACAGAATATCTCACTGGACTGGGCGCACTGGGCGACCGGATGTTGATTCTGGTGAACATCGAAAAACTGCTGAACAGCGAAGAGATGGCGCTGTTAGATAGCGCGGCGTCAGAAGTGGCGTAATTCTCCCGATTTCCTCAATTGAAATGAACCCGATGATCTGCGCATCGGGTTTTTTATTTCAATTTCGCGGCGGGTGGCATCAGCAATAAAGTTTCCCCCCTCCTTGCCGATAACGAGATCAACTTGTTTTCAGGAAGGTGCCTTATGATTAACCGTATCCGCGTAGTCACGCTGTTGGTAATGGTGCTGGGGGTATTCGCACTGTTACAGCTTATTTCCGGCAGTCTGTTTTTTTCTTCCCTTCACCATAGCCAGAAGAGCTTTGTGGTTTCCAATCAATTACGGGAACAGCAGGGCGAGCTGACGTCAACCTGGGATTTAATGCTGCAAACGCGCATTAACCTGAGTCGTTCAGCGGTACGGATGATGATGGATTCCTCCAATCAACAAAGTAACGCCAAAGTTGAATTGCTCGATAGCGCCAGGAAAACATTGGCGCAGGCAGCGACGCATTATAAAAAATTCAAAAGCATGGCACCGTTACCTGAAATGGTCGCTACCAGTCGTAATATTGATGAAAAATATAAAAACTATTACACAGCGTTAACTGAACTGATTGATTATCTAGATTATGGCAATACTGGAGCTTATTTCGCTCAGCCAACCCAGGGAATGCAAAATGCAATGGGCGAAGCGTTTGCTCAGTACGCCCTCAGCAGTGAAAAACTGTATCGCGATATCGTCACTGACAACGCAGATGATTACCGATTTGCCCAGTGGCAACTGGCGGTTATCGCGCTGGTGGTGGTATTGATTCTGCTGGTGGCGTGGTACGGCATTCGCCGTATGTTGCTTACTCCGCTGGCAAAAATTATTGCTCACATTCGCGAAATCGCCGGTGGTAACCTGGCGAATACCCTGACCATTGACGGGCGCAGTGAAATGGGCGACCTGGCGCAGAGCGTTTCACATATGCAACGCTCTTTGACTGACACCGTCACTCATGTCCGCGAAGGTTCAGATGCCATCTATGCCGGTACCCGTGAAATTGCGGCGGGCAACACCGATCTTTCCTCCCGTACTGAACAGCAGGCATCCGCGCTGGAAGAAACTGCCGCCAGCATGGAGCAGCTCACCGCGACAGTGAAGCAAAACGCCGATAACGCCCGCCAGGCCTCGCAACTGGCGCGAAGTGCCTCCGACACCGCCCAGCACGGCGGCAAAGTGGTGGATGGCGTAGTGAAAACGATGCATGAGATCGCCGATAGTTCGAAGAAAATTGCCGACATTATCAGCGTTATCGACGGTATTGCCTTCCAGACTAATATCCTCGCGCTGAATGCCGCGGTTGAAGCCGCGCGTGCGGGTGAACAGGGCCGTGGTTTTGCCGTGGTGGCGGGTGAAGTGCGTAATCTTGCCAGTCGCAGCGCCCAGGCGGCAAAAGAGATCAAAGCCCTCATTGAAGACTCCGTCGCACGCGTTGATACCGGTTCGGTGCTGGTCGAAAGCGCCGGGGAAACAATGAACAATATCGTCAATGCTGTCACTCGCGTGACTGACATTATGGGCGAGATTGCATCGGCATCGGATGAACAGAGCCGTGGCATCGATCAAGTCGCATTGGCGGTTTCGGAAATGGATCGCGTCACGCAACAGAACGCATCGCTGGTGCAGGAATCAGCTGCCGCCGCCGCTGCGCTGGAAGAACAGGCGAGTCGTTTAACGCAAGCGGTTTCCGCGTTCCGTCTGGCAGCCAGCCCACTCACCAATAAACCGCAAACACCATCCCGTCCTGCCAGTGAGCAACCACCGGCACAGCCACGACTGCGAATTGCTGAACAAGATCCAAACTGGGAAACATTTTGACGAGTATTTACTAACGCGGTCATTGCCGCCTGATGGGGAGCGTTGATGTTTAATCGTATTCGAATTTCGACCACGCTGTTTTTAATTTTGATTCTCTGCGGGATCTTGCAGATTGGCAGTAACGGCATGTCTTTTTGGGCATTTCGCGACGATTTGCAACGACTGAATCAGGTCGAGCAGAGCAATCAGCAACGTGCGGCATTAGCGCAAACTCGGGCGGTAATGTTACAGGCCAGTACCGCGCTGAACAAAGCGGGCACTCTGACGGCACTTAGCTATCCGGCGGATGACATTAAAACGTTGATGACGACGGCGCGCGCCAGTCTGACGCAATCCACCACGCTGTTTAAAAGTTTTATGGCGATGACTGCGGGCAACGAGCACGTCAGGGCATTGCAAAAAGAGACGGAGAAAAGTTTTGCCCGCTGGCACAACGATCTCGAACATCAGGCGACCTGGCTTGAAAGTAATCAACTTTCGGATTTCCTCACTGCGCCGGTGCAGGGATCACAGAATGCGTTTGACGTTAACTTTGAGGCCTGGCAGCTGGAGATCAACCATGTGCTGGAAGCCGCCAGTGCGCAAAGCCAGCGTAACTATCAGATTTCGGCACTGGTGTTTATCAGCATGATTATTGTTGCGGCGATCTACATCAGCAGTGCGCTGTGGTGGACGCGCAAGATGATTGTTCAACCACTGGCCATTATCGGTAGCCATTTTGACAGCATTGCTGCGGGTAATCTGGCGCGTCCGATTGCGGTATATGGTCGTAATGAGATCACCGCCATTTTTGCCAGTCTGAAGACCATGCAGCAGGCTTTGCGTGGGACGGTAAGTGATGTGCGTAAGGGAAGCCAGGAGATGCACATTGGTATCGCGGAGATTGTCGCAGGCAATAACGATCTCTCAAGTCGTACCGAACAGCAGGCGGCATCGCTGGCACAAACGGCCGCCAGTATGGAGCAATTAACCGCCACGGTAGGGCAAAACGCCGATAACGCACGACAGGCGTCGGAACTGGCAAAAAATGCCGCGACAACGGCGCAGGCGGGCGGTGTTCAGGTCAGTACCATGACTCACACCATGCAGGAGATCGCCACCAGCTCGCAAAAAATTGGCGACATTATCAGCGTTATCGACGGAATTGCTTTCCAGACCAATATTCTGGCCCTGAATGCGGCAGTGGAAGCGGCTCGCGCCGGAGAGCAGGGGCGTGGTTTTGCGGTAGTGGCAGGTGAAGTGCGCAATCTTGCCAGCCGTAGCGCGCAGGCAGCAAAAGAGATCAAAGGGCTGATCGAAGAGTCAGTCAATCGTGTCCAGCAGGGTTCGAAACTGGTGAATAACGCCGCCGCGACCATGATCGATATTGTCAGTTCGGTGACCCGCGTGAACGACATTATGGGAGAAATTGCCTCTGCGTCGGAAGAACAACAGCGGGGGATTGAGCAGGTTGCACAGGCTGTCAGCCAGATGGATCAGGTGACTCAGCAGAACGCCTCGCTGGTAGAAGAAGCGGCGGTGGCAACGGAACAACTGGCGAATCAGGCCGACCATCTTTCGTCGCGTGTGGCGGTATTTACCCTTGAAGAACATGAAGTAGCACGACATGAGTCGGCGCAGTTACAAATTGCGCCAGTGGTATCCTGAAGTGATTGAGAAGGCGCTATGACTTCATCTCTGCCCTGTGGGCAAACGTCTTTATTGTTACAGATGACCGAGCGCCTGGCGCTTTCCGACGCGCATTTTCGGCGGATAAGTCAATTGATCTATCAACGAGCCGGGATCGTTCTGGCTGACCATAAACGCGACATGGTTTACAACCGACTGGTTCGTCGTTTGCGTTCGCTGGGACTGACGGATTTCGGTCATTATCTGAACTTGCTGGAATCTAATCAGCACAGCGGTGAGTGGCAGGCGTTTATCAATTCGCTGACCACGAATCTGACGGCATTTTTCCGTGAGGCACACCATTTCCCTCTGCTCGCGGATCACGCACGTCGCCGTTCTGGCGAGTATCGCGTATGGAGCGCGGCGGCTTCGACCGGCGAAGAGCCGTACAGCATTGCGATGACGCTGGCTGACACATTGGGCACCGCGCCCGGACGCTGGAAAGTGTTTGCCAGTGATATCGACACCGAAGTGCTGGAAAAAGCCAGAAGCGGTATTTATCGCCATGAAGAGTTGAAAAACCTGACGCCGCAGCAACTGCAACGGTATTTCATGCGAGGGACGGGACCGCATGAAGGGCTGGTACGCGTGCGTCAGGAGCTGGCGAACTATGTTGATTTTGCCCCGCTGAATCTACTGGCGAAACAGTACACCGTGCCGGGGCCGTTTGATGCGATCTTCTGTCGTAACGTCATGATCTACTTCGATCAAAATACCCAGCAGGAGATTTTGCGCCGCTTTGTTCCGCTCCTTAAACCCGACGGATTGCTGTTTGCGGGTCACTCTGAAAACTTTAGCCACCTTGAGCGCCGCTTCACGCTGCGTGGTCAGACGGTGTATGCGCTAAGTAAGGATTAACGATGAGCAAAATCAGGGTGTTATCTGTCGATGATTCGGCACTGATGCGCCAGATCATGACAGAAATCATCAACAGCCATAGCGACATGGAAATGGTGGCGACCGCGCCTGATCCGCTGGTCGCGCGTGACTTGATTAAGAAATTCAATCCCGATGTGCTGACGCTGGATGTTGAAATGCCGCGGATGGACGGACTGGATTTCCTCGAAAAATTAATGCGTTTGCGTCCAATGCCCGTTGTGATGGTTTCTTCCTTGACCGGCAAAGGATCAGAAGTCACGCTGCGCGCGCTGGAGCTGGGGGCAATAGATTTTGTCACCAAACCGCAACTGGGTATTCGCGAAGGAATGCTGGCGTATAGCGAAATGATTGCTGAAAAGGTGCGTACGGCAGCAAAGGCGAGCCTTGCAGCACATAAGCCATTGTCAGCACCGACAACGCTGAAGGCGGGTCCGTTGTTGAGTTCTGAAAAACTGATTGCGATTGGTGCTTCAACGGGTGGAACTGAGGCAATTCGTCACGTACTGCAACCGTTGCCGCTTTCCAGCCCGGCATTGTTAATTACCCAACATATGCCGCCCGGTTTCACCCGCTCTTTTGCCGACAGACTTAATAAGCTTTGCCAGATCGGGGTTAAAGAAGCCGAAGACGGAGAACGTGTCTTGCCGGGGCATGCCTATATTGCGCCGGGCGATCGGCATATGGAGCTGTCGCGTAGTGGCGCAAATTACCAAATCAAAATTCACGATGGCCCGGCGGTTAACCGTCATCGGCCTTCGGTAGATGTGTTGTTCCATTCTGTCGCCAAACAGGCGGGGCGTAATGCGGTTGGGGTGATCCTGACCGGTATGGGCAACGACGGCGCGGCGGGAATGTTGGCGATGCGTCAGGCGGGGGCATGGACCCTTGCGCAAAACGAAGCAAGTTGCGTGGTGTTCGGCATGCCGCGCGAGGCCATCAATATGGGTGGTGTCTGCGAAGTGGTCGATCTTAGCCAGGTAAGCCAGCAAATGTTGGCAAAAATTAGTGCCGGACAGGCGATACGTATTTAAATCAGGAGTGTGAAATGGCGGATAAAGAACTTAAATTTTTGGTTGTGGATGACTTTTCCACCATGCGACGCATAGTGCGTAACCTGCTGAAAGAGCTGGGATTCAATAATGTTGAGGAAGCGGAAGATGGCGTCGACGCTCTCAATAAGTTGCAGGCAGGCGGTTATGGATTTGTTATCTCCGACTGGAACATGCCCAATATGGATGGCCTGGAATTGCTGAAAACAATTCGTGCGGATGGCGCGATGTCGGCATTGCCAGTGTTAATGGTGACTGCAGAAGCGAAGAAAGAGAACATCATTGCTGCGGCGCAAGCGGGGGCCAGTGGCTATGTGGTGAAGCCATTTACCGCCGCGACGCTGGAGGAAAAACTCAACAAAATCTTTGAGAAACTGGGCATGTGAGGATGCGACTATGATGCAACCATCAATCAAACCTGCTGACGAGCATTCAGCTGGCGATATCATTGCGCGCATCGGCAGCCTGACGCGTATGCTGCGCGACAGTTTGCGGGAACTGGGGCTGGATCAGGCCATTGCCGAAGCGGCGGAAGCCATCCCCGATGCGCGCGATCGTTTGTACTATGTTGTGCAGATGACCGCCCAGGCTGCGGAGCGGGCGCTGAACAGTGTTGAGGCGTCACAACCGCATCAGGATCAAATGGAGAAATCAGCAAAAGCGTTAACCCAACGTTGGGATGACTGGTTTGCCGATCCGATTGACCTTGCCGACGCCCGTGAACTGGTAACAGATACACGACAATTTCTGGCAGATGTACCCGCGCATACCAGCTTTACTAACGCGCAACTGCTGGAAATCATGATGGCGCAGGATTTTCAGGATCTCACCGGGCAGGTCATTAAGCGGATGATGGATGTCATTCAGGAGATCGAACGCCAGTTGCTGATGGTGCTGTTGGAAAACATCCCGGAACAGGAGTCGCATCCAAAACGTGAAAACCAGAGTTTGCTTAATGGACCTCAGGTCGATACCAGCAAAGCCGGTGTGGTAGCCAGTCAGGATCAGGTGGACGATTTGTTGGATAGTCTTGGATTTTGATTTGTATTGCCTGATGTGGCGTGACCACGTCATATCAGGCGGTCTGATAAGGCGATGACGCCGCATCCGACAAACGCACACTATGCTTGATGTGTGGCAGCAAAAGCCCTAAATCCCGCCTGTTTTGCCCCTTACTCAAACCATTGAACGCTTTGCGCTCTGGCATCATTCACGCTTAATACTCTTTCCAGGATTGGCGACGTGTCTGACGAGAGCGACGACAAAACAGAAGCCCCCACACCTCACCGACTAGAAAAAGCGCGGGAAGAGGGGCAAATCCCGCGTTCCCGTGAACTGACCTCACTGCTGATTTTGCTGGTGGGCGTTAGTGTTATCTGGTTTGGCGGTGTGTCGCTGGCCCGTCGATTGTCGGGCATGCTCTCCGCTGGGCTGCATTTTGATCACAGTATTATCAATGACCCGAATCTGATCCTCGGGCAGATTATTCTGCTGATCAGAGAAGCCATGCTGGCGCTGCTGCCGCTGATTAGCGGCGTGGTGCTGGTGGCGCTCATTTCTCCGGTCATGCTGGGAGGGCTGGTATTTAGCGGCAAATCCTTGCAGCCGAAGTTTTCCAAACTCAACCCGCTACCGGGCATTAAACGGATGTTCTCGGCTCAGACTGGCGCGGAGTTGCTTAAAGCAATTTTGAAAACCATCCTGGTTGGCAGCGTGACGGGGTTTTTTCTCTGGCATCACTGGCCGCAGATGATGCGCTTAATGGCCGAGTCTCCGATTACCGCCATGGGTAATGCGATGGATTTGGTAGGGCTATGCGCACTGCTGGTGGTGCTTGGTGTCATTCCAATGGTGGGATTTGACGTCTTTTTCCAAATATTCAGCCACCTGAAAAAGCTGCGTATGTCACGGCAGGATATTCGTGATGAGTTCAAACAAAGCGAAGGTGACCCTCATGTTAAAGGGCGGATCCGTCAGATGCAGCGAGCTGCTGCACGGCGTCGGATGATGGCCGATGTGCCGAAAGCTGATGTCATTGTCAATAACCCGACCCACTATTCGGTAGCGTTGCAGTATGACGAAAACAAAATGAGCGCACCGAAAGTGGTCGCTAAAGGTGCAGGGCTGGTCGCGCTGCGCATTCGTGAAATTGGCGCTGAAAATAACGTCCCGACGCTTGAAGCGCCGCCGCTGGCGCGAGCGCTGTATCGACATGCGGAGATTGGTCAACAAATCCCGGGTCAACTGTACGCCGCGGTGGCGGAAGTGCTGGCCTGGGTCTGGCAACTGAAACGCTGGCGTCTGGCTGGTGGACAGCGCCCTGTACAACCTACTCATCTTCCGGTGCCGGAAGCCCTGGATTTTATTAACGAGAAACCGACCCATGAGTAATCTGGCCGCGATGCTGCGCCTGCCCGCAAACCTGAAATCGACACAATGGCAGATCCTTGCCGGACCGATTTTGATCCTGTTGATCTTGTCGATGATGGTGCTGCCACTGCCCGCATTCATACTCGACCTGTTGTTTACCTTCAATATTGCCTTGTCGATCATGGTGTTGCTGGTGGCGATGTTTACCCAGCGCACGCTTGAGTTTGCTGCGTTTCCGACCATTCTGTTGTTTACTACGTTGTTGCGTCTGGCACTTAACGTGGCTTCAACCCGTATCATTTTGATGGAAGGGCATACCGGCGCGGCGGCGGCTGGGAAGGTGGTCGAAGCATTCGGTCACTTCCTCGTTGGTGGCAATTTCGCTATCGGTATCGTGGTGTTTGTCATTCTCGTGATCATCAACTTTATGGTCATTACCAAAGGTGCCGGGCGTATCGCAGAAGTGGGTGCGCGCTTTGTTCTCGATGGTATGCCGGGTAAGCAGATGGCGATTGACGCCGACCTTAACGCTGGATTGATTGGTGAAGATGAGGCGAAAAAACGCCGCTCCGAAGTGACTCAGGAAGCCGATTTTTACGGCTCAATGGACGGGGCAAGTAAGTTTGTTCGCGGCGATGCCATCGCCGGGATCCTCATCATGGTCATTAACGTTGTCGGCGGGTTGCTGGTCGGCGTGCTGCAACATGGCATGAGCATGGGACACGCGGCGGAAAGTTATACGCTATTGACCATTGGCGACGGTCTGGTGGCACAAATTCCGGCGCTGGTGATTTCTACCGCCGCGGGGGTCATCGTTACGCGTGTCAGCACCGATCAGGATGTTGGCGAGCAGATGGTGAATCAGCTTTTCAGTAACCCAAGCGTTATGTTGTTAAGCGCCGCCGTGCTCGGTTTACTCGGCCTGGTGCCTGGAATGCCGAACCTGGTATTTTTGCTGTTCACTGCCGGATTGCTGGGGCTGGCCTGGTGGATACGCGGACGCGAACAAAAAGCGCCTGCCGAACCCAAACCGGTAAAAATGGCAGAGAATAATACCGTTGTCGAAGCGACGTGGAACGATGTACAACTGGAAGATTCTCTGGGAATGGAAGTGGGTTATCGACTGATCCCGATGGTCGATTTCCAGCAGGATGGTGAGTTGTTGGGCCGTATACGCAGTATCCGCAAGAAATTTGCCCAGGAGATGGGATTTCTGCCGCCAGTGGTGCACATTCGCGACAATATGGATCTGCAACCTGCCCGCTATCGCATTTTGATGAAAGGCGTGGAGATTGGCAGTGGTGATGCTTATCCGGGGCGCTGGCTGGCGATTAACCCTGGAACCGCTGCCGGGACGTTACCTGGTGAGGCGACCGTCGATCCGGCATTTGGCCTGAATGCTATCTGGATTGAAAGTGCGCTAAAAGAACAGGCGCAGATTCAGGGGTACACAGTGGTTGAGGCCAGCACGGTGGTAGCAACGCATCTTAACCACCTCATTAGCCAGCATGCCGCAGAGCTGTTTGGTCGTCAGGAGGCGCAACAGCTGTTGGATCGCGTCGCCCAGGAGATGCCAAAGCTGACGGAAGATCTCGTTCCTGGCGTCGTCACGCTCACCACACTGCATAAAGTGCTGCAAAATCTCCTCGATGAAAAAGTACCGATTCGCGATATGCGCACCATTCTCGAAACGCTGGCGGAACATGCGCCCATCCAAAGCGATCCACATGAATTAACCGCCGTCGTGCGCGTGGCGTTGGGACGGGCGATTACCCAGCAGTGGTTTCCTGGCAAAGATGAAGTCCATGTTATTGGCCTCGATACACCGCTGGAACGTTTGTTACTACAGGCGCTGCAGGGCGGGGGAGGACTGGAGCCAGGGCTGGCGGATCGTTTACTGGCGCAAACTCAGGAAGCGCTATCCCGTCAGGAGATGCTGGGTGCGCCGCCAGTATTGTTGGTGAACCACGCGCTGCGACCATTATTGTCTCGCTTCCTGCGCCGCAGCTTGCCGCAGTTAGTGGTCCTGTCGAATCTGGAACTGTCTGATAACCGACATATCCGCATGACGGCGACAATTGGCGGCAAATAATGAGAACCTTATTAGCAATATTATTGTTTCCGCTGCTGGTGCAAGCCGCCGGGGAGGGGATGTGGCAGGCAAGTAGTGTAGGAATTACGCTAAATCATCGCGGTGAGTCGATGTCGTCTGCGCCTCTCTCTACGCGACAACCTGCTTCAGGATTGATGACGCTGGTAGCGTGGCGTTATCAGCTTATCGGCCCGACACCTTCAGGACTGCGGGTTCGCTTGTGTTCGCAATCTCGTTGTGTCGAATTAGAGGGGCAGAGCGGAACCACCGTGGCCTTTTCCGGTATAGCGGCAGCAGAACCGTTGCGATTTATCTGGGAAGTGCCAGGCGGTGGGCGGTTAATTCCACCGCTAAAGGTACAACGTAATGAAGTGATTGTGAATTATCGCTGAAGGACAAAAAAATTACGCGCTCGCGAGTATGTTTAATAACTCAGTGAAAAAGGCTCGATGTCTTGTTGCAATTATTTATCAGGAATAGCTTGCAACAAAACATGCCAAAAAGATGTGAATTATCCTCTTGTCAAAGGGCTTGGATAAAAATCTTCAGAGTTACGGTATAGCTGCAACTGGCGAGTTCGCGTATTGGTCTGTATGATCATACATGAGAGCCATTCTGATTCAGAATAAGGGGCACTTAAATCCTGAACGTCCTCATTTGAAAGGATTAATTCACATTCTTTGTCCCTAAAATCCAGCCAGGCTCGCTGTGATTTTTTAAGCAAGTTAAGTTGTTCGGTATCAGGTTTTTTTACACCTGTGCGTGGCACTTGTTCTATATAACGATAAGCTTCACCATAGGCTTTATTTAATTGCGCATCGACGAGATTGTATTCTTGTCGCAGGCATGATTTGATCACGTTAATGTCAGTATCATCATCTGAATTTTTTTGCCAACAATCTTTGATGGCTGAAATGTCATGGTCGTTTACTATAACCGTATCTTCTGCGTAAGCCTGGCAAGAGATAATGCCTAATGTTAATACAAGAAATTTAAACACTGCGGTATTCCTTAAATTCAACCGTTATCGTTTCCCTGGGGCCGGATATTACGCTTCTGGCCTCTTATCCAACAGTCAGAAAACAATGGCATGTCCATTTTCAGAATACATTTAGATGGCAATAAAAAAGCCTGATCAGGTAACCCTGATCAGGCTTTACTCTCACGAAAAATCGATTACATACGCTCTACTGTCTCAATACCCAGCGTATCCAGACCCAGCTTTAGCGTCTTCGCTGTCAGTTGTGCCAGTTTCAGACGGCTGTTACGCACTTCTTCGTTTTCTGCGCTGAGGATCGGGCAGTGCTCGTAGAAGCCAGAGAACAGACCGGCCAGATCGTACAGGTAAGCACACATCACATGCGGCGTACCTTCACGGGCAACCACAGTGAGGGTTTCTTCAAACTGCAGCAGGCGAGCTGCCAGTTGCGCTTCACGATCTTCACGGATGATTACCGGAGCTGCAGCCAGTTGCTCTTCGTCAATTTCTGCTTTACGGAACACGGACAATACACGCGTGTATGCATACTGCATGTATGGCGCGGTATTACCCTCAAACGCCAGCATGTTGTCCCAGTCGAAGATGTAGTCCGTGGTGCGGTTTTTGGAGAGATCCGCATATTTCACCGCACCAATACCAACCGCGTTAGCCAGTTTTTCCAGCTCGTCGGCTGGCATATCCGGGTTCTTTTCTGCCACCAGACGGCGTGCACGTTCTAGGGCTTCATCCAGCAGATCGGCCAGTTTCACTGTACCACCCGCGCGGGTTTTGAACGGTTTGCCGTCTTTGCCCAGCATCATGCCGAACATGTGGTGTTCCAGCGGTACAGATTCCGGTACATAGCCTGCTTTACGGACGATCGCCCATGCCTGCATCAGGTGTTGATGCTGACGGGAGTCGATGTAATACAGCACGCGATCGGCATGCAGTGTTTCATAACGATATTTCGCACAGGCGATATCAGTGGTGGTGTAGAGATAGCCGCCATCTTTCTTCTGAATGATCACGCCCATCGGTTCGCCTTCCTTGTTTTTAAATTCATCAAGGAATACGACGGTCGCCCCTTCGCTTTCTACTGCCAGACCTTTGGCTTTGAGATCCGCCACAATTCCTGGCAGCATTGGGTTGTAGAGGCTTTCGCCCATCACGTCATCACGGGTCAGCGTCACGTTGAGACGATCGTAAGTGATCTGGTTCTGCGTCATGGTGATGTCGACCAGTTTGCGCCACATCTCGCGGAAATATTCGTCACCGCTTTGCAGTTTTACCACGTAGTTACGTGCACGCTCGGCAAACTCTTCATCTTCGTCGTAATGCTTTTTCGCATCGCGGTAGAAACCTTCAAGGTCAGCCAGCTCCATTTCACCGGCGTTTTCCTGCTGCTGCTTTTCCAGCCATGCAATCAGCATACCGAACTGAGTGCCCCAGTCGCCGACGTGGTTTGCGCGAATCACTTTGTGACCGAGGAACTCCAGAGTACGCACTGCTGCGTCACCAATAATGGTAGAGCGCAGGTGACCGACGTGCATCTCTTTCGCCACGTTTGGCGCAGAGTAGTCAACCACAATGGTCTGTTTTTCTGGCGTAGCAACATCGAGACGATCGGACGCCAGCGCCTGCTGAACATGATCAGCCAGGAATGCCGGATCAAGGAAAATGTTGATAAAGCCTGGACCGGCGATCTCAACTTTGCTGGCGATACCGTTAAGATCCAGATGAGTCAGCACCTGCTCTGCTAATTGTCGCGGTGCCATACCCAGTTTTTTAGCAACTGCCATCATGCCGTTAGCCTGATAGTCGCCGAACTGAACTTTTGCTGACTGACGAACCTGCGGTTCGCAATCCGCAGGCGCGCCTGCCGCAATCATGGCCTGACGGACTTTTTCTGAGAGAAGAGCCTGAATATTCACCGGAATACCTTACATTGATGAAGCGAGCAAAAATTGCCCGCACCAGTTAAAGAAATTAGGGCGGGAGTATACTGCAAATGGCTGTTTTCGTCAGCAACGTGCGCGTGGCGTATTGCCGTTTTCACTATTGCATCAGAAGCGGCGTGAAATCAGCGGTTGGTTGGCACAGGGCAACAGGGTAAATTAACGCTTTTACTGAAAGACGAAGAGTGATTATGGCGAACTGGCAATCTATCGACGAGCTGCAGGATATTGCATCGGATTTACCGCGATTTACACACGCATTAGATGAACTTTCCCGCCGTCTGGGGTTGAATCTCACTCCGCTGACTGCCGATCACATTTCTTTGCGTTGCCATCAAAACGTCACCGCTGAGCGCTGGCGTCGCGGGTTTGAACAGTGTGGCGAGCTTTTGTCAGAAAATATGATCAATGGCAGACCGATTTGTCTGTTTAAATTGCATGAACCGGTACAGGTTGCGCACTGGCAGTTTTCTATTGTGGAGCTACCGTGGCCCGGGGAAAAACGTTACCCACACGAAGGTTGGGAACATATTGAAATCGTTCTGCCGGGTGATCCAGAAACGCTGAATGCCCGTGCGCTGGCATTGCTTTCTGATGAAGGACTCAGCCTACCGGGGATCTCAGTTAAAACCAGTTCACCAAAAGGTGAGCATGAGCGATTACCGAATCCGACGCTGGCGGTCACCGATGGCAAAACAACTATTAAGTTTCATCCGTGGTCCATTGAAGAGATCGTTGCCAGCGAGCAGTCAGCGTAATTAAGGATCAAAAATGGCATTACTGGAAATTTGCTGTTACAGCATGGAATGTGCACTAACGGCGCAGCAAAACGGCGCAGACAGAGTTGAATTATGCGCAGCCCCAAAAGAGGGGGGCTTAACGCCGTCGTTGGGGGTACTGAAATCCGTGCGCCAGCGGGTGACGATCCCTGTGCATCCGATAATTCGCCCACGCGGTGGTGATTTTTGCTACAGCGACGGTGAGTTTGCCGCCATTCTTGAGGATGTGCGCACGGTCCGCGAATTAGGTTTTCCTGGACTGGTGACGGGCGTTCTCGATGTTGACGGGAATGTCGATATGCCACGAATGGAAAAAATAATGGCTGCTGCCGGTCCGCTGGCAGTGACTTTTCATCGCGCCTTCGATATGTGCGCTAACCCTTTATATACACTCAATAATCTTGCGGAATTGGGCATTGCCCGGGTACTGACATCAGGGCAAAAATCAGACGCACTGCAAGGTTTATCAAAAATTATGGAACTTATTGCCCATCGTGATGCTCCAATCATTATGGCCGGAGCAGGAGTCCGTGCAGAAAACCTGCACCACTTCCTCGATGCCGGAGTGCTGGAAGTCCATAGCTCCGCGGGAGCGTGGCAAGCCTCACCGATGCGTTATCGTAATCAAGGATTGTCCATGTCATCAGATGAACACGCGGACGAGTATTCGCGTTATATCGTAGACGGGGCGGCGGTTGCTGAAATGAAAGGAATCATTGAACGCCATCAGGCCAAATGATTTTTACCGTTGCATCATGTCGCCCAATATGATGCTTGCTCGTACCAGGCCCCTGCAATTTCAACAGGGGCCTTTTTTTATCCCTGAGCAGTATAAAAAACGAACGATAACCGTGATCTGTTGAGCGGGTGACAGTGCGCATAGCGTTGTGCTAAAAATATTTTTTATATTCACATTGATTATGGGATTTAAATTGCTAAAACTGATAAATATATATTCTAAATAGCAACTGGGTTATTCCTTAGCAATTAATGATTACATTGTAATAAATCATATTCTTTATCGATTATTTCAGGCAGTGTTGTGCCGAGTTATGCAAGCGGTTAATTCGTTGTGTATTTAATTATACAATGATTTCGGTGTTCTGGAATTTATTTAGAGGAATCTATGCGAGGGAAAAAACGCATTGGGTTATTGTTTTTGCTGATAGCGGTTGTGGTTGGTGGCGGCGGGTTATTGCTGGCGCAAAAAGCCTTACATAAAACGTCGGATACAGCATTTTGCCTTTCCTGCCACTCGATGAGTAAACCTTTTGAGGAATATCAGGGAACTGTCCACTTTTCGAACCAGAAAGGGATACGTGCGGAATGTGCCGATTGCCATATTCCAAAGTCAGGGATGGATTATTTATTTGCTAAATTAAAAGCATCTAAAGATATTTATCATGAATTTGTTAGCGGCAAAATAGACAGTGACGATAAGTTCGAAACTCATCGCCAGGAAATGGCCGAAACAGTATGGAAAGAATTAAAAGCAACTGACTCTGCAACGTGCCGTAGTTGCCATTCTTTTGATGCCATGGATATTGCCTCGCAAAGTGAATCTGCGCAGAAAATGCATAACAAAGCACAAAAGGGCGGCGAAACCTGTATCGATTGTCATAAAGGCATTGCCCATTTTCCGCCAGAAATAAAAATGGATGACAACGCGGCGCATGAGCTGGAAAGTCAGGCCGCTACTTCAGTGACTAATGGCGCACATATTTATCCTTTCAAAACTTCTCGCATAGGCGAGCTGGCTACCGTGAATCCTGGTGCCGATCTCACCGTCGTTGATGCCAGTGGCAAACAGCCGATCGTTCTGTTGCAGGGTTATCAAATGCAGGGCAGTGAAAACACGCTCTACCTGGCGGCAGGTCAACGGCTGGCGCTAGCCACATTAAGTGAAGAAGGTATCAAGGCGCTCACGGTAAACGGGGAATGGCAGGCTGACGAATACGGCAATCAATGGCGTCAGGCGTCTTTACAGGGTGCGCTTACCGATCCCGCATTAGCGGACCGTAAACCGCTATGGCAATACGCTGAAAAACTTGACGATACCTATTGCGCTGGTTGTCATGCCCCTATTGCCGCCGACCATTACACCGTCAATGCGTGGCCGTCCATTGCCAAAGGAATGGGGGCACGAACCAGCATGAGCGAAAACGAACTGGACATTTTGACGCGGTACTTCCAGTACAACGCCAAAGATATTACCGAGAAACAGTGATCCTCGTTGATCAGGGAGGAAGTTATGACATTAACAAGACGTGAATTTATTAAACACAGCGGTATTGCCGCTGGAGCGCTGGTGGTGACATCGGCAGCACCGCTCCCCGCATGGGCAGAAGAGAAGGGCGGTAAAATCCTCACCGCGGGACGTTGGGGAGCGATGAACGTAGAAGTGAAGGACGGCAAGATTGTTTCTTCAACAGGCGCGCTGGCGAAAACCATACCGAATTCCTTACAGTCTACGGCGGCGGATCAGGTACACACCACGGCGCGTATTCAGCATCCGATGGTGAGAAAAAGCTATCTCGATAATCCACTGCAACCGGCGAAAGGTCGTGGCGAAGATACCTATGTACAGGTGAGCTGGGAACAGGCATTAAAACTGATTCATGAGCAACATGATCGTATTCGTAAAGCTAACGGACCATCGGCCATTTTTGCCGGATCTTACGGCTGGCGCTCTTCTGGCGTGTTGCATAAAGCGCAAACCTTACTGCAACGTTATATGAACCTGGCGGGCGGTTATTCCGGGCATAGCGGCGATTATTCAACCGGGGCAGCACAGGTGATCATGCCGCATGTGGTCGGTTCTGTAGAGGTGTATGAACAGCAGACCTCCTGGCCGCTGATTCTGGAAAACAGCCAGGTTGTGGTGCTGTGGGGAATGAACCCGCTGAATACCTTAAAAATTGCCTGGAGCAGTACCGATGAGCAAGGGCTGGAATACTTCCATCAGCTGAAAAAATCTGGCAAACCAGTGATTGCCATTGATCCTATCCGCTCCGAAACCATCGAATTCTTTGGCGATAATGCCACCTGGATCGCGCCGAATATGGGCACCGACGTGGCACTGATGTTAGGGATTGCGCATACCCTGATGACACAAGGCAAACATGATAAAGTGTTCCTTGAAAAATACACTATCGGGTATCCGCAGTTTGAAGAGTATCTGACAGGTAAGAGCGATAATACGCCGAAGAGCGCGGCCTGGGCGGCGGAAATTACTGGCGTACCGGAAGCGCAGATAGTCAAACTCGCTGAACTGATGGCGGCGAATCGCACAATGCTGATGGCAGGCTGGGGAATTCAGCGCCAGCAATATGGTGAACAGAAACATTGGATGCTGGTGACGCTGGCGGCGATGTTAGGGCAGATTGGTACACCGGGCGGCGGTTTTGGTTTCTCTTATCATTACTCCAACGGTGGCAACCCGACGCGTGTTGGCGGCGTGCTGCCGGAAATGTCTGCGGCGATTGCCGGACAGGCCAGCGAGGCCGCTGATGATGGCGGAATGACGGCGATTCCTGTTGCCCGTATCGTCGATGCGCTGGAAAATCCTGGTGGCAAATATCAGCATAACGGTAAAGAACAAACGTATCCGAATATCAAAATGATCTGGTGGGCGGGTGGCGGTAACTTTACCCATCACCAGGATACTAATCGTCTGATCAAAGCATGGCAGAAACCGGAGATGATCGTCGTTTCTGAATGCTACTGGACCGCAGCGGCTAAACATGCAGATATCGTATTACCGATCACCACATCGTTTGAGCGCAATGACTTGACGATGACCGGTGATTACAGCAACCAGCATATTGTGCCGATGAAGCAGGCTGTTGCTCCGCAATTTGAAGCGCGTAACGATTTTGACGTGTTTGCCGATCTTGCGGAATTACTGAAACCTGGCGGAAAAGAGATCTATACCGAAGGTAAAGATGAAATGGCGTGGCTGAAATTTTTCTATGATGCCGCTCAGAAAGGTGCCCGTGCGCAACGCGTCACTATGCCAATGTTTAATGCCTTCTGGCAGCAAAATAAACTGATCGAAATGCGCCGCAGCGAGAAGAACGAACAGTACGTTCGTTATGGTGATTTCCGCGCCGATCCGGTGAAAAATGCGCTGGGTACGCCAAGTGGCAAAATTGAGATTTACTCCAAAACGCTGGAAAAATTTGGCTATAAGGATTGCCCGGCACACCCAACCTGGCTTGCGCCTGATGAGTGGAATGGTACCGCCGACGAGAAGCAGTTGCAGCTTCTGACCGCACATCCGGCACACCGTTTACACAGTCAGCTTAACTATGCGGAACTGCGTAAAAAATATGCGGTTGCCGATCGTGAACCGATCACTATTCACACCGAAGATGCTGCTCGATTTGGTATTGCGAATGGCGATCTGGTGCGTGTCTGGAACAAACGTGGTCAGATACTAACAGGTGCGGTGGTGACTGACGGGATCAAAAAAGGCGTGGTATGCGTGCATGAAGGTGCATGGCCAGATCTGGAAAATGGCTTATGTAAAAACGGCAGTGCGAACGTGTTAACGGCGGATATCCCCAGCTCGCAGCTGGCAAATGCCTGTGCCGGTAACTCTGCGCTGGTGTATATCGAAAAATATACGGGTAACGCACCGAAGTTAACGGCATTTGATAAGCCTGCTGTTCAGGCGTAAGAAGTGAATAGCGCCCGGAAACGGGCGCTGAGGTTATGCAAACGTAAAACTGCCTGATGCGCTATGCTTATCAGGCCTACATAGTCCCTGCAATAGATTGAATTAGCAAGGGTTTGTAGGCCGGATAAGGCATTCACGCCGCATCCGGCAGTAATACCAGACCTTTACGGCTTGCGCGCAATCAGCACCGCGCGTTTAGGCGCAGGATAACCTTCAACTGTCTTACTCGGATCATGTGGGTCGAGGAAATCGGACAGAGATTCGGTAACCATCCATTCAGTGCGTCGCTGCTCTTCAGTAGTGGTAACGCACACATCCACAACGCGGATATCTACAAAACCACACTTCTTCAGCCAGTTTTTCAGCGCCAGCGCGGAAGGGATGAAATAGACATTACGCATTTGCGCGTAACGATCGCCTGGTACCAGCACCGTGTTCTCATCGCCATCAATAACCAGCGTTTCCAGCACCAGTTCACCCTCATTCACCAGTTGATCTTTCAACTGCCAGAGATGCTCCAGCGGCGAACGGCGATGGTAAAGCACGCCCATCGAAAAGACGGTATCAAAGGCTTTCAGTGCCGGAAGCTGTTCAATACCTAACGGTAACAAATGTGCGCGCTGATCGTTACCCAGTAGTTTACGCACCGCTTCAAACTGGCACAGAAACAGTTGCGTAGGGTCGATCCCCACCGCGAGGTGCGCGCCTGCGCCAATCATGCGCCACATGTGATAACCGCTGCCGCAGCCGACATCCAGAATGGTGCGTCCGGTTAAATCAGAAAGATGGGGCAGAACACGATCCCATTTCCAGTCGGAACGCCATTCGGTATCGATGTTGACGCCATACAGTGAGAACGGCCCTTTGCGCCATGGCATCAGGTTCCGCATAAGCGTTTCAATGCGTTTAATTTGCCCGGTGCTCAGTGGCTCTTCGCTTTCGGCGGTTACGCTATGCAATAAATCCAGACGATACGGTTTAATTTCAGGCAGAAATTCCACCGCGTTGGACCACTGCTTAAACAGCCCGTGCTGCTGCTCGCGCTGCCAGTTAGCAATCTGCGCGGGCAGCGTTTCGAGCCAGTGTGAAAGATGATTTTTGGCAATCAGAGAATAAAAGTTACCAAAGTCGATCATGCAGCGTCCTCTGCTTTTAATGCCACCAGTGAACCAAAGTTAAAGCACTGGAACCACAGCTCGCTATGCTCAAAACCGGCTTTATGCAGGCGTGCTTTATGGGTTTCCACGGAATCGGTCAGCATCACGTTTTCCAGCATGCTGCGCTTCTGGCTGATCTCCAGTTCGCTGTAACCGTTGGCACGTTTAAAGTCGTGGTGCATGTTGAACAACAGTTCACCAACTTTGGCATCTTCGAAACTGAATTTTTCCGAAAGCACCAGCGCGCCGCCCGGGTTCAGTCCTTGATAAATTTTATCCAGTAATGCCTGGCGCTCGGAAGGTTCCAGGAATTGCAGGGTAAAATTCAGCACCACCATCGATGCGTTTTCAATGGCGATATCGCGAATATCACCTTCAATGACGTCTACTGGCGTAGGGGCTTTATAGGCGTCAATATGACGACGGCAGCGTTCAATCATCGCCGGGGAGTTGTCGATGGCAATAATTTTGCAATTATCATGATGAATGTTGCGACGCACCGAGAGCGTCGCCGCGCCCAGAGAACAACCCAGATCGTAAACCTGCGTACCAGGTTGAACGAAGCGCTCGGCTAACATACCAATCATGGAAATAATATTGGAATAGCCGGGAACGGAACGCTGGATCATATCCGGGAAGACTTCAGCTACCCGTTCATCAAAGGTCCAGTCGCCCAGTCTGGCGATAGGGGCAGAAAATAGCGTGTCGCGGTGAGACATAACGTAAAAATCCGGGAAAAAGAAAGTGGCGTATTGTGCGCTAACGCAGGGAGAAAACCAACTCCCAGGGCATATACCAAAGATTCGCCAGCACCATCAGCAACAGCGCACACCAGGTGGCGCTCATGCCGGAACGTCGCCAGCGAAACAGACGGTGATGAAAACCGTAATAATGCATCAGACGACCAGCAAGCAAAACGATGCCGCAAATATGCACCATCCAGGTTTCTGCGCCATTCATTTCCATAAACAGCATCAGCACAATCGCGATGGGAATATATTCCACCGCGTTACCATGAATGCGAATAGCGCTTTGCAGTTCGCTAAAACCACCGTCACCATAGGCAACGCGGTACTGCATTCGCAGGCGAACGACATCAAAAGAGAACTTCATTAATAACAACGCACTTAAAACGGCATACAGCGCGCTTACCATACAAACTCCCTTTAAAATGGCCGATGGCACCTGTCTATGATAGGTGGCAAATTCAGAAAAGAGAAGATTGCTGTGGAATAGCCGGAACTGCTCCGATCTCTGGAAGCGTTTTACGTAAGTCTTCCCACAGGGTATGTACCAGTTCCGGGGCCTGGGCAATGTCTGGCGTATGTAAAAAAAGATAAGGCGTAGTGGTCTGATGCCACTGCGCTAATTTTTGTAACCAGACCTGAAATAATTCCCGGTTTTGCGTCATATCATCACTACCGATAAAACGGATCAGCGGATTTGTCGCCGTCAGTACAGCATGTACCGGAACTTTAGGTTTTTTTCGTTGAGCGTCGCGAATAGCTTCACTGTGTGGACGTGCTGCATGAACCGGGCGGCTGTCTAAAATCACCCGATTAACGCCGCGCTGATGTAAACCGCGATTAAGCGTTTGTTCCTCTTCCCCTTTGGCGAAAAACTGTGGATGGCGGACTTCCACACCATAATTAAATTCGCCAGGGAGAGAATCGAGAAAATGCCAAAGCGCAGGCAGCTCCCGTGGGCCGAATGTGGCAGGCAGTTGCAGCCAGTATTGCCCAATGCGCGGAGCCAACGGTGACATGCGGGTCAAAAATTCAGTCACTAAATCATCGCAATGTCGTAATGCTGCCTGATGCGAAATGGTCGCCGGAAACTTAAAACAGAAGCGGAAGTCATCTGTGGTCTGTTCACGCCAGCGCAGGACAACCTCGGGTTTCGGCAGGGCGTAAAGCGTGGTGTTGCCCTCCACGCAGTTAACATGACGGGCGTTAGGGGTTAACTTACTGATTTTAATAATCCTCTACTGCTAGTTTGTGGTCTATGGGGCATCAATGGGGCAAAATCACCCAGCTTCTGATTCAGCATTGCGATCTGCTCTGCGTTATTGTCTGCCATCCATGCGCCGTACACATTGAAAACCATTTGCGCACTAGCGTGCCCCATCTGACTGGCTATAAAGCTTGGATTGGCGCCAGCGGCCAGTGACCAGCACGCGTAAGTGTGGCGCGACTGGTAAGCTTTTCGATGCCTGATCCCCGCCTTTTTTAACCCTGCGTCCCACGAGTCACCAAACGAATCAACCTTGTAGATAACCCCCACATCCTTACTTCGACGGACTATCTTAGGGTTAAAGACAAATGTACAGCTGTGCTGCGTTGTTCGACCATATTCACGCAATTGCACGTTGATGTGATACTGCTGCCCGAGTCTAGTCATTTCCATCTGATTCCTTAACGCATCGATGGCTGGCTGAATGAGGTGTATCACTCTATCCGTACTGGCGTCCGTTTTCGGTAGTGTGAACTCGCCCAGTTTTGTATAATTACGGCGAATTGTTATTGTACCCGCTTCAAGGTCTATATCTTCCCATGCCAGGGAAACCAGTTCTCCGTGACGAACACCTGTGTACACCGCCAGTGACCACATGTTTTTCGTCTGCTGATGCCGGCACGCATCTATCAGACGGATGAATTCATCACGGCTGAGCGGATCTGGCTCCACCCTGGCCCTTTTTAATGGCTTTATTCCATCAAAGGGATTTGCCTTTATGTACCCATTATCGGCGGCGAACTGGAACATTCCGGCGATAGTCGTCATGTAGTAATTGACGGTGACCGCGCTCCGGCCCTTAACAGGGATCCTGCCCTTTGCCGCGCACTGATAACCCATCAAAAGCTCTTTCCTGATGTACAGCAACTCTTCTTTCTCAATCGCTGTCACCAGTCGGGTAGCCCCGATCAGCGGTACAACAACTGCCACGACCGACTCGTACCGTTTGTGCGCGTTCGCGCTGATTTCCATCTTTTTCAGATCCAGCCACTTCTCTTCGAGTTCTTTCACTGTGATTTCTTTCTTGCCCAACCCAAAAATTTTAAGGTTAGGTGAATCTGGAAACCGTTCAGCATAATCAAAGCTTCCCGTGCGGATGGCAAAGCATACCGACACCCGCAGTTCCCCGGCGATCTTCCTGTTCTTAGCGGTGTCAGGGACACCGAGGTTTTCCCTGACGCGCTTACCTTTAAAATTAAACCAGATGCGCAGACTGCCACCGTGGTTTTCGACGCCTGTTGGATATGTGATTTTATCCATTAATACCTCCAGACGCCCAAGAGCGATACGAGCTTACCTTTTTCATGGCATCAAATCATCCTGGCTGCTTGCTTTTCATTGAAGCGACCCAGGCATCTACAGCCTTTCTGTTATACATGCACTCACTGGAAGGTTTTGGATTCCCGTCAGGTGATACGTGGATATACTCCCTCCCAACCATCCAGCACTCTTTTCTGGCCCGGAGGATGGTACCGGGCTTGAGCCCGGTAACCGCGATAAGAACGCTTTCACAAACCCAATCGTTAGGAGCTAACTGAATAACATTGCTCATATACCCGCCTCACACCAAGTCAAGGCCACGGCAGTGGCGCCACACATCAAACATCCGCTTTACCACTTCCCTACAGTAAAAACCGTCGCAATCTCGCGTAAGGTCGTAACGGCTCCCGTACCGTTGGCGCACCCATATTTCAAATGCTTTGTGCATTACTTCACCTCTGCAGATAACGTCGTCACAATGACATGCTGGCGCGCCTTGGGTTTTATCAGAAAAATAGCCTTGTCATGCCTGAGCCCGTATCCACCTTCACGTTCGCAGCGTGCGACTGAGGCGCACAAAGAGCGGGGAATACCTTTCTTGCTGACATCAAATACCCAGGCGTTTTTGAGATCGAGGATCAGATTTCCTACATCGCCACCAATGCGTTCGATATAGCGTTCAATAGCGTGAACAGTCACCATGTAGTGGCGAAACTGCACACTTCATGAGGCGGTCATTATTGGTGTAGTGGTGGTCATCACTTCACCTCCACGCCGATCCCGGCAATGACACAAGCTCGCTCTATAGCTTCTTTCACCCAGCGCTTATAGGTTTCCGGATGGAATACTTCGCTTTTCCCGGTATCGCTCCAGAACGCTTTTGACGTAATATCTGGCAGGGTGATGGTCAACGGTTTACCAGAAGTGACATCGCTAACCACTCTCTCCCAGTGGTCGCCAGTCTGCGATTCAAGACGCTGAATTAACTCCCCAATACTTAAAGGGGCGATCAACTGCTGGCGTAAGCGCTGAATCTCCGCCGCCATGTAGTAACCGGTTTTGCTCCAGGTATCTACATCATCACCGGCCATATCCGGTTCCATCGTCGCCATCAGAACGGCGTCGTGATAGTCCTGGCTGCCATTGGTGATCGCGACAGCGTAGGTATCACTGTTTTCGCGCTTATAGATAAGCACGACAGGGTTAGTGATTTTGCTCATTTCGCCGTCTCCCGCTCAGCTTCGATGATGGCATCTACAGCCATCACCAGAGTTCTGGCTAGGTCGTCGTAATCCTGCCATGCATCATTGCTAAAAAAATTCGTGAGCATTACCGGCGCTATCTGCACAACGAGGTGCTGGCGGTAAGTCATGCCACGGGGAGTATCAATGCGCGGGCATGGGTAAGCTGAATGCTGGCCTTTGCTCATCGTGTCGCCTCTCGTTGAATTGTCTTGTAGGCTCGCAACATATCGCGAGATTTTCCGGACAAAACCGTCTTCATGAAGAACATTCCACTACGGTTTGCAACTATTCCTGGTGTGCAGAGCAGTGTGGCGTCTACCACGCGGTTATGTTTACGGAACTCAAACACAGTACTGGTGATCACGATGTTCGCTACGGCGCCATAGTCCTGGTATTGGATTTTCATGAAATTGAATCTCCGGCAGTTTCTTTTGTGTAGTTTTCCCATCCACCATAGCTGTTAACCATTTCGCCCAGCCGCGAGAAGCAAGCATTCATCCATCGGATGCCCCTTGGGGTTAGTGTTGGTACAGTCCCCCAGTCGATGAAGTCAGAATTACTGCGGTGCATATATTTAATGAGGTCCAGAATGTTGATGTAATGGGCACGGCGTTTTTCCATATCCCATCCCTTATCTTCCAAATACGAATCGATAAAGCTCTTAATGGCTGGTTGGTCTAGTGAAATATCCCCGTACTGATGGCGGTACACCGGGCGACGGTGCATGCTGACTAAGTGGAACAGGTAGGCATCAGACACCCATATCAGCGCTTGCTGGTGGGCCAGCTCAACAGAGCCAACCGGTACCCAAATTTCATTATTGTTCACTGTTGACCCTCCCATCCAATCACCTGGAACAGCCCCATCTTAGGGTGATACCACCGGGTGCCTCGAGGTTCAGCTTCAAACATCATTTTGGTGAATGCCGTCATAAATGGCTGCTCACGCACAATGGTCATGGTGGATTTGGTTCCTCCAGGCGCAATAAATGGGATAGGCTTATGGTCGATGTCATAAGCGGAGACTAACTGGCGACACTTTGCATCTGAAAGTCCGCACAGTGCTTTCAATTCCGAGTATCCAGCCCAACCAGGAGGCGTTGCACCACGAGCGATATGATCTACTAGCTCGGTAACCTCAACGACCTTGTCCTCAACGTGGTTAAGGCGACGCTCCTGCTCAACATTCAGCAGGGCCATTTCGGCAATGATCTCCGCCTGAGATTTAGGGCGTTGGTATCTATAGCTGCCAGTTTCGCGGATAGATGGCAGAACATCTTCGCATACCCAGTCTTGTACACGTTCAGCGGAAGCAAGCTGGCTACGGAGAATGAGCCGGTAAGCATCAGATTCAGACGCAAGTTGCATGCCACGAATTTTGTCGTTAAAACCCAATTCTCGCGATTCGCTATAATTAAGTTTAATCAATGACTTGCAGTGAGTTTTTAGCGCGTCAGCCGGATTTGCGTAACCCAGGGATTTTGCCAGCTCAACGGCATCAAATACTGGTTTTCCCTGGTAAAGCATCCCGCTCAGAGAAATGCCGAGATCCGACGAGTTAAATTTCATCAGTTGATTACTCATTGTCTTCTTCCTCCAGTTCCTTTGCTTCTCGTTCGGCAATTGCATCGAGTTCTGCATCAAGCGATTCGGCCTCGCCATAGGTCGCGATGCGGATAGATTTGAATGCTGGTTCGCTGAATTCAGCATGCCCCTTACAGAGCCCAGCAGTCGCAGAAACCACCGCCTCCATTTCGCTACTACTGCCGACAAAGATTGAATATTCGCGGCGCTCGGCATTTTCAGTCACCATGAATGTGACGCAGTACCACGCAGTGATAAGTTCGTTTTTCATCATCATTTACCTCAGTGCAAAATGTGTTGAACGGGTATTGCTTCGCCGACACGTAACCGAACAGCAAGATCCATAAACATCTCGTCGAGAAAACCGCTGAACCACGAATGACCGTCTTCTTTCAGGCGCTGATCGTTGGCGCAGTAGAACTGAAACACCGCCAGATATCGTTCCTGTGGTCTTTGCTCGATTAGAGCTCCTTCTACGTGTTCAATAAGCAGGTTCTCGATAAGCCCCCGCGTTAAGCCAAAAACACACTCACCGGTTTTAAACTGATACTCACCGTCTCGGAGGCCCCAGCGTTTTTCACATTCAATCAGGTAAAGCAGGGCAACAGTTCCGCGCATGGAGTGACAAACGGTTTCAGCCCATTCATGCTGTTCTTCAGTTGTCAGCGTACCTTTGCCGTAACGATTTTCATCGAGCATCCACGCGGGGATGTGCGTACCGGACTGCTCCTGCATTTCTTTCAGTCGGGCAACTAGCTGCTTTACGTTGTCGTTTTTGTTGGTACTCATCGTTTTAATTCTCCGTTATACGTTTCATGACTCATTACTTCCCAGTTGCGGCCATTGTCTTTCGATAGCATCCGCCAGCGCGGATTAACCTTCAGACTGAGAAATCCGGTACGTCGCATACGTCGTGCATATACTCGCTTTCGTCGGTATCGCAGCAGGACCTGCATCGCCTGCAGGTGTACGCGTTCAGGTATTCGAATTGCTGTCAGTGCCACCAGTTAGCTCCTGTATGCGTAACCCGGCTTCGCGGGCCATTTCGATAAAAGTGTCCAGTGCGCAAATATGTTCGTCGTCGAGCAGCCGGCGGTCGCATGTCACACGACCTTTTTCGATGTAAAGAACCACGCGCCCAGTGAAATCCGGAAGCACATGCAGATCCACGTTGAGGACTGGGGGGGGATCTGTATTCCGTGCATAATTGTTTGTTGTGAGGCCATCAGTTAATTCCTCCACATACGTATTTCTCTTTCGCGTGTTTAATTAATTCCGCAAAAATCTCGTCAACAATCATCTTTCCTGTTTCGGTCAGATATTCGGTGTGTCCATTGATATCGACGCTTTTCATATACGTCTGGCGAAGAAATGTTTCCGCTTCTGTGTTGAATTCAGTCCGAGCCTGTTTTTCGAAGCGCAGCAAAAGTTTCATCATTGATTCTTCGTTAATCTCGATAACCTGAATATTGTTATCGGGCATATTTACGGATAGGCAATAACCTCCTGTCTTACGCTTCATTCGATTTAATGTCGCAATAGCAATGCGGCGGCGATAAATTTCAATGGTGTTGTTTTTCATTGTCATTACCGCCCGTAAGCCTTGCGCAGAAAAAGGTTTGCAATATGCAGATAACTATTTCCATAAGAGGCAAAAAGTTTTGCTGTGTTGTGTGCTGCTTTATCTTTCAGAAACGTCATTATTGCCCCCCCTTTTTTGAGGTGTTCTCCAATGTCATTTGGGTCATGAAGCAAAGCTCATTAAGTAACGAGGTGAATCTTCCTGCTACCTTCATATCAGTGCGTGTGATTGCGGGCATAAGTAACTGGGTAAATTCAGCACGCAGCTCATGCGCATATTTATTGGCACACTCTGCTGTTTTGTGGGCTTTATTTATGTAAAGAAAGTCGCCATCCTGATTGGCTGGATGGGCTTTGTTATTCACGACTTCACTTCTGACGATAATATTCATTTGCATTTCCTCAGGGTGAGTGATGCCACGCCAGTTAAGGCGTTAATTATTTATTTGTTAATTACGAGTTTATTTTTTCAGCTTTCTTGCTGATTACTTCTTGTAGCTCGTCGAGCTTTTCAAAAACGATAGTCAGAGTTCCTATTGCAGATAATTCCTGCGGAATGCAGTCCATCGCATTACAAACCGCCATTTTGCAGTTTCCGGCTTCTGTAGCCCAGCTGTTAAGCACGCCAGATGTTAATCTCTTGCTTGCTCCTGCGGATGAATTATTGGCGCTGGCGTTCCGGGTAATGCTTTCCGGGGATAGCATAGTGACGTATTCATTAACACCATCCAGTGTTTTCTGCATTGAGCGAATAAGGCATGCAATTGCGTTATCGGCTTCTGGTGGCAATTCATTGATGCGGTAAATAACCTCAAGTAACGAGGTATTTTCCACAATATCAGCCGCGACACTTTCGAGAATTTCAACTGAGGTTTTCATTTTCTGTTCTCCATCTCGTTAGCGTGAGCTGCTTCTGCGTATTTCTTGGCCAGAATAAATATGCAATCACCAAGATCTGAATGATCTTCTCCATCGGTAACCGAAATAATTAATCCCGCTTCAATCATCACCGCTATCTGATGAAAAGCGGTTTCCGGTTCGAGGATGAGGCCTTTGAAGGTTTTCATTTATTTATTCTCCGGCCAATCACAACCAAGTTCGTGGTTCATAACAGAAAGGTTTGCTTTTAACTGGTCGATACAAATTTTTATAAGTGCCGCTGGTCTATATTCAACATCTTTATCAGATTCTACGTATTCAAGCGCGTTGATTACGCGATCAATATTCTTAGCAATATTGTGGATGGTACCGTTCTCGGAAAGCATTTGTTCTGCATTCATTTCATTGGCTCCGTTGCCTGTTGATGAAGTGAATTTAGCAAAATGGTAAATTTAGTGCAATCGATAAATGCTAAATTATTTACTTTTTATGTTTATGTATTTGATAAACAAGATGATTAATTTAACTTCATTATGTAGTAGGCATAAAAAAACCGACCATCGGGTCGGTTGGGGCGGAGTAGGGATAGGTCTTATAAAGTTGGCATTTCATCATTGTCAACATAACGAGTATGCTTAACAATAGCCGAAACAAAATGCATTTTCTCGATGCTATCGGGACTCAGGGTGATAGGTCTATGATCACTATTTACGCTTGAGAACTGATAATCGCCATCGCGAGTTTTACTCATGATTTTGATCATGTTATGCCCATCCTTTGTTCGGACAAAAACTTCATCACCTGTATGAACCTGGGTGTTTGGCTCTATGACGACATACTCTCCAGACTGTATACGAGGCCACATACTGTCTCCCTTTACTTTCAGCCCATAGGCATCCCTATCCGCGCTGTATATTTGTAACCATCCAGCGTGGATTTCTAGCATATCGATCATTCCGTCAATTCCAAGAATCGCTTCCCCTACAACTGGCACCGCTCCTAGTCTGACTGTTCCGACATACTCCAACTCATTTTTAATTCCGTCAGGAGCATTGCGCGGGCTATCCAGCCAACCAAATGGGCGCCCCATGGCCTGTTCAATTTTTCGGGCCATTTTGTCGCCTATGTTCCGACTGTTATTTTCGCCAAGCAATTGACTCAACTGAGCAGGACTTATCCCGCATAGCTCTGCGAAAGCTGCTTTTGTCGTATGACTGTCGCGTTTTAGGAACTCAACGATGAGCCGCTCAAGGTTTGATTTACGTATGCTTTTTATGTCCATGTCAAAATAATCTCATTATTTAGCAATGTGGTAAATACACAAACTGCTAAATGATTATTGCATTTAATTTAGCAAAAAGCTAAAGTTCGTTCATTGCAAAGGAGACCGTAATGAACAACCAATTACTTGCTTGGCGTAAGTCCTCAACAAAAGAACAGTGGGCTGATCTTGCTAAAAAATCAGGCACATCTTCGGGATATCTAAATCTCATTGCCTATGGCTATCGCAATGCCTCTCCTCGCCTGGCCTTGGCTATCGAAAGCGCATCAAAGTCATTCGTGGATAAGCCCGTTATCACAAAAGAACAGTTGGTTTTCAAGAGCGGAACTGAGGTGTGACATGTCACACGCGAACACATCACCAGATCCGATTAAGTCACTCGATATCGATTATCGCGATCCGCGAGGTGTTGTTGTGCATGTCACCGGATGGAACCGGGAAAAGCAGCAGGTCTATTTCACTCGGCCCGGATACCCGCATGAGTGCATGCAACCGGTCTGGAAGTTTCAACAGTATTTCAAGAGGTTAACATCATGAGCAGCAAACTACAGGGCTATGTCTGGGATGCCTGCGCTGTTTCTGGTGTCAAGGGGACGCGGCTAATGGTTATGGTACGCCTGGCTGATTATTCCAGTGATGATGGGAAAAGCTATCCTGGCATAAAAACCATTGCCCGCCAACTTGGCGCGGGGGAGAGCACCATACGAACAGCCATTGCTGAACTTGAATCAGAGAAATGGCTTCGACGTGAGAATCGCCGGAATGGTAACCGGAATACATCAAATATGTACTTTTTGAATGTCGAAAAACTTGAAGAAATTGCACTTCGGGAGAGATCTGCTATTCGTCTGGATCGACGCAAAAACAACCATTTTGACCCGTCAGATTCTGACGTATCGGATTCTGACAAGTCAGATTTTGACGCGTCAGAAATGAGTGACTCAAGTGCACTTGACCCGTCAGATTCTGGCAAAAACAACCATTTTGACCCGTCAGATTCTGGGGGACATGATCCACAAGGTTTAAAACATGATCCACAAGTAAAAGATCATGAACCACAAGAAGTGCGCGCAAAGCGCCAGAAAAAATCTTCTTTCGACCCTGCATGGCTAAAACCTGAAAACGTCAGCGCTGAAATCTGGCTGGACTGGATTAAATTTCGCCGGGAGAAGCGTCAACCGCTGACGGAAACAACCTGCGCATACCAGGCTAAGCAGCTTGCAGGCCATCAGAATGCCGATGAAGTGATCCGACGCTCAATTGCTGGAGGCTGGCAGGGATTGTTCCCGGATCGTGTGCCCAACAAGCCCGCAATGTCACTAGCTGAAAACGAAACGCTGACCGCAAGTCAACCGCCAGCTGGGTCATGGTGCACACCATCTGGAGATGGAACAGCGGAGGTATTTATCAACCAGGCCGCTATCGAGCGCATGAAGCGCGGTGGGTATCGCCAATAAAACCATTCCTCAAGAGCGTGCTGATTGCAGGTTATAACCACGGCGTTCTGAGCGAGGGATTCGTGACATGGTGTTTTGTTAAATTTGATTTACGGAGTGAGTGAGCATGACGCCCGCCGAACTTTCAGAAAAATTATGGGACAACGCCGAAAGGGTTGCAAAGTACCTGCTGCCAAAAGGTCATCTGGAAGGCAAAGAGTGGTGTGTTGGTAATACCAACGGTGACGCCGGAAAGAGCCTCAAAATTAACATTGGTGGCAAAAAAACGTGGGCAGACTTCGCCAGCGGTGATAGTGGTGATCTTCTGGATTTGTGGGTACTGGTGCGCAACTGCCAGTTGCATGATGCGATGCGTGAGGCAAAAGAATTTCTCGGTCTGAAAGACGACGACCACCATTTCGAGGCAAAGAAAAAAACATTCTCCAGGCCGACGAAGAAGGGCGTCAAAAAAGCGAGCAATTGTTACGACTACCTGGCTACGCGAGGAATCACCCGCGAGACGGCGGATCTGTTCCGTGTGTCTGATGCGGTGGTCTGGTATCACGAAGAAAATCGAGAAGTACCCGCCGTGGCATTCCCGTACATCCGGAATGGCGAACTGCTGCAAGTAAAACGCATAGGTACTGAAAGACCAAACGGCAAAAAGATAATTATGGCTGAGGCGGATTGCGAGCCATGTCTCTTTGGTTGGCAGGCCCTGGACAAATCCACGCGTCTGGTTGTTCTGTGCGAAGGCGAGATTGACTGTATGACTTTCACGCAGCTTGGTTACGACGCGCTTTCTGTTCCCTTTGGCGGCGGCAAGGGTGCCAAACAGCAGTGGATTGAATATGAGTACCACAATCTGGATCGCTTTCAGGAGATCTGGCTTTGCCTGGATAACGACGATGTCGGCCGTGAAGCTGCAAAGGAAATTGCCAGACGACTTGGCGAGCATCGCTGCCGCATGGTTGAACTCCCGCACAAGGATATCAACGATTGCCTGATGAGCGGCATGGACAGTGAGTCCATCCTGGAGCACATGGAACGCGCTAAATTTTTCGATCCAGATGAACTGTGCTCGGCAGGTGATTTACTTCAGGAAACCATTGAAGCGTTTGAGCATCGCGATGTTGGCTTGTTCACCAGCCCATGGACCTCGCTGAATTACAATTTCAAATTTCGCGCCGGAGAACTGACGCTGGTAAATGGCGTGAATGGTCACGGCAAGACCGAACTGGTTGGCCATATCGCAGTTGCTGCTATGAATCAGGGGATTCGGACGTGCATCGCCTCTCTGGAACTGAAGCCAGGGAAAATGTTGGCCCGCCTGACGCGGCAGACTATCTGTACCGCATCACCGAAACGCGAAGAAATCGTTATGACGAACGAATGGTTCTCCGATCGTCTGTGGGTGTTCAAACTCACCGGCACCGCGAAAGCTGGCCGTCTGCTGGAAATCTTCGCCTATGCCCGGCGTCGGTATGGAATCGATCTGTTCGTTATCGACAACCTGGCGAAATGCGGGCTCGATGAGGAGGACTACGGCGGACAGAAAGAATTTATCGACACCCTGTGTGACTTCAAAAACGAACATAACTGTCACGTCCTTCTGGTGACGCACGCCCGCAAAACCAACGAAGCGGCACCGACCGGGAAAATGGACGTCAAAGGCACCGGCGCATTAACCGATATGCCTGATAACGTTATGTCCGTCTGGCGCAACATTCCCCGCGAACTGGCACAACGTAAGGCTGAAAAAATGGGATACGAAAGCCTGGATAAGGATGAGCAGGCAGCGCTCCAGATGCCAGCTTCAATGATTCGCCTGCTCAAACAACGCGAAGGTGAGGGGTGGGTTGGTGATATTGGCGCAAATTTTGATACCCGTTCACACCAGTTTCTGGAAGGAGAAAAACAACCATTTAACTATCTGGTCGGTAAGCCTCAGAGCGAGGTGGATCTTGAATGGGAAGCAGGCAACGTTACGAGGTACTGAGCATGACAAACGAAATTTTAAAAGAAGCCATTGAAAACTATCAGCACCTGAAATCGCAGGTTCGCCAGCAGGAAGAAGAAGACGATGGCATTGAGTATTTCGGTGGGGTTGATACGGATTTATTTGAACGGTTCATGTTTGCCAAAAGTCAGCTTCAGGAGCTGATTAACCCCGATGATTATTTTGCGATGAAGTATAAGGTGTCGCACCTTAACAACGAGATCGGGGCGCTGATACTAGAAAATATCATTCTTAAAAATGAGGTCGCCAGGTTAGGCGGCAATACTGATTTTTTGGGTAATGTGGACGTTGAGGGGAAAGCATGAAACTGGAAGCAGCTCTTAAACATTTCAGTCCTCAGGGAATGCACATCAGCGACGACGTGAAAGGAACTTCGCCGGATCGTCTCACCGGTACAGATGTAATGGCTGCTATTGGTACCACCAGCAGCCGTGCGCGGTTCGGCCTGGCGGCGTTCTTCGGTAAAGCGGGAATCAGCAAAACGGATGAACAGCTCGCAGTTCAGGCACTGGCGCGATATGCGATGGACGCCGCACCAAAGAATGTTCGCAAAGCAGCTGGTGGACAGTTCGGATGGTGCATGCAGATGTTGGCACAATTTGCCTTTGCTGAATATTCCCGTTCGGCGGCGACCAGTGTGATATGTCACTGTTGCCGCGGTAGCGGAAGAACAACCCGCGAACAGGTCACACGTAAGGTTTCGTACCCGTGGGGAAAAGCGCCATACTGGGCGAGCCGTTCGCGAGCCGTTCGTCCGTCAGACTGGGAGCTGTGGACAGAAGTTACAGAGATTGTGCCTGCTGTCTGTGAAACTTGTGAAGGGAAAGGAACGATAAGTGCCAGGTGTCGTTGCGGTGGCAAAGGTGAGGTGCTGGACCGTAAAGCGACAAAAGAGCGGGGCGCACCGGTTTTCAAAACGTGTGAACGTTGCTCTGGTAATGGATTCTCTGCTATCTCCTCTGCGACGGTACACCGAACCATTCTGAAACGCCTCCCGGATCTCCATCAGTCCTCATGGTCGCGTAACTGGAAACCATTCTATGAAATGCTGGTTGATGTATTGCACAAGGGAGAGCATCACGCGTCATCAGAATTTGAGAAAGTAACCAGTAATTAATACGATCGGAACAGATGCCGACAAGTTTTCGTATGATAGTGTTGACTTTGCATACTTCTGTCCTGTACGATTTGAATCGTGGGGTATAGCGCCTGCACGAAACTAATCATTGAAACCCTGCCTCGGCGGGGTTTTATTTTCTAAGATCTCGAAAATTGTAAGCATTCCCGTATTGCAAAGATTCATTTTAATGAAGGGTATGAAGTTGATGGGAATAGTGTTCTGTGGGATATCAACCTCCTGTGCAAATGGACACCAACAACCGGAAGCAATAAAAACGACTTTCAGGCTATAAGTAAGAGTGGTTTTCTTGAATCATCCGGTTTTACGACACAAGAATTTACCTTTAATAACACCATCAAAGAAACGACCTTTAGATTGTACTGTTAGAAAAGAATTATAGATGCTTTCTGGGACACCAACGTACTGGAAGGTTGAAGAGTTAACGAATCCTATCTCGAGGATTTTTTCTAATGGGTAGTAACCAACAAATTTTATTTTCGATGATATCATTTTCTGTCTTTGCATTTTTTCTCCTTTGAAAGTTCTAATTTCCTGTGCCTAATAATACACATATATGAAATAAAAGTTTCATAGTTTTGTAAATATTGTTTTTTAGTTGGATTAAATGATTTCCTTTGTTACCACCAATTCCCTGGACTACGAAAACATAGAACAAAAACTTCGTTACTGGATTTTTTCAGAGTGATTGAAAGTTCTTTATAGGTGCTTGATAAAACTGATGTATTCTGTTTCTTTTCATACAGGGGACAATCACTCATATGTTATCGAGGTCAAAAAATCACTGATTATGCTGTCACAGCATCCATTTCTAAGATGTTCTGAACAATTTAATGAAAAAATAACTTGCTATTGCTTGTGGGTTGTGTGATTAATGAGTGGTTGTTTTGGTACACAGACCCATTAAAGCGGTTTAGTAAAGCAGTTCTCATCTCAAGCGTTATCCACTGATAATCCTTCCTTTTGAGCCTTCTTATCGTTACTAATTAGATTGTGTGCGAAAACCTTTTCGCTGTAAGGCTACGTAGAAATTAAGGAATACCTGTGTCTAATAAAATGACTGGTTTAGTAAAATGGTTCAATGAGTCTAAAGGTTTTGGTTTTATTACCCCTGATAATGGTAGTAAAGATGTGTTTGTACACTTCTCTGCTATTCAGAGTGGTGGTTTTAAAACGCTGAATGAAGGCCAAAAAGTTGAATTCAGCATTACTGCTGGTGCAAAAGGGCCGTCAGCCGAAAATGTCGTAGCTGCCTGACCCTTCTCCTGATTTAAACTAATATACGATAACGAAGACGGTTAAAACCTGAGTAGATATATTGGTTTTTTCAGATGCTCGGACATCCGTTCAAATCTATCTGAACAGATATCCGAGTCTAATTGCTAGGAAGAGCAAATGAAGTGCTCATTTTATAAATGTTATTTGTTATTTTCCTCTGTGTTTTTTGCATGCTTAATTGCTCTCATAAAATCTAACAACATCCAAAATCGCTGATACTATAATATAAAGAAAGTTATTTTATTTAAAATTATCATATGAACTAGTAATAAATATTTCTTTCTGCCATTTTTAATAGTGAATTGTATCCTGTTACTGAGAACCAAGAGAGGTTTTTAGTTAAATACATCTTCTGGATATCGTTGCGGTAGTGATTGTTGTTGCAAAGAAAGGCTAACATTATGACCGACCATATTTATTTTAAGTGCCCTTGTTGTCATGGCTCACAGTACAGAACTTCCCATTTTGATGTGACCGAGAAAAATCCCTTTGGTGCAAAGTGTATTTTTTGTAAATCTTCAATGATCACACCTGATTACTATGCGCCATATACTTCCAGCACCTCGAATGAACGAGTGCTGCGAAAGTAACATTTGGTTCTTATCTTACAGGGCAAGGGGCAAGATTGATTTCTGTTGGGTACTGATTCAAGTCCAGCAAGTATCATCCTACGCCAATTAGTTCGACCAGACATAGTATCAGCCTTCTAGCTTAATGATACGGGGTTTGACTTCGGTAGCGGACAAGACCACCCCCAACCTGCCACCCGGCGGGTATAGTGTTATCCTTTTATGAGTGACAGCGCTGATTTTGTTATCTACATCAGACAGCGTAAACTAAAAACATGATAAACATGAAGGTTGACGCTGAGGCTTTAAGACCAGTGCTCCAGTCATGAAGACTATGTTGAATTTCCAATATATTCTCCTGTGAATAATTAGTTGCACCCAGATCACGCTGCCTCTCGTGCAGAAGTTCGTACATCTGCAGGCTACGTTCGGGAAGAGGACTGAAACGTCATGATTCAGATGTCAAATTTCATTCGTTAATAATCTCATCTACGCGATGCATCGTCCAGTTACGGCGACTTATGTTTCTATACTATGCTGGCTTAAGCATATACATGGACCTCACCTGGAGCGACACATCATGCGGGCATCGTATAATGGCTATTACCTCAGCCTTCCAAGCTGAAGATGCGGGTTAGATTCCCGCTGCCCGCTCCAGTAAAAGCTTTCCAGTCTGCGATGATGGGTTCCCCGGAGTGACTGGAAAGCGACCTGGTTTTGAATGGGCGCTGCTTTTTGCAAAATTGCTGTGTGAAAATACTGACCTTTGGGTTCAGCGCTCATCCAAAAGCATCACGTGAATTCACCAACGCTCATGTACTCTCCAGGAAACAATAAGTGATTCTGAAAAGTTCCGGTTAGATATTGCCCCGGTCACCGGATGATTTTATCTTTTGGTTCGTGGTGAATCCCCCTATGCGGCGGGGCGTCCAGTCAAACTTTTTTGTCCAGGTTTGTTTGCGCGGAACTAGTCGGCTGGGGCTGTTCCACCGGGAGGCACCCGGCGCCACCTCCTTGACGGTATTGTTATTTTTCATGCCTGTTCGTCCGAGCAGGCTTTTTTTTGCCCGCATTATCTTCATTGAAAACTGGCAACTCAGAGAATCATCCAAATTAAAAAAGCAGCAACGAGAGCGATTACTAATACATTCTTCGCTTTTTCTCTTCTGCTGGCCTTCACAAAAGGATTCACTATCCTGCAGTGGCTACACACAAGTGATTCTGGGTTAATTAACTTTCCGCAGTAGGGGCAGGGCTTGATAATCATTGGTACTAATTAAGTTGTGAGAACGTAGTCTCATTTAACCACATTTATCGAGTTGTTTTACTAATGGTCTAGTTATTTCAGACATATTCATCAATTTCAGGCTCACGGGAATCATCCGCTACGTGCTTTGTTGATAAATCCAGCCCGTGAAGCCTGATCCTCCTTTCATCACACAGCGCCATCCGTACTATCGGAGGTGAGAGACTATGAAAATGAACGAAAAAACTCCTGACTTCTGGGCAGAGGTACTGAACGGCCTGAAAAACTCCTGGCCCCAGATATCGGGGGCGTTGTTTGCTGGCCTCATTGCCTACGGTCGCCTGATATATGGCGGTGCCACCCGTAAGAATAAATGGCTTGAGGGCGTCCTTTGTGGCGCTCTTTCTTTATGTATCACCAGTGCGCTTGATGTGGTCGGACTCCCGGTATCGATATCACCGTTTGTTGGCGGTGTGATTGGATTCGTTGGCGTGGACAAACTGCGCGAGATCGCTATCAGCGCACTCAGAAAAAGGGCAGGGGTGAACGATGACAATCAGCAATGAACCGCGCTGGCTGGTGGAAGCCCGTAAATACATGGGGCAGATGGAAATTAAAGGCCCGCGACACAATCCGTTAATCCTCCAGTTCTGGAAGGACATTAAACGAGGTGGAATTAAAGATGATGAAACGCCCTGGTGTGCCGCTTACGTCGGGTCGATGCTTGAGCGCGTCGGAATCAAATCCACCCGTTTCGAGTCTGCAAAATCCTATCTCAACTGGGGCGTCGAACTTCGCGAGCCAGCCTATGGATGTGTGGTGGTATTCAGTCGCGACGGCGGCGGCCATGTCGGATTTGTGGTCGGGCAGCACCAGAATGGTGACCTGATGGTCCTCGGTGGTAATCAGTCCGACGCTATCAATATTCGTGCATTCTCACGTTCCCGCGTGACGGGTTATCGTTGGCCGGTTAACGAGCCGAGGGATAGCCGCATGTTACCGTTGATGAATGGCACCAGTTCGGTGAAAGAATCATGATTGAAGCTCTACTCGCATCACTGAAAACGTCATGGCGCTGGTGGCTGGTAATTATCGCGGTGGTTATTGTCGTTGGCGCTGTCGCTATTCTCGGTGTTCTGCTGGCACACAGCCAGGCTGACCTGAGCACAGCGCAAAGCGATAAGCGAGTTCTGGAGCATGATAACGCGCTACAGGGACGGGTTATCGCGGTGCAGGCTTTCAACTTCAACCGCTTCAATCAGGTGGCTGAGAATGCCAGCCGCCTTAATTCGTTGATCGATGCAGGTACCGAAAAGACTGTCATCGAATACCGGGAGATTCTTCGACGTGAAAAAACTTGTGACCTGCCTGTTCCTGCTGATGTCGCTGGTGGGTTGCTCGACTACGCGAACCGTTTACGTACCGGGGCAATGCACACCGATTCCGGGAGCGCTGACGCAGCCAGTGATAACGCCACTACCGCCAGCACCCTGACATATTGCCAGGCTGTTCTATGGATTAAGCCGTTGCTGGCTGCTATTGAAAAAGCGAATAACCAACTGGCAGGAATACGCCGGATCGAACAGGAACGGCAATAGCATTACAGCAGGCATTCACTGAGTGCCTGCGACAAAGCTAAATGGCATCAAGCATGCGATGATGATTGATTAATAATTGAGCTATGCATGGTATAATAAGCCCCATTCATTGAAAGGTTAACCACCATGTCATTTTTCGATTATGCAATGCAGCGTGTTGGGCTTGCAGCCAATACGACTGTCATGTGCCCGATATGCGGACATAAATCCACACACTCGACCACGAAAGTACGCCAACAACAGGCGTTACTTTGCCCTAAATGTAAATCGCTGTTTGTCATTCACAGATAACATGCGACCTGCTGAATATAACCGCCTACGGGCGGTTTTTTATTGCCATCACAAAGGCCACTTTCGAGTGGCTTTTTTAATGGTCATCACGATGGGTATTACAGCAGGAATTACTGAGTGCCTGCGATAATGCTCAATATTTTTATCGGAGTAAATATGCCACCGCGCACACCGAAGGCCGGCCTGAAAGGGGCGATACAAAAAAGGGAAAAAATGAAAAGACATAAGCGAAATAAAAAAGCCACCACATCTGCAAATGTGATGGCTGGCATTCGGATTAATTCAGGTTGGCTGAATAAGTTAGCCGCAGATATTACTAAAATAATTAATGAAGCATGTCCCTGATCTCATCTGAGATATCTCTTGGCCCTGCAGGCTGAGGCGCAACCAACCGGGTCGGAAGTCTCTCGAAGAAACCACCACCACCATGATGATGAAAACCCCGGTTATTTTTATAACTATTGAAGTTACTGTCGGTAGTGAGAAGGATGTTGCACTGGTGCGAGCAGTCAACAACAACGACATCACCTGCATTCAGGTGCATTCGTTTGTGAAGAAATTGCATAAGTCTCCTTATCAAGAGGCAATCAGCACTCCTCTCAAGGCTGGTACGCCAACGTCCCACCGCTGACGGGCTGAGCCATTACCTTACCCAGACTCAACGATAAGTAACATCCTGATATTCAGACAGTAACTGTAATCGATAATGCTGAAGAATAGGCAGTAAATACAGGTGACTGATATGGCAACACTGAAGGATTTATCAAACCAGTTAAAGCAACTGCAAAAGCAAATCCCGTTTGCCACAGCTCAGGCGATGACAAAAGTTGTACGCCAGATTGAGTTGGCTCAGAAGACGGCATTCGAACGACATCTGGAGAGCCCCACGCCGTTTACCGTTAAATCAGTTGGTTCGGTGGCGGCAAGAAAGAACAATCTGACCGCAAAGGTTTTTGTCCGTGATACCGCTGCTGGTTATCTGGAACCATTCGAGTTTGGCGGAGAGCACAAGCTCAATAGCCAGGCTCTATTAAATCCCAAGAACGTTAAGCTAAACAAATACGGCAACATGCCGCGTAATAAGCTCTCACAGCTTAAAGCAAAGGAAAATGTATTCGTAGGTGAGGTTGATGGCGTTAACGCTGTCTGGCAGCGTAAGAAGCCGATGAAAGCTAAGAAGCGACGGGCCAAACGTTCCGCTAACGGGACGCGAAGACCGAAACGCAAACAGCGTTCTCCAAAGCTTTTGATTCGGTTTGGTGATGCGCTACCGGTGACTCCTGTACTGGGCTATATGGACCGCTCACGCGCAATGGCATCTGGTCTGCTACCGGGTGCGCTAAGCAGCGCCATAGCTGAGGCAATTCGAACGGCAAAATAGCATACTAAATGAAATGAGGTGGTTGAAATGGATGAACGAGAATTCAGGCATGTTATCGCTCTGCTTCTTGAGGATGTTAAGCGGCTTCAGGAATTAACCCCAAATGCAGGCACAGAGGCCCGCATATGGATTGCAAAGCAAGCTCTGGAGTCCGGAGATCACGAGGGCTAAACCTTATCGTGGTTTATGTAATATCGACCGGCAGACTTCGTAACCATCACGATTGGATTAGGGCGAATTTTTTCAGCAACGGATTCAGCAAGATTACCAACATCTTCTTTTGATTTATTGGTGCTTTCATAGTTGTACTCGGCGCTTGGAAGATAATAAGTATTGCCTGAGTCTGTCGTGATCGTTCTATTAAATCCTCTTTGCTTCATTGATTTGTGTAGTTCTTCATAGTCAGCATCTTCTGAATTACGAAGTTCTACTCTAACTGTGAATTTTGCCATGTTTTTTCCTTGCTGGCGGTGTGAGAGCTTTCAGCATACCACCGAGCCTGAAGTGGTGAAAAGACAGGCAAGTCAAGGTGCAGTGCTGCTCAGATAATTTTGGGTCCTTCCTGTGACTTTTGTAAGGCACGGGCATTGCGCGCCGCGGTGTTTTCCTAGCTACAACTTTCAGATTTGTGTCCCATGTCCCACCTCTGGCGATCATTACGGACACCTCGCCAGCTCTGGCTATTCCAGTTTATTCCAGTGGGACATTCTGGTGGGACATGGCAAAAATGTCCCAGGCGAATGTCCCACCCCAGAAAATGTCCCAGGTGATGTCCCATGACCACGATGAACCAGAGTCAGTACGCACAACATTCAGGTGTGGATCGCAAAACAATTGGTCGGTGGATTAAAGCCGGGCGCTTCATTGTGATGGACGGAGACCTGATTGACGTAGAGGCCAGCGATGCGGCATTGAAGAAAAACCGCGATGGCAAAGACCCGCGCGCCTCGAACGCGAAGAAAAAGAAAACTCCCGTCGTTAGCGATAACGATGATGACGGTGATGAAATCAATAAAACTGTCCGCCAGATAATGCTCACTGAAGGGGCAGATCTTTCGAGAGAGGAAGCGGGACGTATCCGCGAGAATTACATGGCCCTGCAGGCAAAGCTGCAGTATGAAAAAGACAGCGGCCAGCTTATTGAGCTGACAGCAGCCGAGGAGGTTTTATTCAACGCCTTTCGCCAACAGCGTGATGCCTGGCTTAACTGGCCGTCCAGGGTGGCGCCGCTAATGGCTGCTGATCTGGATGTACCGGCGGACAGGATGACAGAGGTGCTGATTGAACATGTCCACAAACACATCTCAGTCCTCGGAGAGCCAGAGTTTAACCCGGCAGAAGATTGAGCGTCTTGAATTAAGCGTCCGCAAAGGCTGGACACCCCCGCCGCGTATCAGTGTGCCGCAGTGGGCAGATGACTATCGTAAGCTGGCAAAAGAGGCTGGGAGCACTTCGGGAAACTGGGAAACATCGACGGTAGAAATTGCCCGCGGACCGATGCTTGCCGCGACGGAGTCCGGGGTTCATATCATCACTGTAATGTGCTGTACCCAGTTGATGAAGACAGCACTGCTGGAAAACCTTTTTGGCTATTTTGCCCACCTCGATCCTTGTCCGATACTGCTGCTGCAGCCGAAAGAAGAAGCCGCTGAACAGTTTTCGAAAGAGCGTATTAGCCCGCTGGTAAGGGTGACGCCGGTACTGCGTAAAATCATCGGTGATTCGAAACAGAAAAGCTCGAAAGAAACCATTCTTTACAAGGCGTTCACTGGCGGATTTCTGGCGCTGGCGGGTGCTGGTAGCCCTGATAACCTTGCGCGTCGTCCGATTCGTGTCCTGCTGGCGGATGAAGTGGACAAGTACCCGATAACCCGCGAAGGCGATCCAATTGCGCTGGCCGAAGAGCGTACAGCGACATTTGGCCTGACCTGGCTGTCTGTACGCGCCTGTTCGCCGACGGTGGAGGATGAGAGCCGCATTGCTGACAGCTACGCCGACTCCGATCAGCGCCGGGCATCTGTGGTTTGCCCGCACTGTGGCCACCGCCAGTTCCCCGACTTTTTCAAACACGTTCAGTGGCCGAAAGAGGGAGATAAACACCTGACTAAATCGGCGATGCTCTATTGCGAATGCTGTGGTAGTGGCTGGTCCGAAGGACAGCGCCTCAGAGCTCTGCAAACTATTCGATGGCATCAGACGCGCCCATTTGAGTGCTGCGGGGAGCGGCACTCACCGCTGATGGATTATGACCTTGCCTGGCGGGCGGCAGACGAGGGCAGCGTTGAAAAGGTCTGGCAATGGTCAGAGTCGGAACGGCATGCGGTCTATCGCGCAATCTGCCCCTCCTGTGGAAAGGAGGCAGTCGATAACCACCACGCGGGGTACCAGGCATCCAAGCTTTTCAGCCCCTGGCAAAAAGATAAGCCGTCGGATATTGCGAAAAAATATATCGATGCGAAGGGCGATCCGGATAAGGAACAGGCGTGGTGGAATACCCAGATGGGGCTTCCGCACCGACCTAATCATGGGAAACAGCTCCCTGTTGATGTTCTGCTGGCGCGCCGGGAAATATTTCCGGCCGTCGTTCCGGACGGGGTGGCATTGTTAACAGCTGGAGTTGATACCCAGGACGATCGCTTCGAAATTACGATCACCGGCTGGGGGAGAGATGAAGAATCGTGGTCGGTCGCGCATGACGTTATTTATGGTGACCTTGAGACGGAAGAACCCTGGAAGCGACTGGATGCATACCTGAAACAGATCTGGCGACGTGGTGACGGGCGCGGCCTGAATATCATGGCAACGTGCATGGACTCCGGTGGCCACCATACGCAGAAGGTATACGAATTCGCCAAAGAGCGTCTTGGCCGTCGTGTCTGGGCAATTAAGGGGGAGTCTGCACAGGGAGGTAAACGCAATCCTGTCTGGCCGACCAAACGACCATCATCGAAAAGCAAAGCCAGTTTCCGCCCTGTCATTCTGGGGGTTAACTCAGCGAAAGACGTGATACGCGGTCGCCTGCATCTTGAGCCACCCAAACCTGGCGCCGCCGCTGCGGGTTATATGCATTTTCCTGACGATCGCGATCTCGGGTACTTCAATCAGCTGCTGGCGGAGCGACTGGTTTACAAAGTCATTTCCGGGCAGCGGTACAGTATCTGGGAAGCAATACCAGGACGAGCTAACGAAGCGCTTGACTGCCTCGTTTACAGCTATGCCGCGCTGTGCGGTCTCAAACATATGGGGTTAAAACTCAACGTCCGGGCCGCCAACCTCGAAGCCGATCCGGATAAGTTCCTGCCAGCGCCAGTTGGACAGGAAGAAAAAATCAATTACGAGCTGCCGGGTGCGGTTATTGAAGAACCAGCGCCGGTCAAACGTAAGCGAATATCGCAACTCCTGCCGAAATAAGGAAAATCATGTTCAACCGGAACACCAGCCTGCTTGCCGGCGCAATGACTGACGATCAGCTCAGGGATGCGCTTGCGAAAGCTCAGCAGGCGTATATTGATTTAGCAACCGGGAGCCACGGTGTTTCGTTTTCCTATACGCAGGGAGACGGGACGCGATCAGTGTCCTATCAGCAAAGCACCCTGGCTGATCTGCTGGCCCTGATTCAACTTCTGCAGGCGCAACTGGGGATTATCTCTCGTCCCCGGAAACCAGCGAGGTTTAGATTCTGATGAATAAAGTACAGATACTGGGCTCTGATGGGCAGCCGTTGCGACAGCAGCGTCCCTCTATGCTGGTGGGGGGGAGCCGCGTACCTTATGACGCAGCTGACTCTTTCAGCGATCAACTGGCGAACTGGCAACCCGCGCTGTGGTCCCCGGACAATGAAATTAACATTTACCGGGATCGCATCGTGTCCCGCGCACGCGATCTGGTCCGTAATGACGGCTGGGCAAACGGTGCGGTCACACGTCTGCTGGATAATGCGGTTGGTGCCAACTTCCGCCCCATCATGAAACCCGATTACCGTGTTCTCAGAATGATCACCGGAAACAAGGCGTTTGATGCGTCCTGGGCGGAAGAGTACGGAAAAGCACTGGACGGGCACTGGCGGACCTGGAGTAACGATCCTGGCCGGTATTGTGATGTTGAACGAAAACTCACCGTGTCGCAGATGTTACGCCTGGGATTTCGTCACAAGCTTATTGACGGGGATGCTCTGGCCATTCTCCAGTACAGAACTGACAGGCTTGGTCCCGGAAGAGGGCGTTACGCCACCACGGTACAGATTGTCGATCCTGACCGCCTCAGTAATCCTCAGCAGAATTTCGATATGCCAAATGTCCGTGGTGGCGTTGAAATTGATGCGGACGGTGCGCCGGTTGCTTACCACATCAGGGAGGCCCATATCGGTGACTGGTGGAGCGGGGCTAAAACCATGACGTGGCAGCGTATCCCGCGTGAAACTGACTGGGGCCGCCCGCATGTGGTTCACGATTTTGATCATGAGCGTGGCGCGCAGCACCGTGGTAACGGCATCCTGACTCCGGTTATTCAGCGTCTGAAAATGCTGGTGAAGTATGACCAGAGTGAGCTTGAGGCAGCAATTCTTAATGCCATATTTGCCGCTTACATTGAGTCACCCTATGACCCTGCGATGGTTCAGTCTGCCCTGGGCGAGACCTATGACGAGTCGGAGTTAGGCACTTATCAGGACGGGCGTGTTGAGTTCCATAACGATCGGCGTCTGACACTTCAGAATGGTGCCCGAATGCCCATTCTTTATCCTGGTGAGAAAATCACGACGGTTAACGCGGCGCGGCCCTACAGCAATTTTGAAGTCTTCGAATCTGCTGTTCTCCGTAATTTTTCTTCAGGAACAGGGTTGTCCCCACAGCAGGTCACCCAGGACTGGTCTGACGTTAACTACAGTTCTGCACGCTCCTCGTTGCTGGAGGCATGGAAAACACTGACTCGCCGCCGGGACGATTTTTCTACCGGCTTCGCTCAGCCCATTCTCACCGCCTTTGTTGAAGAAGTTCACGACAATGAGGATTTACCCCTGCCCGCAGGCGCACCTGATTTTGTTGACGCCAGAGCCGCGTATTCTCGCGCGCGCTGGATGGGGCCAGGGCGCGGCTGGGTGGATCCGGTTGCAGAGAAAAAAGGCGCCATTCTTGGTCTGGATGCCGGACTTTCCACCCTCGAGATTGAGGTGGGTGAAAACGTCGGTGAAGACTGGGAAGAAGTGCTTGATCAGCGCCAGAGAGAAATTGAGTCATGTCTTAAACGCGGATTACCGCTTCCGAGCTGGGCACAGGCTGACCAGTTTGCGAGCCAGACCATTACCGATCCGGAGGAAAAGTGAATCTACCCCATCTGGCCCAGCGATTATTTAACACCCCGCTGGCGCTGCACCCGAGTAAAGCCGAAGTCATCATGGCATCCGTAATGGACCGATTTGGTATCAGTAAAATCGAATCTTCTCTTGCCATGGAGGATGACTGGTACGGATATGACGATAACCGGGGACGTGAATCCCGTAGTGATCCGGGTTATGACAATGTGCTGGGTGTCGCCGTCATCCCGATATGCGGAACGCTGGTGCAAAAACTGGGCAGTCTGCGTCCGTACAGTGGAATGACAGGGTATGACGGCATTCGTCAGGCGTTTCTTACTGCGATGGAAGATCCCGACATTTCGGGCATTTGCCTGGATATCGACTCACCCGGCGGCGAGGTCGCTGGATGCTTCGATCTGGTTGATGTCATTTACGGCTCCCGGGGGAAAAAGCCTATCCATGCCATTCTGACGGAAAGCGCTTATTCCGCTGCGTATGCCATTGCCAGTGCAGTGGACCGGATTTCTGTTCCGCGCACCGGCGGAGTGGGTTCTGTGGGTGTGATCACCATGCACCTTGACTGGACGCAGCGGATTAAAGATGACGGTCTTAAAGTTA
>ERZ772884.108-NODE-108-length-69095-cov-36.176593_pt1 | contig 69095 bp, 46 predicted proteins | sample MGYA00580574_ERZ772884 | MGnify/ENA primary metagenome ERZ772884 (study PRJEB29015, sample SAMEA2737690) | human gut metagenome | biome: human gut; feature: human-associated habitat; material: faeces | place: China | collected 2012 ... | reverse complement strand
CTGCCTGTGTTACCGATTTTGAATAAGCTTCCTTGATCCAGGAATATTCTGGATGATTCGGAAGATACTCGTTGTTAAGCCATACTCTAAACTGGCTGCTGCTCATAAACTTTTGCCCATTTTCATGAAGCTCCTTATTATCAGCAAGATAGAAGTTATAGATAAATCTGCAAGTACCTATCGTTTTACGAATCCTGACTTTCTGCTCCTCTGTCGGATTTATTTCTGTCTTGAAGCTCTTCAGCAATTTCCTCATCCCTTTCTATCTGTCTTTTATACTTGCGAAGTTCATACAGCCTGCAGGAGAACGCATGGAGTATTGAAACAATATCCTTTGTTTACTACCACTATGGTTGCATTAGACTTCTTACAGAACTCTTTTCAAACTAGTCATAACCCAATCTGATAAATCTATCTTTATTGGTTACTATTACAGTTTTTGAATACCCATAATCTACAGGTAACGATTTAAGAAAAATGTGGAGCAGAAATATCAATGATATACCCCTGTGATATTATCATTAATTCCTTTATTTTCATTAAAGAAAAGGAAAACACCTAACTGAAGCTTACAGCTCTGAAAAATAGTGTCTGAATGCAGCGAATGATGCTGTAACATCCGTAAAAATCACATAAAAAGCTACCAGATCATTTTATGAATTTGAAGAATTCAATACAGTTCTCAATACTACTGGAATAGACATTTCTGGGTTAACTGAAAGATAGAATCCTTCTTAGGCCTTAATACTTTATTTGACATGTGGTTATAGCTCAGCTCCATCCGGTTTCTAATCTAATTATAGAACAAATAGAAAATCCATGCACTAGGTTTAATCTCGAGAACGCCGTTTAATAGGTGTTTATGAAATTTAATTTTCACTAACATATGGTTTGCAGATATTCAAATTGCGGTTTTATTTTTTTCCATTACTTCATCCAATAAATCGTTACAGGGTTTCCATAACCTTCAATACACTGCTCTACAATAATTCCCTACACATTACAAAATCTTAAAAGTACAACTTGATTTAGCAAATACTGATCATAAGTGCAATAACGCCTATTAGTTATAATTCGGTTTGCCTATAAAGTTTCTTCTCTATCCCAACGTTATACAGATACGCCTAAAAGTTCAGAAAAATCCTTTGGTTTATAATTCGTGAAATTTGATGTGTTCATTTTAAAACTCTCCTTTGAGTAGATTTGATCACATTTAATCACAATAATCGATATATTTAGTTACTTATATTTTCCTCCTGAAGATATTAAGTTACAGGTCAATGATGTAGTAAGTAGTGTCAGTGAAGCAATTTATAAAGTATTGTAGACAGGGAGTGACTCTCTGTCTTTTTTATTCACATAGCAAGATAGTTAATATGTGGTACATAGTCATTACACAAAAAAATATTTGAACGCCTAAAAAGATACTTTATAGGAAAGATACTTAAAACATTGTTTGAGTAAAAGTAGTATTATGTAGTTAAGGAGGGATAGATTATGGAACATACACCTGTTACTCAAGAATACTTAATTGATTTATACAGAAGCTTGATTATTAAACGAGATGAGTTAAAGAATAATGTTGAAGAGAATGAGAAGAAATATTATCAGATGTTTAGAAATTTGTATAAAGAATATTATGGCCTCATGATTGAATGCATTTTCTTAAAGAAAAGACTTGCCTATTGTCAAAGGTGCAATAATCTTCATATCAAGATATATAAAGAAGAAATAGACAGTTACATAGATGCTGTGAAAGAAGATTATATGCATCAGTTAGAGATTTTAAGGAATCATAAACAAAGAATAAAGAAATCTCTTAATACTGATGGAATGAAACAGGCAAAGAGGATATTTAAGAGAATCATCAAAAGAATAGATAAAGAACATCCTTTGTGGGAACGTTCCATTGATTCATATAGATATAATGATTTAAAAGAATTGATGAATATAGAGGCACTGGTGGATTATGAGACACATTCTACAAGACATAATATAGATATTATCTATCTCATGATCAGAATAAATAGTATAAAAGAAGAAATTGATTTTTATGTCAACCAACCACCTTACTCACCTCAAGAAAAAGAAAAGAGTCTGAAGAAGGAAATATTGAAATATAGATCATATAGAAATGATTTAAATAAACAATATCATAGTTTTACAAAAGTCATGCATGCATGTTAGGAGGAGCACTTATGAGCAAGATGAGAAATATGGTTTTAGAAGCTGTACAAATGAATGGTATAGAGAATGTGATTATGCCTTTAATGAATGAAATATTCTTATCTTTTACTGATATTGCAGGAACACGTTATGTAGATAATCAAGATGTATTTAAAGGACTTGAGAAGAATGTACCTCTTCTATTAGAAAGAGAAGCAGATAATAAATATGATAGTAATGCGATTAAGGTGATGACTACAGATAGGGAAAAACTTGGGTATATTCCAAAGAAGGATAATAGTGTTTTTGCTAGATTAATGGATGCGGGTAAGATACTTCATGCAAGAGTGTATTCATGTTATGAGGCTGATTATGATCAGTGGTGTGTGTCTATTAAGATCTGTTTGATGGATTTCTAGTTATTCACACAACAGAAAGTAGAATACGTGATACATAGTCATTACCAAAAAAACAATTGACCGAGAGTACCTACCGACTGTTATCCTAGATATAGGAGGATTATGAGATGAAGAAATTAGTAGCTTATTATTCTAGAGCGGATGAGAATTATTTTGGTGGTACAAAGAAATACATAGAAGTAGGAAATACGGAAAAAGCCGCAAAAATGATTGCGGATATGATAGGGGCTGACTTATATAAAATAAAACAGATACATCCCTATTCAGCTGATTATGATACATGTGTTAAAGAAGCAAAAGATGATTTAAGGAAAAATGTAAGACCTGAGCTGAAAAATATGCTTGAGAGTATTGATGAGTATGATGAAATATATCTAGGTTATCCTAATTATTGGGGCACTATGCCTATGGCTGTCTATACTTTCTTGGAAAGTTTTGATTGGAATAGTAAGAAAATCTATCCGTTTTGTACACATGAAGGATCAGGACTCTCTTCTACTGAATCAGACATCCGTGAATATGCAGAAGTAATGAAAGGTCTCGCAATCAGAGGAAGTGATGTAGATACATCACAAAGTAGAATTAAAGAATGGCTATTAAAAAAGTAGAACAGCAGTTCTACTTTTTTATGTACTTTCTACCAGAGGCATCTGGAATATTTAATTCTGAACGATATTTAGCTACTGTTCTTCTAGATATTTCAATACCTTTATCTTTTAAGAGATTGGTGATTTTCTGATCACTTAAAGGCTTTTTCTTATCTTCATTATCAATAACTTCTTTGATTGTTTCTTTGATAGAATCAACAGAGTTATCTTCTGTTCCCTTTGGAATGAGATCACTTAGAAGAATAAAGCCCTTATCGCAATATATATATTTATCCTTAATGGCTCTACTGATTGTAGATTCATGTACTCCAAGTAACATAGCTAGATCTTTTTGTAAAAGTGGGTGGCAAGAGCCTCTATTCATAAAGAAATCTTGTTGATAGTCTAGTAAAAAGACCGCAATATCATATATTAGATTCTTTCTTTGGGTGAGACATTGTTGCAGCCAGGAAACTTGTCTTAGTTTAGATTCTATATATTTCTTAGTTTCTTTACTTTCTGATTCAAGAGATAAATAGCCTGTATTGATGTTTATATCCTTATAGATTACTGGATTTAATTGTACAGCATTATCCTTGATTATTATATCTGGTACAGGATAATTGACTTCAATAGAAGAACTAAAGCTACTGGCTGGACGAGGATTTAATGTTAAGATGATTTGTAGTAGTTCTCTTACTTTGTTTTGTGATATGCCAAGTTTCTTAGAAACAGCATGATAATGACTTTTTGAAAGATCTTCTAAGCATTCTTTAATAAGTTGTTTTGTCTTATAAATATCTTCTGTTTCTTCGAGGCGCTCTAATTGAAGAAGAAGACATTCCTTTAAAGTGGCTGCACCAAGTCCAGGAGGTTCTAGCTTGAATAATGCATGTTTAGCTTCTATATATTCTTTCTCATCACATTTTAAATAAGTACAAATATCTTGAATTGAGAGACGTAGATATCCATTATCATCTAATAACTCTACAAGAGATTCTACTAATTCTTTATTGTCTATATCCTTGTTTATTAATTGCCAGTGAATGTTTTCCATTAAAGTCTGTTCTGATTTTCTTGAAAGACCATCGATATCAAATTCTTTTCCTATATCAGAAGTACTTTCTATCATATCATCAGTATCTATTAATGGATTTTCAAAAGAAATCTTCTCTATGTGGGCAAGAAGTTGTTGGACGTCCATCTGTAAGATCTGATTCTTTTCAATCTGTTTCTGATATATTTGATGTTTTTGACCTTGTCTAAGTTCAAGCTTCATCTAAGCCTATTGGCTCCTTAATAACCTTATTCAATAATTCATACAATATAGATAATTCATAATTATCTATATGAATACGATATTTCTTTTCTACATCCTGGAAAACAATTTTTGATATACGATAAAACTCTTTCTGTGCTGGATTCGTAGGTTCTTCTTCATCATCCGTATCATCTGCAGTCATTAAGCGTTCAAACATAAATGCGATATGCATATAAAGATTCAATCTTATATGGCCTGACATCTCCATCTTATAGTAATCCTGATAACGATGAAGAATCATTTCTACATCCTGAATAACAACTGTAGGATTGAGGAACTGTAATCTGCTGACAATACCTTCGATTGTAAAGAATCTTACAAATTCATTCTTCAATGCTTCAAATTGTTCTGGTGTAACTACACTTTTTAATGCATTCCATAGGTTTTCTTCACCACGGCCATCTAATATATCATAAACACTCAGCCAAGGTGTTGAAATACCATCATGAAGAGGAGATGTTGTTAAAATCATAAGAGTCTGATCAAAATTCTTAGATTCATCTTCATTGAGTAAATCTAAGAGTTTCTTATATTCCATAGTCACAAAATCAAGGCCGCAGTCTCCTAATGTCTTCTTCATGATTTCCTGTATCTTTTCTGCGATACCTACGCCGGACATACATGAAATAAGAATATTCTTATTCTTAGATAATCCTTCAAAGAACTGAACATCAAAGCTATTAATCTTTTTTGTGCTTTCTACAATTTGTTCAAAAGAACCATGACCTAGCATCTTTAAACCGACATCTAATGCAATAGCCGTAGAAACATTATTAATAATCAATAAATCACCGGATAAGTTATTCTTTATTTTTGAATACATACTGCTTAATGATCCTGTATCTACAAGTAAGATCAATCCTTTACCCTTGGCAGAATGCAGGAGATAGTTCTGTACTTTTTCTACAGTCTGATTAAGTGTTGTATCCATAGGCATATCAATGCCTTCCATAATAAAGGTACCACACGCCTGATTGACAACCTTGGCAATACTAGATGCTGTTGTATCACCATGTGCTGCGATGAGGCCATTTAATTCAAGAGATTCACTGATATATTCATGAATAGCTAACGCAAATAAGAAAGCAAGATTATCTTCTAACTGTAATTCATACTTCTTTAGTTCAATAATGATGCGATTTGCAACATAGAAAGCTTTAGGGCATGATTGTTCAAAATATGCTTTAAGTTTCCATTCCTGTTCCTTATCAATGTGCATTTGATTGAATATTGCATAAAGAATATACAATTCTTTACCACATGAATCATTCATCTTTACACCATATCGAATCAATATATCTTTACAAATCTGCGTAAAGAAACGCTGTTCTGTTAAGTTGTTATGTGTAGGATTAATCTTTCTTAAAATTGCGCGGAAATTCAAATAGAGCTGGTCAATCTGGCTCCATGATGCAGTCTCTATCTTATGAAAGAGATCGATGATTTCGATATGATATTCATCATAGTATTCCTGATGGATATATTCTTCAGGTTGATTCCATAGAATGGATATTTCCATATTACGTTCAGTCTGAAATCCTGTTGTATTGACAGGTATATCTCCCCCTGCATGAATAAGTTCTGCTTCAGAAATAAGAAGATTGTCTTCTTTACCGTGTTTGAAATAAGCTTCTGCACAGCTGACCTGAATTAAATTTCTTAATCTACCAATATTACCAGGGAACTTAGAGAAACAAAGCATTTTGACAGCACCACTAGAAATAGTGAGGTTCTTTTTAATCTTTTCTGCTTCTTCTTTATAGAATGTTTCTATGAGTTCTATACGTTCCTGTAAAGGGCGTTCTGTAATGTTAGGAATAGTAATCTGTAATGTAATTCTTCTTCTGAATGTTTCTAATAAGACTTCCTGAGGGTTTTCTGTTGTCGCAAATATGAATCGTACGTTTGAATTTCTCCATTTAGAATCACCAAGAGGACGATATTTACCTGTATCCATAAATACAAATAACTTTTCCTGGTTCTCAAATGATAAACGATGTACTTCATCTAAGAAAAGATAACCACCATCTGCTTCTTGAAGTAATCCCGTCTTATCAGAATCAGCCCCTGTAAAGCTTCCTTTCTTATAACCAAGTAATGTAGCTGAAAGAAGTTCAGGGTTATTTGCATAATCTGCACAATTCAACACGACAAAAGGTGCTTTTTTATCAATACTTCCTGTCTGTAATGCATGCTTATAGATGAGTTTTGCGATATAGCTTTTACCTACACCACTTTCACCAATAATAAGAATAGGAAGACCATTAGGTGGATAAGAAACAGATGCTTTACACATTTCTACTATTTTCTTATGACTTCCTGTTGCACCAATCATAGAATCAAATACTTCTGAATCTAACTCTTCTTCAACAGATGCACTCTGTTCTTCTTTTTCGATATACCAGTAAGTCGGTCTTGTATCTGTTTTTTTTACTTTCCCCTCATCAAAAAGCTGATTTAAATAATGTGTCACAATCTGTCTGCTTAAATGTAGATTGTCTGCAATCTGAGATGTAGGGATCTTTTCAGACTCATTTAAGCATTCTTGAAGTGATATATAAACTTTATCTTTTACATCCATCCTGATACCTCCTTGCTCTTAATTAATTATAACTTGAAAACTGTTAGAAAACAATTTAATGCCAACACGCATGAAAAGGAAGATATAGGGATATCTTCCTGTCTGACTATCTTGGGAGTCTTGCTCTTCTATTTGGGAATTCTTTATCGAATCCTTCTTTATGATCACAATACCAATAAGTGACTGTACAAACATCATCCTGTCTTTCATATAATGAAAGATCATCGTTACCAATCTGCTGTAATGTGACTTTGATATCTTCATCAAAGGCAATTGGATCTAAGATATGGAATCTGTATAAGCCATGGCGAGGAAGGCTGTCATTACCAAAGGCATGAACAGCATTCAGCTTACCTGTTTCAAATCTTTCTCTTGTCTTATCCTTTGTTGAATAGAATGGATACCCTAAGAATAAGTTAGAATATGGTTTAACTGAAGGTCTTCCTAATTCATCTTTCTGATGGAATGCCCAGGCACCACCAAAGTAGTCTTCTGAACCTGTTGATGACACTGTTGGATAATCTTCATCACCATCAAGATAGAACTTAAATTCTCCTTCACCCCACCAATATCTTTCTAATGCAGTTAAACCAAGGTAAGTACCTACATAGTAGCCTTTACCTTTTACATCATCTAAGATGACATAGTCTTTTGCAAGCTCAGTCTGACGTTCTCTGCGCCAATAAGCATGGAAATATAAACAATTTTCAGGTAAAGCATCAACTTCAGCATAATTAATAGTATAGAAGAATGATGTAATATCTTTAGGATGTTCATTTGTCATTGTGATGACTGCTCTTTTTGCGAATGGCATTTCAAAATAGCTGTTCATTCCTCCTGTAGGATTCACAACGATTGGTAAAGAGGCCACATCACATCTTTCGCCAAAACCATTACAAAAGAAATCTCCAATAGGTGCTTCTACTGCAGGTGTTTTACTATCATCCCAATAGATTCTTAAGACAACATCTCTCATGACAAAGCTGCCTTTTTCAGTATTTTCACGGATTGTCATCCACATATGTCTAATAATACCTGGACCTTTAATATCCGCAATCACTGTTTCTTCACCCATAGGTAATTTAATGCTTCCACGTCCTTTTCTTGATGGACCTAGGGCACTTGCTTCCATACATGCTTTGCCTTTTTCACCAGTTGGGTTTTCTGGTGATACAGCTCTAGAACGTTCTCCTTTATAAGTCATGATATTACTTAGTAAATTCATAATCTTCTCCTTCCTTTACTGCATGTTGATTGACAGTAATTGAATAATTATTTTTATTGGTAATATGAATGTGCTGATCAGTTACCTTGATATCAAATCTTGATTCACCGATATGGAAATCCTCCCAGAAGAAGTTTCCAATAAATTCCTTAGGATGAATCGTTAAGTGTTTATTTGGTGCATCATAGTTGATTCCTAAGAATTCTGTAATGAACAAGATATAGAAGATACCTGAGGCCCATCCACATTTACCACAGCTGTTCATTCGTGTGACATCTCCAGTAGGTGCCCCTACTTTATAAGGCCACCACCACCAGCTGCCATCTAAATCAGCTAGTCTTTCTAATTCTTTAAATCTGCCGTTTTCTCCACTCCAGTTTTCTACATTATCTGCACCATTCAATATTGAAATATATCCTGGGAATGTTGCACCTGACTGGTTACCCCATTTAATCCCTCTGCTCAGTTTACTATAAGTAGGATTCTCATCACTTGAACTGAATTGTCCATAGTGAGTTGTTCTGTCTCCTGCCTCATAGCCATAATATTTCAATAATGTAGTGTCTGATTCTTCACCATCATGCATTCTTAATGTGATAGTACCGTCATGATTCACATCAGTTAAGAACTGAAGTCCTTGATCAAGCATCTCTTTACGATAACACTCATCTGACATATGTTCTTTTGCATCTAGATCAAGTGACGCAATACCTTCTAGAAAAATACGATGACCATTCGTTTCTACAGTCATATATTTCTCTATATCATTTTTGATTGCCTGGGCTTCATTTTCTAGTTCAATCGCATATTCCTTCTCGTCAAAGATTTCAAGTGCAAGTCTTGATAGGGAGCGACATGCACGATATACACAAATGTTTGATCCTGTATGATATGTACCAAGGGAGTAGGCATCTGAAATCCAGATACTGTGGTATAGGTGTGGTTCACCTGGATTTCTAGAAGTAATGACTTTGTTAAGGATTTCCTTCATCTGTTTATATAAACCTTCATTATCTAGAAAGAAATGATGATCACCAAAATAATCATAATACGCACCAGAAAGTAGAATCACCGATAGAGAATTACTTAATGAATGGAAGATTCCGCCTTCAAATTTAGTACCTGGGTATTTGATACCATATTGGGCAAACCATTTTATTGTTTTTTTACATAGGTCTGGTTCGGTCATTGTATAAGGCAAGCTAGAATAATACATATCTTTATTCCATATATGAGGAGTAACGGGGTAAGTGCCCCAATTTGAACCAAGTATTTGATTATAACTATTCATGGCAAAAGCACCAGACGCCTGCTGATAGGCTCTTTCAATTAAGTACCCTGCTATTGGATCGTTATCAAAATGGACTTTACCTATGCATTGTTTATAATATTGACGTGTTTCTTCTAACCATTCATCAACACTTCTACTAAACAGTTTCTGTGTATCCTGATATGCATTAGGATCAGTGAAAGCAATCATGAATTCTTTTTGAGAATGAGGTGGTAAAGTAAATGAAATACTGTTGTGAGATTGTGTCTCGCGGCATTCTATTAATACATTTCTTGTATCAGAGTATTTCTTTTTATAAAGAGAAGGGAGTTCTAAGGCTCCTTCTCTTTGCGAGTCACTTTGGTTTTCAATGATAATGGCATACATTAAACTGCTTAATCTTTCTCCATCACGAGTAATAGGTGCACAAGCAATTAAGCTGACTGTTCCCCAGGTAAAATGATGAATACTTCTTGGAAAAAGATTATCTGCAAGATCAGAGATGACATCTAAGTTATCAGATTTCAATTCAGTTTTATTACCGTTCCAGGTAATAGAGATAGAAAGATCATGTTCCTGGACAAAGTCTTTTCCTACCCAGACACCTGGTTTGCTTTCCATAAGGTAATTGTGATGAAAGAAGGTAAGGTTGGAAATAGTTCCAAATTCATCAATGTTGGCTTGAACTTTTTGATTGGACGAATCAAATGAGAATGTATCATCTGGAAGCTTATTGCGATAATAACTGATTGTGTTGTCTGTACTATAGATTCCATTCTTGATTCTTAACATATAGAATGGATTGCATTTCATTGTATTCAAAGCGACCTCCTGTGGTATTAATTAGCAAATACCTAATAGTGATAAAACGATTCCTAATGCAACGATACCAAAGATAATAGCGATAACGTTGACTTTCTTATTTAATAGCTTATAGCAGCCAAATGTCATTAATAATGGAACGATACCTTTAAAGATACTATCAAGAGCTGACTGAACATTCATTAATGACTGTCCCTTCATCTTAAATTCAAGAATTGTCTTGAATACGACTGTCTGGCTAGTCATAGCGCCAACCATAATTAAACCAACAATACCTGCTGCTTTTGTAAGGATTTCAATCATGCCGTTTGCATATAATTTTTCAATATACTTAGCCCCTAAAGAATATCCTAAACATGCACCATAGTATCTGCATAGGAAGTTTGGTACGTTGAATAATACTAAGAAGATAATTGGAGCAAGGATGTTACCAGCATTAGCAAAACCAATAGCAAGACCTGCACAAACTACTCTCCATACACCCCAGAATAATGAGTCACCAATACCAGCTAAAGGACCCATTAAACTTGTTTTAATAGAGCCAATTGCATTGGCATCAAAGTCTGGTTTTTCACTGTTTTCTTTTTCCATTGAACCAGCAATACCCATTACAAATGATGCAAGAGGTACTGTAGTACTGAAGTAAGAGACATGTCTTGCAAGAGCTTCACGTCTTTTCTTTTCATCATTCTTATAGAAATGGTTGATGAATGGAATCATAGCATAACAGAAACCTGCACCACCCATAGTAACTGGGTTAACAGATGCATACATAGCACCTGATCTCCAGAACATCTTTCTGATTAATTTCTTTTCTTCTTTATCAATGTTATTCATTAGTTTCATGCGAAAAAGTCCTCCTCTTCACTTTCATTAGCTGATGCGCTTGCAACAGCTGGTTTAGCCATCATATCTTTTAACTGCATATCACGCTGTGCTGTTACTAATGCGATAACAACACCTAATACCGCGATAGCGATAAGTGGTAATTTTAAATAAGCCACTGCAACAAATCCTAAAATATAGTAAATACCAGTTTTCTTATCCCATAACATTTGCATTAACATAGCCATACCTACAGCAGGAAGCATGTTACCAGCAACTGTTAAACCATTCATGATTACCTTAGGAATTGACTGTAAGATTGTCTGTACTACATCAGATCCTAACCATACAGCAAAGAATGGAATTAAAGCATATAAACCATAGTGTAATGCCCATAAACCAAAGTGAAGGGCTGTGATTGATTTATCTTTACCTTCTAAAGCTAACTGTTCGAATTTTGGTGCGAATGGACCAATAACGAATGAGAAAATAAAGTTCATGAACTGAAGACCTAATACAGCAAGTGGGAATACGATTGGAATAATAGTACCAACATTTCCACCCATCTGAATTGTGAAGGCTGTAGCAAGACCTGCAGCTAGAGCTGGTTCAGCAGTACTTGAGATACCTACATTGACAACTCCCATAAAGATTGATTCTAAAGATGCTCCAACTAATAAACCTGTCTGAACATCTCCTAGCAATAAACCAGTAAGAGGTGCAACAACGATTGGTCTACTTAACATGACCATACCGAATAATTCGTGTCCTCCAACGCCTACGAATACTGCCAATGCGACGAAAAATGCGTTTAACATAATAACTCTCTCCTATCTCTTATAAATTTTTTAATACGTTTGTAGCAAGTTTCTTTTCCATTGAAGGTGTACCCTGGAAAAATGTATCTGGATATAATTCAACTAATTCTTTTAATGCTTCTAATTCTTCTTTTGTAAGCATAACTTCCTTAGTTAAAGTAATCTTTTCACCTGAAGTCATCTTTCCAGCGTTACCTAAGTTAACCATTTCAATATTCTTGTATTTCTTACATAAAGTAACAGCATCACGTACTGTTGGCACAAGAACCATTAAGCGCATCTTTTCTGATCTAGGATCATCTAAGATTGATGAAACGCCTTCTACTGATTTAATAATACATTTAATACCTTCTGGCACTGCCATCTTTAATGACATCTTCTGTAATTCGTTTGATGCTGCTTCATCACTTGCAACAACTAAACCATGAAGCTTTAATTCCTTTGTCCAAGTCATAGCAACCTGTCCATGAATTAATCTTTCGTCAACTCTTAAACAAACAATCATTTTCTTTTCCTCTCTTTCTTATAGAAGAAAATCGTCATCGTTTTCTTCTGTGTTGTTTTTTTCAATTTCTACTAAGCATAACTGTTCTCTAGCTTCTTCAATCTTAGCCTTTAAGAACTCGTTAGTAAGTTTTTCTGGAGTCATAGTGACTTCAATAAGAACAGCTAAATTGAATCCTGATACCAAGAAAGTGTTTTCCCTTACACAATATGGAATCATCTTCTGATTTACACTTCCACCCTTAATATCAGTAAAGATAACTACTTCATCTTCCTGTGGAATCTTTGCGAAATATTCTTCAATCTGCTCGTTGATAGGTTTCTGTCCATCTACATAAGCTGTAATATAGTCTACGTTATCTACATTACCGATTAAGAATTCCATTGTTGATCTTGCACCTGAAGCAAGTAAGCCATGTGTGGCTATTAAAATATGTCTCATTTTCATATCCCCCTTACACTTATATAAGTTGCAATTGTCATGCCAACTTTTAAGTTTTCTGTTTTATATTTTCTCCTTTCTTTTTTTCACTTATATATACTGCAATTGACGTGCCAACTTTTAGTTTTTATTTATTAATTCTTTTATTTCTTTTTCTTCTGGCATTACTCTTAATGCACCCTTCTTAGTTGTAATTAAAGAAGCTGCTGCATTCGCAAACTGAAGCATTTCTTTTAAATCTTCTTCAGTCATATTGTCTAAGCCATGTTTAAGTACTACATGAAGTGCGCAGGCACCAAACGTATCACCTGCACCTGTTGTTTCAATCGTATCCTTATTTAAATAAGGTTCCATAAATACCTTCAAACCACCATAGTAAGCAATACTACCGTTCGGACCAAGTGTGACATTGATGAGTTTTGCATGCGTTCTTTCTCTAATGATTTCAATTCCTTTATCATAATCATTCGTACCAGTCAGCCATTCAATTTCATTATCTGCAATCTTTAAGATATCGCACTGTTCAATACCATACCAGATCTGCTTTGCAGCTAATTCTTCACTTTCCCATAAAGGTGGTCTTAAGTTAGGGTCAAAAGAAATAATCTTGTTTTTCTTTTTTGCATAATCAACCATCACATAAGTTGCAGATCTCACTGGTTCATCTGTCATAGATAAAGAGCCAAAATGAAAGATACGGCAATTATCAATTAATTCATAATTCACTTCGTCTTCCCTAAGCATCATATCTGCCCCTGGCTTTCTATAAAAAGAAAAGCTTCGGTCTCCTGTTTCATCATTATCTACAAAAGCAAGTGTTGTTTTTGCATCAGGATCTAGAATAAGTCCAGTAGAATCAATCTTCTGTTCTGAAATTGTATTCTTTAATAGTTTACCAAACTCATCTTCTCCTACTTTACCAATAAAAGCAGTTTTATAACCTAATTTTCCAAGCATAGCAAGTACATTACATGGTGCACCTCCTGGATTGGCTTCATAGATACGGTTATTCTGTTCACTTAAACCATTTCTAGTGAAGTCTATTAATAGTTCACCTGTTGCTGTTACATCGTACATAGAATACCTCCATTGTTTATTCACTTATATATACCGCAATGCACGTGCCAAGTTTGAGGTATAAATAAAAAAAACTCACAGTTTATGTACTGTGAGATGAAATAAAAAAAGTGACGCAACGCAGGCGTCGCATCACATAAAACATAAATGTTTTTGTCCTTCGTCAGTATTATAGATTCTTTTCATATAAATAGTCAACAACATTTTTTAGCGAGTATTTTTGAACAAAAGAGTAGTACTCTACTATTTCGCAGCATTCCTAAAATAAAAACAGATTCCCTGTTTTTATTTTGGAGAATCAGCTCTATATAGCTAATTTTCTCAATTTATTAACGCATTTGCCGTTTTAAAAAAAGATGGCGCTATTTTGCAACCATCTTCTCTATATTATTTATTTTTAATATACTCTCTTTCTTATAAAGAATATTCCTAAGCAACTCATCATAATCAATAAAGACCATCCAATCATATTAATATAAGTAGTATCACCCGTCTTAATCTGTTCATTTTTATTAGTCTTATTTGTACTCTGAGTTGGTATTTCTGTTATTTCAATATTATCAGACTTAAGTTTAAGCTGTTTATATGAAGCATTCAACATTTCACAAGCTTGATCCACTTCACTTTGTGTAGCTTCTTCATTCATTAATACTTCTTTACTTTGATTTAATACTGTAATTAAAGAATCTGTATTTTCATACTTACTCATGTCTAAAGCATCAATTTTTGAAATCAACTCTTCAAGTTTTGTCTTATCTGCTTTTAAAACAAGATGATCAATAGCCTCTGATAAGGTATTAACCATTTCATCAATTTTTTCTTGAGTAACATCAGCTTTATCTATGAGTGCTTTCGCTTTAAGTACTTCATTATTCACTCTCAACAATGATGAAGGTGTATATTTTGTTTGATCAATAGATTCAGCTTTATCAACAATAGCTATTAACTGAGAGTAATCAATCTTCTTCTCTAAAGCATTTAAAACACCCTCTAATTCCAATATTGCCTTTTGTACCTTATCATTTTGAGGAACAGATTCTTTATAAGCTTCTTCAGCTTGCTTTCTCTTGTCTGTAAGTAATTTAATTGACTCTTCTGTATATTTAGATTCATCAATGTCTAATGCCTTTGTAATCAATTCTTGTAGATGTTCATAAGATTCTTTAGTCACAAGAAGATCTTTTGCATCAGACAAATTCTTATATGCTTCTAAAACAGATTCTTCATTCGCATTTTCATCATTTATTACTTCTTGTGCTTTATTCAAATAAATGTCTAATTCCTCTACACAAGCATCTATATACAATGAACGATCAAGCTTATTCACTTCATCAACCAATGCAATTAAATCTGTTTTATCGCTCTTGAAAATCAATTTATCTTTTGCTTCAACAAGTTCCTCACAAATAGAATCAATCTTTTCCTGGCTGCTATTTTTATCATTGTAGACTATTTCAGCTTCTTGTAACTTATCTTTCAATTTCTCAAAAGTAGCAGGTGCATATACTGATTCATCAAGATTTTTACATTCTTTAATTAAACTACCCAAATAATCAAAATTAGCCAATAATTTCAAATTATTAATACTATCAAGTAACTCTTGTTTTGTTTCTAATATCGTAGAAGAATCAACATTTTCATTGATCACCTTGTAGGTATTATTCAATGCTTGATTGAATCTTTCCTTTGTTTCTGGTGTATAAATAGAAGTATCCATATTGACATTCATATAATATAAATTTGTTAGTTCACATTTATCAAGTGAATCTCCGTATACTTCAAATTCCCATAATGAATACCCATAAATACTGTTAGGTTTAATTCCCTGCATTTTCACATATCTAGCTGTTACACCATTATAATTATATGTTTCAATGCAACCGTTAGAATGTTGTGCATATGTAATATCAGTCCATGTTTCTCCATCTAAAGAAACCTGTAACTTATATTCCTCTGCACCAGTTCCTTCCCAATTCAACTTAATCTGATTAACATTGTAATAATCTCCAAGATCAACAGAAATCCATTGATTTGAAACATCTTCCTTATTGTCTTTCTGTCTTAAAGAAACCCAACGAGATTCCTTTCCTGAAGTGGCATCTTCACTTCCATCAAATGCCTTGGAAGAATCATATTGTGCTTTATATGAACTAGATGCACTAGACTTCTTATTTAGTGCTAAATTTGTAGTCTTTGGCTGTTTAACTCTATTACCATATACTTCAAATTCCCATAATGAATAACCATAAACAGTAGAAGGTTCTAGACATTCTACTCTTACATATCTAGCTACTGTTTGGTCAGTACAGTCAAATTCTCTTTTTCCACCTTTTCCATCACTTACTGAAGTAATATCCTTCCAGTTTTTTCCATTTGAAGAAATCTGGATTTTATAACTTTTAGCACATGCTGCTTCCCAATTTAAAACTATTTTTGAAATATCATAATAATTCTGTAAATCTACATAAATCCATTGATAATCAACAGATTTACCAGAATTATCTTTTCTCCTTAGAGAAACCCATCTTGATTCTTTACCAGATGTTTTATCTACACTTCCATCAAATGCTTTTTCAGAACCATATTGACTCTTATAAATACTAGATGAATATGAAGGTTTATTTAATGCAATGTTTTGATTTTCATTAACTACTGATGATTTATCACCATATACTGCTACTTCATTAATACCAATTCCATAATTCTTATTATTTACACGGCGTGTTTTATAAGAATGAATTTTAAGATATCGACCATAAATATATGAATCATATGTATGAATATCACTTAATGATGCATTTGTTTTTGTTTCAGTAACAACCTGCCAAGTTTTCTTATCAGCAGATACTTCTATTGTATAATCATCTGAGCAGGCATTTTCCCAATCAATTTGAATCTTATTAATTTTTGAATACTGTTCTAAATCAATAATAATCCAGTTATCATCACTGTTTCTAATTGATCCCCAACGTGTTTTAATATTACCATCAACAGCATTTTCTTTTTTTAATTCATCATTATATTGTGAACTTGTTTCTACTGATTTGTTTAATGCGATATTACTATAATTCGTATCTTCTTGTTCTTCATTACCATACGCAACAAGTTCATAGATACTTATTCCATAATTCTTTCCATTAACAATTCTAGTTTTTGTAGAATGTATCTTTAAATAGCGACCATAAACATTATCATCAAATAAATATTGATCATATAATGATTGATTTGATTTTAATTTATCTTTTATAGTAGTCCAGTTTTTCTTATCTAAAGAAATCTCAATACTATATTCATCTGAACATGCGGCTTCCCATAAAATATTTAAAGCCTTAATTGAACATTTTTTCTGTAAATCTACAATAATCCAGTTATCATTACTATCTCTCTTTGAACCCCATCGTGTATTTGTATTGCCATCAACAGCATTCTCTTTCTTTAATTCATCATTATATTGAGAACTTACTTCAACAGGTTTCTTATATGTTAATGCATCCTGACTTTTACAGCTTATTTCTTTAATTTGATAATAAGAACCCTTAGTTTTCTTCATTACTATCTTTATATAAGGGTATATGCCACCGATGCTGACAGTAGAATCAGTTACATTTTGATTCACTGATTTTAAATAAGTATATGTTTTACCATCTTTAGATGTATATATATCAAAATCTGAAGCATAATGATCTCCCCATTTGATATTTAATTCTGAAATGTAACTATTACCAGCATAAAAGCTAATCCATTCTTCATCATTAGACTTACTCTGCCAATAAGTACTCATATCATTATCAAAAGCTGATTTGACATCATGTGGTGATAAAGATGAACTAGCATTATACAAATTACTATCATTTTCATTTAAAGTCATAGATGAACCTGTGTATGGTGCTGATGGCGTAATAAAATCAGTTTTTGTAGTAGTTTGACCATAATCAAGTTTAACTTGAATAGTAGTATTACTTTGGTTTTCTGATGTTGCAAGAGTGATTTTTCTTTGATTTTCAGATTCATCAATAATTAAACTACGAGGCTGATCAACCGTTACTTTATATCCTGTTTTATATTCTAATGTCCCTGCTTTATAAAAATTGATTTGTGTCTGTTTAAGATTTTCATTTCTAACCGCTTGAATATTTTCATTATTCGCAACAATAGTTATAGGATTATTATCAGCATATTCTGATACCTTTTTACTTGTTTTATTTGGCAGAATAATATAAGAATATGACTGATTACTAGGCTTTATTCCATGATTAATATATGCTTTAAATGTTCTTGGAGTAGAAGCCTTCTTTTCTTCTGCCCATAAAGAAGGATTATCTTTCTGATATGCATTAGAAACAGTTACTGATGCTTCATTTGGGAAAACATATCCAACTTTATTATTGTAAATCCACTTACTATTTTTAATAGTTTTAGTAGTATCTTGAGAGATAACATCTCCATCCACTAAAACATTATCAGCTTTTGCCTGATTAAGTGTTGTATGGATTTCAACTGATTCACTAGATGTAATACCTGAACCTAATGCTACAATTTCATCATCAAAGAAGAAATATCCTTTCTTTACTTGAGTTCCCTTTTTATCCATTGCATAAGCACAAGCACCATACTGTCCATTCGATACGCCGATAGTATGACTTGTTCCGTTAGTAAAACGTCCTGAATTAGAATAATCCTGTACTAATCTTGCAGCAGTTGTTGTTCCAGGACAATGTGCCCAATCATAAGTTGGATAAACAGCAGTATATTCATCACCATCTACACTAATAGTAGATGATGCTGATGAAGTCCAATAAATTAGTTGACCTTTATTTCCATTAGGCCAGCTTCCTCTCCATTCTCCACCAATGATTTCATTGGAATCCATTTTTATATTAACAGCATAATCATTTCTCATGTGAGATGCATAACCTGATCTCCACATATAGTAATTTCCATTTTTACCATTTGTGATCTGTGGGTTTTCAATATTATTCAAAATGTCCTGATACTCTTTAGCATGTATTTTATCAGAAGCAATCATTCTTTTTAATGGCTCAATATACTCAGCTGCATAATTCTTATAACCAACTGAATATTTATATTCACGATAACCTAAATATAGTTCTTGAATATCTCCTCTAATTGTCCAGCTTGTTCCATTAATCATATAATCAGCCATACGATTAATAACATCTTTTCCTAATGAAAATGAAGTATCTCTCAACATATAAATCCAGAAACTCATATCTCTAAACATGGACATTCCATAGCCATTTGAATAAAACTGTTTACCATGCATATAAAAACTGTTGTCTACTTGTACAGCTTCAGATGTTTTATCATCCTTCTGTGTAACTAAACAATAACTCAGATAATTATTGATCATATCATGTAAATGTTCAGAATCTTCTGTCAACAAATAATAATAAAGATAGTTTTGATCAAACCATAGATTATTTTGACCTGTTCCATATTTAACTGGTACTTTTTCTAAAAGCTTCTTTAACATGATATTTTCTGTATCTTCATCTACAACATCTTCTAGAAATAGAGACATTCTAGAAAAACGAAGCTGTACGCCTACTTGATTTTCCCACCAGTTTGTTGAACAAGGATTTTGTTCAGCCCAATACTTAATAGCTTTCTCTAGTTTGTTTACTACTTCCTGCTTTTTATATAAAGCATTACCTTCTTTACTATAAGATATAGAAATAGCTTGAAGACGATCTAATGCTAGATAAGGAGACCATGCTGCTCCATTTGCAGCATTATTATTTGCCTTGTAATTAACATCATCAAAAGAACCATCTTCTTTTATAAGTTTTAGATAATCGACTGCTTTAGAAACATAACATGTTTCAACTTTAGAACCATCATCAATCGTATCTAAAGATAAGAAATGTTCCTTTAGCCTTCCCTTGATAATACTTATTCCTTCGTTAGATGTTAATCCGAATGTCACTTGCACATTTGATAGTGACATTGTGAATACAACAAACAAAGAAATTATTATTTTTGCTACTTTATTCATCATTAATCCTCCTTTTGTAATCGCTTTCTAATTATAGAATGCCATTCATATACTTTAATTTCAATTTGGATTGACTTGAATAATTATTATTTTACTGAATCTCTTTCAATTATTTTAGTAGATAATAATTGAGTCATTTGAACATCGTTTTCACGATGAATACGATCTATAAGTTTATTGACTGCAATTTCTCCCATTAATTCTTTTTGTACTTGAACAGTAGTAAGTTTAGGGATTGTTTTATCACATAGAGGTGTATCATCAAAGCCAGTAATAGCTATTTGATCTGGTACTTTTATATTCATTAAGGTCAAAGCATTCAACAATATAAATGCATTTGAATCATTAGCACATACAAAAACTTCAGGTAATTCACTTTTTTTAAGTAATGATACAATGCTATTAACATCGTTTTCTAATACATATTTCTCTGTTTCATGTAGGATGGAGTATTGATTTATATATGATTCCATATCAGATATAGTATTTCTATTTACTAAAGCTTGTTTATATCCTATAAAACGATCAGAAAAGCTTAAAGAGTATTCTAAATCTCCAAAAAATCCAACTCTTTTATATCCTTTATCAAGAACATATTGGGTGATTAAATACCCTCCCTGTTTATTGTGAGTTAAAACACAATCACATGTATCCCCTAGTGATGTATAATCTACAAGAACTACAGGAATACCTGTATTTTTCAACTGATTTAAATTCTGATCTGATATTTTACCAACCACTAGAATACCAGCTACTTTTCTATCTATAATACAATCCGGAAATTCAAATTGGTTATCTTCAAAATAATTCAAAATAGATATATAACCTAATTCTTTAGCACATTCAACGATTGAACGTAAGACAATAGAATAAAAATGTCCTGTATTTGCATAATAACTCTGCATAAGAATACAAATATTAGATTTAGAAAAGACTGAAAGATAATGATGTTTTTCATTAATATATCCCATTTTATCAGCTGTTCTTAATATTTTTAGACGCATTGATTCACTTACACCTGGCTTATCATTTAATGCAATCGATACAGCATTAATAGAGATATTCAATTCTTTCGCAATATCTTTCATAGTCACTTTCATGTTCTCACCCCTTGTTTATAGCACTTCCCCATTACTACTTATTACATTCTTATACCATTCAAATGACTTCTTCTTAATTCTTCTCAAATCCTTTAAGTCGTCATTATCTCTATTCACATAGACAAAACCATATCTCTTCTTCATCTGTGCACGACTACTCAATATATCAATAGGCCCCCATGATAAGTATCCTCTGCAATCTACACCTTCTTCTACAGCCTTTTTCATCTCTTCAATATGTTTTCTCATATAATCAATACGATAATCATCATTAATAACACCATCTACTAAATGATCATCATATCCATAACCATTCTCTACAATATAGATAGGCATTTCATATCTATCATAGAGTTGTCTTAGAGTAATACGTAATCCAATAGGATCTATTGTCCAACCAAATTTAGACATTTCTAAGTAAGGGTTCTTCTTAATGACTACATCTTCTACATTAGTCAAACTATCTTCACCATAATGACTAATAGTAGACATATAATAGCTTATCGCAAGAGCATCTGTTTTACCCTTCTTCAGTATTTCAAAGTCTCCTTCTTCTATAACTGGCATAGTCCCTTCTAGTTTCATATTAGCTAGAAAATAACTGTTATAGTGTCCTCTCGCAAAGACATCTAGGAATACAAATGCTTCACTTTGGGCTTTCATTGATTCTAATGTATCTAATGGGTGACATGTTTCAGGATAGCTTTGTACAATAGTGGCCATGCCTAAAACATAACCTTCTTTTTGATGGATGTATTCATTAATCAAACTATGCGCGATTAATGTATTATGCATAATTTGATGATCTAGAGTAATAGGGTTTTCTCCTTCAGGACATACAGCCCCAAAGAACATCTTTGGACCTTTTTGTAGTATTCCATTCTGTTCATTAAAGATAATCCAGTATTTTACTTTATCACAATAACGATCTACAATCTTCTTGCATAATTCTACAAATAGATCTATTACCTTTCTACTCGCAAAACCATTGTATTTCTCATATAAGAATACAGGCATTTCAAAGTGATATAGTGTAGGAATAGGTTCTATCCCTCTCTTTATTAGTTCATCAATAAATTCATCATAGAAAACAAAACCTTCTTCATTATACGTGTTCTCATCACTCATAAGTCTAGACCAGTCTAAAGAGAATCGGTATGCATTAAAGCCTAACTCTTTATATAAATCAAAGTCTTCTTTGAATCTATGATAAGCATCAATACCATTTTTAAAGTCTGAAAACTTACCAGTGACTGTTAAGTCACATACTGCAGGGACTTTCCCTCCTTCAGTATATCCACCTTCACTTTGATGAGCAGTGACAGCACCACCCCATAAGAAATCTTTTCTTAACATTTTATTTACTCCTTTATGTATATTCTTATTTAAGTCTATTAAGGATATACTTGAATTTCAAGGAAGTAACACTTGAAAAGAAATAGTATTTATTATTCTAACGCTCATTTAATACGTTTTAACGCTCACTATTTTATTGAGTTTATGGCTTAGTCATGCGGTTTTTAACTTTCTAACGCTCATTTAACACTCACGAGTGTTAGAATAGAATATCATCATCCGTTGAATCTGGTATTTCAATTTCTAGAGTCTCTTCTCGAATTCTATAATATTCCCCGAATTATCTTGAGAAACCTGTGGCGTTAGATAAAAGTAATGAGGAGACCAGAATCTTTTATTTTGATTGTTCTGATATGCAATTTAGGAATTACTTTGCACATTTCTATGATGAGATGGAAGTATTAGAGCCTAAAGAGATGAGAGAACACCTATTACAATTAGGTCAACGCATGGTGGATAAGTATTCAAAAGATATCTAATTTATAAGAATGCAGGAACAACCTGCATTTTTATTTTGACCTCTTATGTGATTTTATAAAACTCCTCTTTTCCTTTTACTTCTACAACCTTGTATAATGCCCTGATTTTCTCAATAGTTTTATTTATTTCACTCTTATCCAGCTTCTTCACCGTCTTTAAATAACATCGTATTTTAGAAGCAGCAATCACGTCATTTCCATTATTAAACTCTATAAGCTTTTTCATATCATTATCTATCGGTTTTGTTTTATTTGGAGCAGTTTTCTTTAGAGGTTCACAAAAATAATCAGTTTGTCTTTTTAATAATTGTTTACGTGTTAATGATGGCTCTCTTAGTATGACTGGATATCCATTAGACTTTAAATCCCTGATCATTTCATAATAATCAATATCATTAGATACCAGTATGACCTGCTTAGGATTATATTTACCGAACATATAACCAATATACATAGAGATTCTATTATCTACAAAGTTAGTACCTGAATGCTTAGTTTCTACTATATTAATATCATACCCTTCTAACATATCCCGATATTCTTGTGCTGGTTTTGTAGTGACAAATCCACAAAACAAATAATAAACATACTCTTTGTCTAACAAGTCTGTAGGAATAGCTTGATAGTTTTCAAAATCAACTATAACTACAACCTTAAAATCCAATTTTTTCTCTATTATTTCTGAGTGTTTCTTATTATGTGAAATAGTACTTTTTTCATACAATGTATTCATGAGTTTATCTAGTAATTCAACCATAATCATCACCCTTTCTATGTCTATTCTATTACTTTTTCTAAAATAATGTTTAGACTTATGCTATGACAATGCCTAATTACAGGTGTTAAATTATTTTTTTAATCGTAAATATTCTATTGATTTTCTACTTAATCTAGCATACAATCATATACATCAATGGCACTCGGTGCGGAAGAAAACTCACGATTTATGTCGTGGGTTTTTTCTTTGTTTTAGAACTCAAAAAAGAGATAGCTTTCGCTATCTCTCAGACCAATATTAAGTATTATGATCTTTTCTTTCTCTTAAGTAACATAGCACCTGCTACTGTCATCATAGAGATCCAGCTTGCAATTGATGTTGCATCACCTGTCTTAGCTGGTTTCTTATCCTGAGTAGGATCTTTAGGTGTGTCTTTTCCTGTTTCAGGATCTTTCGGAGTTTCCTTATCTACTTCATTAAGTCCAATTACTTTTACAGTAAAGTCATGACTTGCAGTCTTTCCTTCTGCATCAGTTACAGTAATAGTAACGATGACATCTGCATCCTTCTTAGGAGTAGTTACTTTACCATCTAATGAGATAATACCTTCAGGACTTACCTTAGTAATAGTAATACTATAGCCTTCTGGTACTTTAGGAAGTACAAACTGTGTCTGTCCCTTAGCAACAACTGACTGTACTTTATTACCTGCAAGTAAATCATCTAGGATATCCTGTGATGATGGTTTAGCTGGAGTAACTTTAACCTTCTTGAAGTTTGCTTTTAGAGTAGTGTTTGTAGTTGCTTCAAATGTATATGGGTTAGAAGTACTTACTTCTCTTCCATTTTCATCAGTCCAGTTCACAAATTCATAACCTTTATTTGCCTTAGCTGTTACAGTCACATTTGAACCTTCTTCATAAATACCATCTTCTTTATCCATAGAGACAGTACCCATGTTCTGATCACTATCTACTGCAATTGTATATGTCTTGTTTTCAACAGTTACTTTTACAACTACTTTCAAGCCATCTGGGTTTACAACGCCTTCTGGTAATGTAAGAGTACCTTCTAATACATATGTACCACATTCATTAGCCTTATAAGATGCTTTATTCCATGTTACGTCTACTTCTTCTGTTTCATTGTTTTCTAATGTAATAGATACTTTTTTAGGTAGATTTAATGCATCTGGTGTTGTACCTTTTACTACAGTGAGATCATCTAGCTTCTGAACATCTTTGATCCTTACATCTGCTTCAGAAGACTTTTCAAACTTCGCAATTAAAGCTGTATTACCATTAACCTTGAATGTGTATTCTGCTTTATCAGATACTAGATCACCATTAGGACGATACCATCCCTTAAATACATAACCTCTATTAGGTGTTGCAGTAATAGTTGCAGACTGACCTGCTTTAACTTCCTGACCACCACTTACTTTACCACCTTTTTCTGCTTCTACATAAACAGTATAAGTGTTATTAGTCACTTCTTTATTCGCAATATTGAATTCAGAGATAGCTACCCAGCCATCATTTGACTGAGAAGCGACAAACTTGAATCCATAAACATTCTGTTTATCAAAAGTAAATGTTTTTTCTGACTTGTTAGCATCAAATATCTGATCTTTCGCAACTTCTACCCATTCACCATTCTTTTCAGTCTGGATATAAAGTGAAGCTTTAGTCACCTGACCACTGTTAGAATCCTGACGTGGTGTGAATGATACCTGGTTGATTTCATAAGCTTTATCAAATGAAATTTCTGTCCAAATACTTCCATCAGCACCCTTACCTGTACCTGGGGCACCAGATGTTGTTGGAACCTTATCTTTTGTAGCTTGTGACCAGTCTGAATGCCAGATTGTAGAAGGTTTATTGTCAAATGCCATACCGATAATACCTTCATTCTGACCACCGTGAGCTGTTGGTGTTTCTGATTCTGCTTTTCCTGTCCAAGAAGCTTTATTATAAAGATCTACTTCTGGTGCTTTTTCAGTGACTACTACGTTATCAATTACTGCAGAAACTGTTTCTGTCTTAGAACCAATTCTTTCTAATGGTAAGGCGAATGTTGAATGAGTGATATTGTCTTTCTTCACCATATCATTGTGAATAAACTTACCTTTTGCATCACATACATATTCACCATTAACATAAAGACTTGTCTTCTGCTGAGCTGTAGTGATTGCGATATTGACTTTCTTACCTACTGGTAATTCATAATCAAAATAATAGTTATAAAGTTCTCTTGTGAATCCTAACTTACCATCTTCCATGATTCTGATATCATGTGTTCCATAGTCAGCATCTGATTCAAATAGGATATCTCCTGGTTTAGCTGGTTTGTTTAGTTTAATATCAAATGATAGCTTATTACCATTACCAAGTTCTTTAATTGGAGAAGTAACATAACTTACACCATCTTTTAATACTAATGCATTATCCTTGATTTCAGTATTCTTTCCTTCTTTAAGGTCACGTTTGTTTTCAGAACTATCCTTTAAACCGTTATTGAAATCATAGCTTTCATAGTTTTCACCCTTTTTATTTTCTTTGTAATAAGGGTTTGTATTAGGTCCTGTTCCCTTATCCTGAGCCACTTTAGCAAGAGCATCTGCACTGCCTTTTTCCTTACCAGTCGCAGCCCATGTCTTTTCTGCATAGAATGGTAATGCATCAAAGAAACGCCAGTATAAATCAGATTCACTTAAACCTGATGCACTCTTATCGATGTTATCACTCCATAATGCGAATGCAGCACCTAACATCTGATCATCACCAGCAGGAACATACTTATAAGAACCACCTCTGACTCTTACTTTATTTGCTTCAAACTGATTGAAGATTCTATTTACGTTTAATAAATCTCCATAGGCATTAGCACGTCCTTTGTTTCCATTTGGAACCATATAACCAAAGTCATCAATTGTATTAATAAGCTTATAGCCCATATCATACATTTCAATACCATCTGCCCAGTCAGCTGACCAAAGGTTCATTTCTACATTGTCAATAGCTTCTCTCTTAATCTGAGTCACTGGATTATCTTTAATCCAAGTTAAACCACCCCACATACGTACTGTATTTGTTTCTTTTAGGTGAGGAACTAAATCATTAACGAATCCACGATATGCTGTATAGTTTGATAAGAATTCATCTGCACCAATATGTACAGTTGTTTCTCCATCAAATACTGGATTAGCACCTTTTGTATAATCATCAAAGATTTCTTTGATCTTATCTTTTGTTTCTTTCTTAGAAACATCAAGATGGTCAATAAGTGGTCTGTTTCTATTTAATGGTGATACCTTGTTTTGTACCATTAATTCTGGCCATACTTTTGTGAATGAAGTCGCATGTGCAGGAACATCAATTTCAGGTACTACGTTCATACCAAGTGCTCTTTCACCCTGAATAAAGTTTCTGAAGTCCTTCTTAGAAATAGAATAGTCTTTTGCAGTAGGTGTTTCACCTTTCGCATTAGATAATCCTGATTCTAGACGGAATGCTTCATAGGCTTTAAATGCTTCATTTTCATTATCACCTTTACCGTACTGTTCTAGGAAGATGTAGTTATCAGATAAGTGTGCCTGGAAGTCATTCATCTTATAATAACGCATTGTTCTTGCAACTTCCTTCATCATATCTAATGAAACTGGTTTACGTGCTACATCGAATAAGAATCCACGTGTCTTGAAACGAGGATAGTCACGCATTTTACCAATCTTGTAGCCTTCATTGTCTTCTTTATACATCTGAAGGATTGTCTGCATACCATACATGTTACCTGTTGTATGAACAGAAGCAACATTTATACGGTCTTTCTGGATATCCATTGTATATCCTTCATCACCTAGAAGAGTATCTGGTGCTTTTAATTCAAAGTTGAATGCATTAGCCTGAGAAGCACCTTTTTTCACTGTAAGGTTAATACCTGTAAAGTCTTTATAATCACGTACAAACTCATCTACAACAGCTTTTAACTTATCATCTGTATAAGTCACTGTTTTTAATGCGTTAACAGAAATCTTTTCTGTTGAATTAGAATGCCATTCCTGGATTTCTGGAATAACAGTAGGTTTAGTATTCTTACTTGACACTTGTTCATTCTTACCTTTTACAACATAGTCAACATCTGCTGTCTTCTTTTCTTTTCCAGTTTCAGTATCTGTAACTACATAAGAGACTTTTACATTCTTATCTACTAATGGATGAACAATCTTGCCATCAGAACCAATGATCTGTTCAAGGTCTGCACCATTGATTCTTACAGTAAATCCTTCTGGTACAGCTGGCATATCTAATGTATTTACATCAGCTTCAATTGTCTTACTCTGAGATTCAATAGATGATACAACAGAGTCAAGTGTTGCTTTCTGTGCTGTTTGTTCATTAGAATAAACTTCCATTTCCGCAATACTTACATTATTCCATGATGATGCTTCAGCAACAAAGTTACAAAGTTTTAATTCTTTTGCTTCAATAGGTTCATTGAACTTAACAACAACTTCGTTATTATAACCGTCACCTTTCTTTGTATTAGTAAAGCTCTTTGCAAGTTTTTCTACACCATCTTTATCTTTATATTTGATATCAAAGCTCTTTACGTTAGATGGCATTGGTGCAACATCTCTTTCAAAGAAATGAATCTTAAGTTCCTTAACGAGAGTCAATCCAGCAAATTTAGTATTGAGCCAGATATTAGTAGTTGGAGTTTCATAGTCACTTGCCCAGCGGTTTGCTTTTTCTGTGCTTCCATCTTTTACTTTATCTGGACTAAGTGTATTAGCTTCACTACTTGATGCAGTGACTGTAGCATTTGCCATATGGTTTTTATTAGGCGTTGCATCTGCTTTTTCTACAATCTTACTATAAACTTCAATTTCATTGATTCCGACATTCTTCCAATTGATTGTACCTCCATCTGCAGAAAGTACAGTTACCTTTACTTTAGTGGCTTGATGATCTTTATCTAACTGAATGATTTCGTTCTGTTTTGCCTTAGTAGTCTTTCTATATACTTCTTTATATTGTCCATCTTCTTCTAGTTCAATCTTATAGCCTAGAATATTCTGTGCATCATCAGTTCTTTCAAAATTGATATTAATCTGACGTACTGTCTTTTCTCCACCTAGATTAATTTCAATCCATTCATTGTCTGCCTTATTCTGTGCAGTTCCCCAGCGAGTCTTGATATCACCATCTACTGCTTTGCTTGGTGATGTAGAATCTACTTCATAACTACTTGCATTAACAGTACATCCTTTAGCAAGATTTAAGTTTTCTACAGCATAGACTGGTCTTACATCAACAAATGCAGCATTCGCAATCATGACAGTTGCAACTAATCCAATAACACCTTGTTTCTTGTTCATTATCCCTTTTCCTTTCTTTTCTATATAGGACCAACAAAAAAGACCAAAGTACCCCTCTTAAAAAGAAGGTTTACTCTGGTCTTGCCTAATTCAATAGTAACAATCCTATACGTTTTTCATACAGTGAAATGATAGCACTTACAATGTACTTATTCAAGTATTTTTTTTATTAATTGTCTTGTTTCAGGTAAATTATTTTTAAAACACTGTATTGGTAGAATATGCACTTTATTGAGGAGTATAATTATATATATAAATTATACATACAAGGAGGATTGATTTGTTATGGAATTAGGTTTAAAAGATCGTGTCGTAATCGTAACAGGAGCCGCTTCTGGTATTGGTAAAGCTATTGCTGAAGCATATGCAAAAGAAGGAGCAAAACTTGCATTAGCTGATTTAAATCTAGAAGGGTTGAATGCTTTAAAGACAGAACTAAAAGATAATGAAGTTTATGTTGAAAAAGTAGATGTTACAGATGAAAAGAACTGCAAAGATTTTATTGAAAATGTTGCTGAACATTTTGGAAAGATTGATGTTCTATGTAATAATGCAGGAACAGCTTTAATGGGTGATATTGCAACATTCCCTGAAGAAACATTCAGAAAACATGCAGAACTTATGATGTATGCACCAGTGAGATTAACTAATTTATGTATTCCTTATTTTAAGAAAAATGGCTGGGGAAGTGTTGTAAATACAGCTTCTATTTTTGGTAAACAGCCTGGAGGATTAATTAGTTATGATACTATTAAGGCTGCTGATATTATGATTACTAAAGATTATTCAAATTATTGTGCAGCATTTAATGTGAATGTAAATGCTGTGTGCCCTGGCCCTGTAGATACACCGTTATGGCATGCAGAAGGACAGTTAGGTGATCAATTAGCAGGTGCTACTGGTATGAGTCGTGATGAATCTATTGATTGGTTTGCTAAGACAAATATACCAATGGGTAGATATGCTAAACCTGAAGAAATTGCATCAGCTGCTGTATTCTTATCTAGTGAACCAGCACATTATATTACTGGTGTTGCCTTAAATGTTGATGGTGGCATGGTAAAGTGCATATAGTCAACTAATAATCTATAATAACTATTGGTATTTAAACATATGGTGAAAGAATATGTCTTTTTGATAATCTGAATTGATTTTTTATTAACTTTCACATAGAATGACATATGTAAATGGCACTCGGTGCGGAAGAAAACTCACGATTTATTGTCGTGAGTTTTTTCTTTGAATAAGATTCTATTCATTTAAGTATTCATAGAGTATTCTAAAATACTGCTCATAATCTTGATGCTCTGCTAAGCCTGAAACTTGACCATCACCTGTCTCAATAATTTTCCATGAACCATCTTCTAATTCAGCATAGTCAACAGTATAATATCCACTTTCCAGATGACTATACTTTTCTAATAATTGTTGAGGTGGTAATAATGCATTTATAGATTGTCCTGAATTTCTAGTGATAGTTGCTATTTTATTGTTTACATAAAAGACTCTGTATTCATTGGTGTGGTCACCATAATACTTTAGATTAAGATATTCCTTAATACATATTCCACCAGTTAACAGATCATCACGATACTTATAAAAGACTTCCATCCATTGATCAAATTCTTCCTGTGTTATATGTTTATCAAAATATTTAGGAAACTCTGTACCCTTTACAGATTTAACAAAGTCTTTAACCATAAATCTGCCCATAGTATGTTTAATACTATCAACATTAATCTGGGTATGAAGAGGATATATTTCCATTTTTGCAGTATCCTCTTTTAATAATTCATATTCATTAGGGAAAATATGCATTAATTCATATTCTTTTGGAGTTGTTATTAAACGGATATTGTTTTCTAGAAGACGTTGATAAAACCTTTCATACTTTTCTGGATTCATCATATATCCTCTATATACTGCAGTTCTTTCTTCTTGAGGGACATCTTTAATGACTAATTGATCTTCTTCAAACCACTTATCATATCCAAATAGAATCACATCAAATAAACCGGTTGCTTTTACTGCATCATATTCAGCCTGTAAATCTTCATCCACCTTTGAAACATTAAAATAACTAGATGGGAATAAAATTAAATCAACCATATAAACCTCCTTAAAAATGAACCTTTAAATAACCTCTTAGAACAAGATTAACTCACAGGTTCTTTACTTATAAGAATCAAATCATCTAAATACTCTCTTACTTCCATTTGTAGGTTACGTATTTCTTTTACTTTATCTTTTAGAGAAAACATGTATTCCTGCATAGCTTCTAAATAATGTTGTTCTGCTAAATTGAAAGTCTTAAGAGCAAAGTTCAATGTTTCTAATGTCTTTGGTCTTAATAAGTATACTTTTCCTAATCGTTCATATATTTCTGCTTTTGTTTCACTAGATGATTCCACTTCATCAACAACTTTTACAGCATGAAAATATAAATCATTAGCTTCTGGTATATCCTTATCTACATAATATCCATTCAAATACATATCACCTAGAAGATATAAAGAGCGTGCACTGCTATCTGTCAAAGTACTTTGAACAAGACAAAAGAAGGCTTTTTCATAATTCTGTTCGGTTCCTCTATCATAATTTGATATCCGCAATAAGTTTTTCTCTTACCCATACTGTGAGGTTTTTAATCACTGTTTTGTTCATCTAACGTTCCTCCCATCAGGATATTTTTAGCAATAAAGGCAGCAATGCAATTCCTACATCTACACCTTTATCCGCTACCCATTTAATAATATCTTTTGCCTTTGACCATTTTTTACTTTTGCTTTCTTTTGAGTTTACAATTTTTTCAAGCTCATTAATTCTTTTCTGAATTTCATCTATATCTTCATCCGGTAATGAAGTCATTGCATTAACAGTTTCTCTTGCTTTTTCAAAAGAAGCAGTGATAGTATTGTTGTTCTCATTGCTGTTCGTAATGTTTACAACTGTGCTTGGAGCATTGGCAACAGTTGCACCTAACCCCGGATAATTTAAAGACTGGAACACTATCAATTTATTGTAAATATTATTCAAATTAAATTCCAAAACAGTACCTGACACTTTTTCATACAATCCATTGTCAGCATAGTATCCATATAAACCATCACCGAATTGTGGAACATAGGAATGATATTTTGCAGTAATTGAAAGATAAAGTCTTTGTTTCTCATCTTCTTCCACTGAATCTTCTTCTATAGCTTTTCTAAGTGATTCTATATCACTAGACATTAATTCCTTAAACTTAAATAATGGATCCTTGCTTTGTTCAGTTACTAACAATAATTCTAGTTTTTCCTTAATTGCATTTAACTCCGAGCGATAATTGAAAGCTCCACCTGTTGAAATTTTTCCAGACTTCGGTATATCGCTTGAAAACCCAGGAAATAAACCATTATATTTTCCCATTAAAGCTTGATATAGTTGATAGGAACCTTCATTTGCTATTTGTGCTTCACATCTTTTAATATCTTCCTTAATTATGTCTATAATTTTTTCGTCCATAAATACCTCATCCTAAAATATTTGATATTCTAATCTCTGCCAATCTTAGCAGGTGCCTCAAGCATGTACTTACCGATAGCCTCTAATCATAATTCTTAGCTGCACAGACTAAACGTAATACATCAAAAGTAAGCACTCTGCCATATAGCTTATCTTCTTTATATTTTTGAAATTATTCATATTCCTTATTAGTTATCTGTTTCATCTAATCAATCCTTTTGTATAACCTTAAAGAGTTTTTCAGGATTATCCTTCATTTTCCAAAGTTCCCTATCATGTCTAATTTTTATTTTTGCTCTGCTTGTATTCATAAAATGCTGTATATCACTTTGAGAGTATCCTTGCATTTTCAAATAATGTCTTAAAGTTCTGATAACACTTTCATATTTTTCAACTAATAGTCTATCTTCAGCTTCGTTCATAGGGATACCCCAATACTTGTTCAATAAATGAGTTATTTTATCATCTGATACATTTGCCTCATACAATGCAGATACAGTATTTCTTATACCGATATCTATAGCATCTTCAAACGCACGATTGGCACCATCAGCATACACCTCTCTAGCAACATCGAGTAATGCTGTACCACCTTGTTTGATATAATCAGCTACAACCTCTCCTGTTAGTTTTCTCATCTCTACTCCTCCGTTCTTTTTACATAAATAAGTTCAACATCATATCCGAGTTCTTCCATCATTCGAATGAAGGTCTTATTCAATACTTCGCTTTTCTTGATGATTCGATTTACATACGAACTAGATGTTTCTGATTTCTCCACAATCTGAGCCTGCGCAATTCCGTTTTCTATGCACTTAACTTTTGCATCTACTTCTATGTTATTTTTTAATATAGCTACTCTCCTCGCACTTATGAATTTTATTACACAAATAAGACGATTTTTTCTAACGTATCTTGAACATTTTTTTAATAGTTCATAAGTCACAGTTTAGGAAATCGTCTTATTTTATACCTATAGATGATAATTGCATAAGTTTATCTTACGACAAGTTGCAAAATAAACCATTATTCAAAGAATGTTTAACTGTCTTTTCAGTAGATCCTACATAATTTTACACTTCTTCCCACCATCTGTATCTAATACTTTTAGTTTTTCAAGCCATCATATAATCAAACCATTTTTTAAGAATGCAAGCAATGTTCACTCACTAAATCTATTTGCAGAGATATCAGCAAAAATCAAAGCGATAACGCATTTATCATCTAAATTATCAACCTCTGCTTTAACCATTGATTATGCACTCCATTTGGTACCATTTTCTTCTAGATTTTTATGTAACCATGTAATCCCATCTCTTCGTGATTATCCACAAAGGAATATACACCATCAATAAAATAATCTACAACGCTTGAATAGTTAACGAAAGGAAACTTAAGTGGATCTTCTAGTGTTTCATCACTATTTTCACCTACTATCCATGTTCCAAATTCCATTCCTGTGAATTCATCTAAATATTTAGTTAGACTTTCATATATAACAATCACTTCTCTCTTACTTTAATTCAGCCTCTAGTTGTTTTTTTAACAGTTGTCTTCTAGTAGAAACAAATTCCAAAAACGCATCATAGTTGTATTGCATATCAGGTAGATAATTTATCTTACGATACTGAATTTTATCAGTATCTGTTGGATAATTTTCTGCAAACCAAACTTCAAAATCCTTGTCCTGTTTTTCGATATTTGGAATAGCAGCTAAGAGCTGAAGATTACTAATATCATTCACATGATCCATATACTCCTCAATTTTATCCTTTGCGATTCCCTTCTTTTGTAGAGAGCTCTTCGTAAACTTACTTTTTGGATAAATGTGGTCTACATGGAACTTGTTGTTATAGTCCAAAGAAGGATACAACATCATGAGGATCATCAAAGTATCTGCGCGTCCATATTGGAGTTCCAATAAACTATCAATATCATCATCCGTAAATATAATTGATTTGCTTGTTCCTCTTAACCTTTTGATAATCTCATCCAGTGGAAATTCGTTATTTCCATTCGCTTTGATGATTTCACGTAACGGGCGAAGAATGCTGTCAGACTGTCCGCTAAACGTTCTCTTTATCAAAGACATTGTCAGCCATTTCTTAATTTTCTTCCTATTATTAATAGTATTAGAAGATACCTCAAAATTGTTCGGATTACCGATTGTCATAAGATAATAAGCAATTGGAATAACAGCATTATTAGATTTTAAGCTATCTCTTGATAATCCAAAGCTTGAAACAAGTAAAAATGCTTGTGTAATAGATGTTTTTATCATTTGCCAATTCTGCTCAATCTTGAGCATATTTTGTTTGTTGAAATTATCGACCTTAAAAGCAATATCACTAAAGCCAGTTAATACTAGTGAAGCTTTTAGAATAAAATCCTTATTCACATTAAAGCCAGAACCTATTGTGTTGATATAATCAACAAACTCTGTGATTTCTTTTCTTGCATCTAAAGTTTCCCACTGTGCTGTGGCAATCGATAATAACAAATCTGAGTAACTCAGTACTGTGCCACCACTATTAACACGAATGAAAATTTGTAGAACTTTATCTAGTTTCTCTGATTTCACTTTGTAATAGCTGATACTAGGCTGAGTATGGATTACCTTAAAAAGCTGTGACAATGTATCATTTGCAAAGAGGCACTGTTCCTGTGTGTAATTACCACAAAAAGCTATATTTTGCATTAGATAATTCATAACAGTTCCTAATTCTGTCATGTCTAATATCTTTCTTACTTGAAACCAGTAATGATCTTTATCATTCTTCACTTCATCAGCAGCAAGAAATGAAAACTCATATTTAAGCGTTTCATCTTTCGCTTGTTCGACAATATTTAAATAGAGTTTTCTCTCTGGAAATGCAGAGTTATTCTTCCACTGCTTGAACGGTATCTTGTATGCATAGGTTCCTTTTAACCCAATATAAATAGATGTCAATCTTTGCTGGCCATCCAAAACAGCCATAACATTGTCATTTCCAGTTAAGTAAACCTTTGGATTGTGTCTTGCAGTTTTCTCATGATAATTCTGTAAAAAAGAATAAAAATCATAGAGAGTGTTTTGATCCTTAGATAGTTCCCAAAACAGAAATGCTCCAAACGGGTAATCCTGCATTACACTATCAAAAAGTTTTTCTATTTGAGATGTGCTCCATACAAACTCTCTCTGTATAGATGGAAGCACATATTTATTCGCAGATATATCCTTTACAACATCTGCAATTGTTAATGGTGATTCATACGCCATAATCTTACACCTCTGCTTTCTTTATTAAATATAGTTCTATGCCATGCATTATATCCATAACAGTTTTTATGATGTAGTTAACATACCTTGTTTGAGCATCGGTAAAACTACACTATTTATATAATAATACAAAACATTTTCAAATCATATTCAATTAAGATAAAAGTCAAAAAATACACCTTCTAACTTTCCATCACACAACAGCACTTTCTTTCATTTATTCCTGAACTATCTTGTCTATACGATTATTCAAGTGAGTTGTTGCCTTACAGCACACCTCTGTCTAAGCATGGAATACTCAAATATTCTTTTAATAATCTTCATTTGTTTCATCAAAACCATCATCTACACCTTGTCTATAAGAAGGATCAGTACGGTATCTATCATGATCATAATCACCATCATCTACTGCTGAATTATAGCCATCATTATAGGAACTAGAAGATCCACTTGATTCATAACTATTGTATTCCTTCTTAGGTTTTGATGGAGTGTAAGTGCTTGGTCCAGGTTTATTTAGTTCATATACTAATTCACCATCAATAGTGAGCTTATCATAATACTGTTGATTTTCTATTTCATAATTATGCTTGTCACCAGATAATTTCATCACAAATCTATCATCTTCTTGGAATAACACCATTCTTCCTTCTGATTCAAAAGGTTCACCATCCCAAAATATTTTAGATTCATTCTCATAATAATTCTTATTCGTATTTACTTCTAGCATCTTGTAGAATAAGTCTTTTGCACCACGTTTAGAGTCAATAGCTGATTCATAATAATCATCAACTTTATGACTAGAATAAGTGAAATCTAGTTGATATACAGGTACACCATATGCTTTATTGTATTCAGTGTATGAACAACGATCTACCTTAATGGTTACATCCGGTAGATCACTAGTTTGAATATATTCTTGTATTTCTGGTACATATTCTTTTTGATATATTTTTTTGACTTCTGTAGTCTTAAAGCCATACTTTAGATAATTAGGCATTGGGCCTTTCATGAAATCTGTAATAAGTATTATAATCCCTAATAATATTGAAGCAATGAAACTGAATAATACGAAATAAAATAATATGTTATCTTTATTGTGATTTTCTTTCATATAATTGATGTTCCCTTCTTAATGCATCTTCTTTCTATAGTTCTATTGTAGTCTATTAAAAAAAGAAATGTATTGAGTTAGTGTTCTACAATACCTTTTATGAGGGGTTAATAAAATATTTATATTATTTATTGTTAATGTAAAAAGAACGGGTGTTAACCGTTCTAGATATGCATATAAATCAATTAGTTGATCAATCTTATTGGAATTGTTGGTCAGGCTAATCAGAATAAATATCATCATCCCATAGAATTAATTGCATTTTCTATTTTTATCAACTCATCAGATTATGATGATTTGGGAGGGAGATAAAATACTATATTGATTTTTCAGCCACTTTCTTATAAAATCATTAACATCGATGGCACTCGGTTCGGAAGAAACTTCACGATTTATTGTCGTGAAGTTTTTCTTTGTCCAATATTCTCATTCTGTTTGATCAAACCCATTATCAAATGGTGATTTTTAGCTACTAGATCTACTTGATGTATAGCTTTGGTAGAGTGCATTATTTAGTGATGGTTTATTCAATTAATATACTGCTTTGTCATCAATAGAGAATCGATTTTCTCTTCTGTAATTATTATTTTGTCCTTCGCGGCTATAATGCATCAATCAATTCTTGTGAAGATGATTAATTAATAATAGTTAACCGATAGTAAATAAGATAATTTCTTTTTTAAAACTTACAAAAACGAATAGCTATTTTCAGTGTAAGCTTTAGATGCGTATAATTAATAATAATTTTAATCTTTATCAATCAGTAATGAAAATGATTCATCATCCGTGTTAAATACACTCATTTGCCAAGTATGATATCTATCATCACCAGATTCAATTGCGATAAACTCACCAGACACAAGAATACAATCATTAGTATGTAATATTCTTTTCAAACTATCTAATTCAATATATATAGATTTACATCCATTAATTTCATTAGCAAACGCTTGTAAATTTCCGTTTTCATCCAGCCATTTATTACCATCAACTCTTTTTAAATCTAGATAATTAACTGCAGCTTTACTAAGCAATGGTATTTTAACTGATTCATTCTTAGGTAAAGATGAATCTCCGTCAGTTCCCCAAAAATATTCATCAATTAAATTCATGTACTTAGGATATCTATCGTTTTCACAAGCTAAGTACTGTTCAGAAATATAATCATATAAAAAATCATCATGAAATGAATAAAAATACAGACCCGTATAAGATTCATACGGGATACCATTAGAATTAATCAGCATTCTTTTAGAAGAAAAATCTGAAAATTCAGATTTTTTAACCAAACATCCCGACGCATACCATAATATGCTATCCGATTTTTCACTTTTTGAATTTCTCTTTTGTTCTAGAGAAGAATATACATTTATGTATTTTTTTCCATCTATCGCGATAATTCGATATTCTTCAATTATTTGATTAAAGTCATCAATGCTTTCATAAGCCTCTGCAGTAAGAATATTTACAATTTCTCTTTTTTCTAATACATAAGGTGAATTCCAAATAAATGTTGGATCAATATCTATCAACTGCTGATAAATGTCAAATTCTGCATTCTCTACAGGCTTTTCTTGTTCACCTATCTTTTTTCTAGACTCAATTGTTAATTCTTCTTCCTGATCAAAACCAATAAATTTATTAATTTCTTTTTCAGTATCAGAATAAAGTGTTTCTATAATTGTTGGTTGAAAATTATCAAGTAATCTTCCTAATATTCTATGCATACCAATCCATTGATACTTTTTACTTATGCGTTCTATTTTTTCATCATGATATGATGCATTTACATATGACGAATCAAAATTTGTCAGTAACTTAAAATCAAATTTATTTACTAATATATCATATGTAATTATATTACTTATACTCTGCTCATTAATTTGATTTTCAAATAGTTTAACATAGCCTTGAAAAACATATCTACCGAAATCTCCATACGCACCTACTCCTCGACCATATTCAGTAGTCATAGAGCGAACTATTTTTCTTGCTAAATAATACTCTCTAGATTTAGATCCATATTTGGTAGATATACTCTTTATTAATGAATCAATATCCTCATTTGACGGTATCTTTTCAAACCATTTACTTTTAGTTGAATACATTAAAGGATATAAATCATTACTATTGCTAGTTATCATAACTGATTGACTTTCAAGCATTAATTTTGTATATTTTCTAACATAAAGATTAGGGTATGTTTCTTCTCCTTTAAATACTAAACTATATACTTGATTACAAATATCTTTCCAGCACTCATCGGTCTTAGTATGACAGTATGCACCATAAATAGCCGCATATACTCTCTCTAATACATAATCATCTTTACAATTCTCAAAGTTCTTTAATAAGTCTAAAGCATTCGAAGGTTTTTGAATCAACAAGTTTGTTAAAGCTTTAGTCGCATGATCTCTTATTGAAGATTTAGTTGAAGCAGTTATCCATGCCATTTGAATACTATTATTTAGTAAGTTACTTTTTTTGATTTTATCAGCATTGTCCCAAACCCAATTTATCACATGAATGAGTTCTTTATCGAAAGCCAAATCTTGAGTCCAAATATATTCATATGGAGCTAATGGTAATTTTAACAATATATTGTTCAATTCATTTAAACATGAATTATTCTCTTCAATGATACCAAGCCTATTTAATGATTTAATAAAATCACGCCATAAATCACTATCCACAGCCAACGCACTTTTAATAAAATCTTTATGATTTGGAAAAACAATTTTTTTACGCCATAACAATGTTTCCATAAACATTTGTCCGATGAATGATAAATATTCATCATCCATTTCATCGCACAAACTATATAATTCCACATTATATTTATTTGGCAATAAAGCTGTTAACATTGAAAGACATCCATAATTCATTCTCAATGAACTACTATCAGCAAGCATATTCTTTAGTTTGGGAGAGTTTGTTAAATAATCTGTATATTTTATCCCCTCAAACCCTTGCATAATTGCTTTTGCTTGAAAGTAATCACCTATAATTTCGTAAGCAAATATTAAATAATCATCCTTATCATATGAATAATTTAACAAGTTTACTTCAATAAGTTTATCTAGGAATCTTGTGGATATACTATCATCAACAAATCTTTTTAAACTCTCTATAACTGCAATTTGCGCATTCTCATAACTTAATGAATTATATTCAAATTGATCATGACTAACAATTGCCATTAATGCCTTCTCAACTAAATTCAAAGTTTTGTTATAGTCCATTTCATTTGCTAGTGTAAAATTAATACTCTTTACATAGCTATCAAAAACAAATTCATATGTGAAATTCTTAGGAAATTCCTTTATTCCATTTTTAGATAATGCTTCGCATGTCAGTTTAAGAGTTAATGGCGTACGATAAACTTTCTCAATAAACGGAAAAAAAAGGTTTGTTCAAGCCATAATACTGACAATAAGAGTCAATAGCTTCGTATTCAATTCCTTTAAAACCATCATGTTCAATTTTACACACTCTTGAATCCGATAAAATATCATTAGAATTTAAAATTGTATTTTCATAATCACTTCTGACTGTCAAAATAAGTTTAATCCCATGTTCTTTAACTAATTCGATTAACTCAAATAAAGTATTTTTCCAATAAACTTTTCCTTTTCCTTCATTAATAGCATCTATCGCTATCACTATTTGCTTACCTGTTAATCTTTTATAATTATCCAATTCATCTAAAAATTCTTTACTAGTACAATCACAACACTCATCTAGCTGGCTAATCATTTGATCCAAAGGTGGATCATTCTTCATAAATTTATGCCCTAAAAAAAACAATGGAAAATATTTCTCATTATCTAAACTATTCATAAAGTCTGCTAAAGAATGAGATTTCCCCATCCCTGCTTTTCCACTAATAATTAAAACTTGTTTATCAAATATTTCATATTCATATGTATTAAAGAATTTATTCAATGCTGTAAAGAACGAATTTATTGGCGCTATATTAATATTATGGTTTCTTTTTATACTGTAATAATTTTCTCTTAATTCATATAATTGTTCATAAGCAAGTTTAAGTTTTCTAAAATCATCAGAATTTGAACATTCAATAATATTCTCAGCTATATGAACCGCTACAGAAAGTGTCTTTAGATACTGTACATCATCATAAATATTATCCTGGTAAGATCTAATCAGGGATTTAGACTCTTCAGTCAACTCTTTAAGATCTTTTATAAACGGTGAACTCTGAACGAAACCATTTAAGGAACTAATAATTGGTGTTTCAATATTAGCTTGTGGCGTATATCTTGAACCAAGTAATTTTGTAGATAATTGAATATTATTCTCAGAGATTTTTTCAGTGAGTTTAAACTTCTTCCCTGTTTCTTTTTCTATATATTCAAGAATAGCTTTTTGCTGATCCAGATCTTCTATCATTGAATAATCTCTAATCAGATCATTGAATGTAATATCATCTTTAGATGGATCATAGCTAATTTCAAAAGTATTAATACAATTTTTGAATTTTTTGTGCTTTCTGTTATTTTCTCCAATAAAGCAAAATTTCAGATTATAGTCATCCTTAGCAAGTTTTTCCATAATACGATTGCTTAAAGTATTATTAATTTTTGAAGAAGTATACTCAGAACTCACTTGTACTACAATCTTATTTGCCTCATCAATTAAATCAACACCTGGAAAATTCATCTTTATGGCATTCGCATTTTTCAAATTCCAACCATACATCATATTAAGTAAATGCATACAAAAAGTCTCCATGACAGTATTTACATTTAATAAATGTGCTACGCCAAGTCCATCTCTTTGTACATTAATACCTGTTAAATTTTCTACAAAATCTTCGATTAAAGTTTCTCTGACTAAAGCCATATTATTCAACTCCCAACGCTTTAAACACTGCATCACTTGCATCCTGATAGAATACTAAATTAAATGTACCTATTAATTCAGAAGGCACGGTTCCAATATCTACAGCAGAAACAGTAGGTAATAATATTCGCTTAGCACCAGAATCTAAACATACCTGTAACGTATTTGCTAGATTCTCTACTTTAGATACCGTACCACTTACACTGATATCTCCTAACACTGCCATAGAACTCAATGTAGGCTTATTCAACGCTATAGAACATAATGCTATTAGAGTAGATAAAGACAACTTATTTGTCATACCAATACCCTGTAAATCTTGATACTGGATAATATAATCCTTATTTGTTGTACTAATAGACTGGCTAATATGATTACTATTGGCCTTCAAATAATTAAATGCATTTTGAGTACTTTCTCTAGCTTCCCTATCTGCACCTATTCCATTACATGTTAACTTACCATTACCTGGTAAAATTTGAGATTCCAATCTAAATAATCCAATCATTCCTGACTTCCCAGGAGATACAGTATAAACCTGTCCTGGACTACATATACCATCTGGAATAAGAGTACTAGAACTTTGTTCTGGTACTGATACAAACTTCTCTTCGAATGATTCATTATCTATGTAAGAGAAATTCACATCATAAAATTCCATACCACCAATTTTCTTTAATTGTTCTTTTACACGTCTACGCATTTCTAAAGCTATACGAAGGATTTCTTCTAATTCTTCTTTTGTATAGTCTTCATTAGGATATACAAGTTTAACTAAACCAGATACTGTTTTTCTTACAGCTATAGTATCTCGTTGGTTTAAGTTCTTACCCAGTTTAAAGTATTTATCTAAAGCATCACTTTCTTGTGTTTTTCTTAGTTCACGGATAAATTCAGCAAAGTAATCCGTAATAAAACCATAGTCATCAGTAAAATGATCCGGTCTAAATTTAGGTACTTCCCAACCTGGTAAATAACAATGTATACGATCTAAGAACGCCGTATCTGTACCCATTTCCACTGGAAATGGATCAAAAAGAGAAGATGTTTTTAATAATACATCTACACTCTGGTTAATATTACCTACAAATACCATAGATGCACTGGCTGCTTTCTCTTCTTTACCACGAGCAAAAGATCCTGATGCCATATAGTCTTTCATAATCTGAATGCCATCTTTATCTTTGAATTTAATACCTGCTACTTCATCAAAAGCAACACAATCCCAAAGACCTACTAACCCTATTGTTCTTTTACCCATATTATAGAACAAATTAGCAACAGTAGTCTGACCACCAGATACTAGAATACTGTTTGGAGATATTTCCTTATATACATGAGATTTACCTGTACTTCTAGGACCTAATTCACATAAGTTATAGTTATTCTCTATAAGTGGTACTAAACGTAATAGTAATAACCACTTTTCTCTCTCGTTTAATTGATCAGGTTCCATTCCAATAGAACGTAATATGACATCAATCCATTCGTTCTTAGTGAATGCTTTACGTCCTTCTTTTAGTTCATTGATATCAACATGCGGCATCTGTATTGGATTCAATTTAGCAATCTTAATAGGACTTGAGAACTTATCTTCTTCATCATATTCATACTCTAATTGAACAATACACCAAATACCACCACATAATAACCTATCATACTTTTGTGGATATTCTTCTGATACAGGAATCTCTTTTATTCCTAAGTTAGAGAATTCAGCTTCATATCTATCTTTTCTAATATTAAGATTGATAGTGACTTTATCTATGACTGTAAAGAAGCCTTTTGAACGTAATGTAGATAATGTTTTTTGTGCTTCATCAGGTCTTACAAAGTTATCAGATAGAATCTTCTTAACTTTGTTTATTCCCTGTTCAATAATCTCTTCATCATCTGAACCACAGTATTGTCCTAATAAGAATTCAAGCACATAAACAGGAACATTAGCACCTTCTTTTATCTTTTTAGTAAGGTCTTTTCTCACTATTCTACCAGCAAAATTATCACGTAACTTCGTTTTTATTTCGTCTCGATTTGTCATAAGAACCTCCTAAATAATACGATATACTTGATGGAATGATCAGGAATTGAACCTGATTATTTACCATACACTCCATGTAAAAGGGCTTTAAGCCCTTTTAATTAACTAAAGAAATCAAACTCATCAATAGCCATTGCAATATCAATATGTACTTCTTCCTTTATAGGTACCTGTTTACCTTCTTCATCAATAATTACAAGATAATAGCTATCCTTACTATCAAACTTCTGAGACTTTAAGTTAAAGGTACATTTAAACTCTCTATCTTTTGCGATAGTACTTATCTTATCCGCAATAATCTTTTGTCTATCACTTACTTCTCTACCTAAAGAATCTTCAATATAAGCAATATATGTACATGCTATATAGTTATCCTTAACAGGTTCCTTTTGATAGAAACTTAAATTAAATATCATGTTACTTATCTTTCTATTAGAAGATAGTAATGCAATAGGTACTGTCTTAGTATCATATTTATCTTTATTAAGTTTAAGAGCCTTATAACCTGATCTTAAGAATTTATATTCAATAACTGGTACACATATTTCTTGTAGACTTGTACCACCATGTACAAAGTTAATCCCCCCAGCACCTTTAATACGTATATTCTCCCTAGGCGCAAATCCTAGCATATTGGAATCATTGTAAATACCTTTTACTGGCATTAGGAAGTCTGGATCAGCTTGATCATCGGTTATTACGTAACGACGTCCCTGTTCAATAATATCTTTCTTGAATGAAGAACGTTCCATCTTATCTTCTTCATTCAATCCTTTATATGTATATAAGAATCCATGGTCTGAAGTAATAATGACATTTACACCATTTAAACTACCACAAATAATATTTACTAAATTCTTTAATTCCTGGACAGTATTTGTACATGCATCAAAGACTGTACTTTCATCGTTATGACTTGAAGCATCTATCTTATCATGATAAATATAAATGATATCTTTTCCTTTAATAGCATTACGTCTCTCATCAACTTTCATACCAATGATATCTTTATACTTTAAAGCTATACTATTTTCACTATAACTCTTTAGTATGCCATCTCTATCACTCATTTCACTTGTATGACCATCTACTAATACTTTAATAGATTCATTCTGTACAACTGTTTCTAGTTTCTTGTGTGGTAATAATGCTGCCATACCAAATTTAGTAATAGTTGGATATATACCTTGCTGTGCACTTATTTTTACATCTGCATTAGTTTCTACTTCTAATTGTCTTGCAAGAGTATATGCAACGTCATAACGCATAGCATCGGACACAATAACAAATACCTTACCATCTACTTTCTTTACTGTATCTCTATAGAAATCTGTTTGTTGTGCAATACCTGTAATATGACCTGTGGTACTTAAATCCTTCTCTATTACTTTATTCCAATTAGAAGCTAATTTTTCTAAATACCAATTTTTATATTCTTTTTCCACATAATCTGCTAGGTCTTTAAAATCATCATCTAGTGATGGATGTGTTGCTTGTAAGCAATTAGAAAAAGCATTATGGAATTCTCTATAATATGTATCCATCTGATAATAATCAGAAGTATATGTATCCCACATATCTTTAGCATTAACATGATGGAAACTATTTAAATGAGTTTCATAGAATCTATTCATTAACGCAACTTGATAAATACCCTCATAAAAATAAGAATAGTTTTCATACCAAGCAGATGTTCTTCTCTTTTCTACAATACTCATAATAGTATCTGTACTTATATTTTGAGAGATAATGTAATGCATTAACTTAGAGAGAATAACTTCATCAATAGCAGGTAATACATCTGTATCTATCAAATAATCTATTTCAAACTTATTAAATCTATCTAATAGATTTAAATCAGCAGTTACAAAATCACTAATAGGTTTAAATGTATCTTGATCACTACCATGAATCCAACTAAAGATCATATCATAACAAAATCCACTATGAATATCAGAATATCTCTCTTCTAGTCCAGATAATACATCACTAGATATAGTTCTTGAAATAGCACTTAAGACAACATGATCCATTAAATCATCAACATTCTCAGATGCATTAAAACCTGTGGTACTATGTACCATCTTCCAGAACATATCAGTTGCACCATACTTTAATAAGTCCATCTTAATTTCATTATTTAAATCATTACCTGCTAGTAATACTTCTTTAATAATGCTTTCTGGTTTTCTTTCTTTTATATTACATATAGCCGAAAGTATGGATATATAAAGAGTGGTTTTCTTATCAATAGTACAATCAAATGCAGTTATACGTTTACGTCTATTTGCTGCATTAAAGAAGCCTTTATACTGTTTGATTTCTTTACGCAGTTCTTGTACATTCGCAATCTTCATATCCTGCATCCAGCGAGATATCTGGTCTGCACGATATTCTTCACTGTATAGTTTTATATCTAAGAACCAATCATGTTCTGGATCATCTATTAATGGGTTATAAACAAGATAATTAGACTCTTGATCAGTGCTTGATAGTAACTGTTTAGAAGCAAATTGATTCGTTTCATTTAACATTATCACTTTAGCGTTTGATAACGTTAAATGAGTAACTTCTTCTTCAAAGTCTCTATCTTCATCATTCCAGAATATAATTCTTCTTTTATAGAATTCTTCTAAAGGTTCAGCAAACCTTTCTTCTAATTCTTTTTTTATATCTTCTATAGCCATACCGAACCACTCCCTAATAATTTATATGCTCAAAAAAATATATTAAATTTCTTCTGGAATTTTTGGAACTATCTTTTTTATTTCTTGTTCAAGATTTTCAAGATACTTTTGAGCAACATCATGATACAAATCTTCCTTTGAATCCTCTAATGTAAAAGTGATTCCACTTTTCCTTCTAATCAATTCTTGCAATAGATTAAGAAAAAATATTTGTGTATCTTCCGTTTTGTCAGAAGATAAATTCAATTTAATTTGATTTTCAAAAGCAAAAACTAAGTAAATATTATCTTCTCTTTCAATTGTTACTTTTATTTGTTGTTCCATATAAAGTTCCTCTTTCTTCGAAAGCTATTTTTCCACCTTCAAGATATTTTTCACTCTCCTCATCCCATTTCAAAATAACTCCACTTTTCTTGTCAATCAATTCATTAGTAAACATACTACCTTGATATGTTTCATAAGTATTATTTGATGATTTTTTTAGAATACTCGTTACAGGATAAGTTCTTATAGCTATATTTGCATCATGTGTGGCTATAATAACTTTTTTCTTTGCTCTTCCTAGATTCTTAATCAATGGTACAATTGTATTTTCAATATAAGTACTACCTAAATTAACCTCTGGCTCATCTATCAAAAAAACCTCTTCATTAGTTTTATTAAGAAGGTTATATTGTAAACTCAAAATAGCCATTTCTCCTTTAGAAGGCATATAACTTTCATTATTAAGTTCAAATTGTTTCTTGTTATATATAAAATAATCTATTGATTCAATAGCGTCATTTAAATTATTATTCATTTCTGTAATTAAATTTACAAGTTCTGATGAATAACACTTATTTTCAAATAAATTTAAAGCATTCAAATATGTTTTAATTGTAGTTTTTTTACCAGTCACTTGGTTAGCTGATATTTCTGAGTAATTATCCAATGTCAAAAAACCAATCTGTGAGTTCAAATATCCTGCACCCTTGTCACCAATTTTTCCAATATAATTATATTCTATAGTTTTTTCTTTTGTCATCAGAGTTTTTTTAATCAATTTAATCGAATCAATTAATTTAAATCTACTATTACAGAAATCATAAAATCCAGTCTCTTTCGGTATTTGTGGAGTCCCATCTGATTCAGATGAATATTCATCCAACTTATCTATAATATTGTCTGTCAAAAAATCTGCCCATTGTTTGCACCATTCATCAAGTGACAGTTTATAAGCATCATTTTTCAATTCCGAAATACTATTGACTAATACTTCATATTTTTGTTTGTTCATCTTATAACTTTCAAATGAATATAACTCATTTTCAAATTTAGCAACTTTTTTATATTCACTATAATAGTCTTTATATTGAGTCAAATCAAAAGTAAGTACTTTATTTTGGTTAAGAATTAATAATTTTTGTCGTTTTTTATTAGTTGAAATGTTATCAAAATATAATACATACTGATCAATTTTTTTAGGTGGTTTATCAGAATATTCACGAATATTAGTTATTTCATCTATTAAATCATCAACATCTAAATCCTCATGACTATAACTAGTAGGATTTTCCTTAATTAACCCTTCAAACCAACTTGTCTTATCACCACCTGAATACTTAACTGCATCAATTCCCTTTTCATTCTTAAAATAAACATGCAAAGAATCTAATATTTCAGATTTTCCAGAACCTTTATCTCCAAATATAACATTTATATCATTGTATACATCAATTTCAAAAGGATGTTTTTTTTCTCTAGATTTTCCATATACTGTAACAGTTTCATATAAATCGCGATTTATCAAATCATTAAGAAAGGTGCTATCTTTATCTAGCAACTTCAAGAAATTATCAAAACCTTTGATTTTATATTTTAAGTCTGCATAAGAGCAATTATCATAATCGTTCCAATCTTTAACATCAGATCCTATAATACTCCTATAACCATTTGCATTTAAAACTCCTAATGATTTTATGTCAGATGGTTCACGTAACAATCTTTTACTAGAATATACATTGTCTTCTAGTAGTTGCATATCTTCTTCTGATAACTGATGATCTTTAAAATAATGTGGAATATATACAACTTCTAATGAATTGAAAGATTTGCACAATTCAGAAATTGTTATAATAAAATCATCAGGTGAAATATCTTTTATAAGATTTTGAATTATGTTATTGAAGCCTTCTACTTTAGAAGGATTGCAAATCACCAATATATGTCCTGTTTTTTTACTTGAACCCTTAACATCAAATTCTATTCCTGGCCAAACATCACAACTTTCTGTAACAGAATTTTTCAGATCATAATATTGTTTAATATCAAAATCATTGTGGTTTGTTATTGCAACTATTTCAATTCCATTAGATTCTATTTTTTCTTTGAATAAAGCTGGCGTAACGTTACGCCCATCGCCATCTCCCTTTTTGCACCTTTTAGTATGACAATGTAAATCTATCTTCATTACTTCACCTCTTTCTTATCATCATTTTATTTTTGCTAATAACTCTTGAAATTTAGCATAATTAACTTTTACGCCATCATCCAAATCCATTGGTTCCATCTTATCTGCCCAATGATGTATCTTTTCTTCATATTTTCCAAGTTCTTCTGCCTGTTCAGTTATCTTCTTTAACTGTTTCTTTAGCTTAACTTTTTCACTTGTTAATGATGCTTCATCTATCTGATTATTCAACATTTCAATTTGAGTTCTATACTGTGACTGTAGTGGATGGATATATCCTGTTCTCATTCTAGCAATAAGATCAGGTGTATATCTGTGAATGTATACTAATGCTTTAAATCCATTCTTCTTACCACTATCAAATAGCCAATAAATAGGTCTTTTACCTGAACCAGTCACTTGATATGTATTACAATGATCTTTAAAGAAATCCTTTAAGAAATAATCACGTAATACGTCTCTTGGATTACCATTGCCTCCTAATGCATCCGAGATAAATTGGAGGTTTTCTTCTAATGTATCATCACCATATACACTTCTAACAAATTCTATAAATCGACTTACTATGTCATCTTCAAAATAATCTTCATCACAAATAGGAATAATGTCATCAGCATCAGGAATGAATGTCTTATATTTATTGTTATCCCATTCGCCACCAGCATAAGCTAGTCCTTCTGTATCTAAAGAATAACGTCCAAACATACAGCCGACTGCATAACTAATAAATGATTTAACATCACGAACCAAACCAGCCTTACGAACTGTAACATCTTTATCTTCAACTTCAGGAGTTAATTCATCCTGTAATCCATACATACCAATAAAAATTTTATTTAATTCTTGTTCATTCGATTTCAATATATCAAAACGCTCTTTGCATTCCTTTGACCATAGATTATATGCTTCGTTAATAGTGGAAACATGATTCTTTACTAAAGGATGTGTTGTAAAGTCCAAAGAAGTTTCAAAGGAATCCCAGTCAACTCTAGATAGTAAAATGTTATTACGTGCTATTTTATTTACAATGCTCATATTTACTTCATCATAAATAACAGGAATCGATGCAACGTGCCCTGACTCACAATTCAATGTTGGTGATATCATCTTTAATAATTCTTTTGTATATCTTGAATTACATAAAGCCATTAAATAAATTAACATTTCATGACTTTCACAAAACATACTTAAGCCACCAACATCGAACATTGTGCCTACGGTTTTATATCTGAATGCACTAGTTCCAGAAGTAATTTTATTCCAAGTTATAGATTCATGAAATTGATATTTCATACTTCTTGGCACTAAATGCCCGTAATCCTTTATATCCTTTCCATCACGATACCAATTTATTAAATAATCATTGTTACCATACCATTTTCTAAAATCTCCTCCTTTATTATAAGGAAACCATTTTTTATCAGAATTTTTTGTTTCATCAAAAGAAGAGCAATCTAGCTTAATCGAATTCGCAGGTACTTCGTACCATAGTCTTAAAAATTTATTATTATCGCCTGTTGTAAATCCATTATTTGTACTTGCAATTGTAGATAATTGTTTACCTGTTTCAAAAGTTAACAAAAACTTTTTGCTAGCCCAATACGCAATAGGGCTTCCAGGAATCTTGCTAAAGTTTTCAGATTCGATTTGTGAAAATCTATTACCTTTAACAGGAAAACTAATAGGTACATCATTTTTTAAATCGCATAATTTAATATGATTATACGTTCCTTTATACTTACTAATTTTTGATTTACAGAAAATAGATACAGATGTTCCAAATGCAATATGCATAACCATGTTTTCCATTTGCATTAAAGTTACAAGAGTATTGTTTTTCAACAAGTTTATTCTCAACTTTTCATAACTAGATAAAAACATCCAAGATTGCATTGTAACCAAACTACTATATCCATTTTTTTTAATAAAACTTAATCCTTTTTCTATAAATACTGCAAATAAATCCGTTTTGGAATTTGGATAAAATTTTTGCACATACTTTTTCTGAATTGAAGAAGGTGCCATATATGGTGGATTAGTGATTACAACTTCATATTTCTGCACTAATACTGTTGCCTGTTTTATCAAGGGCAACAATAGTTCATTTATTTCATCTATCTCAGCATCTGATATCATATCCTGATTCATAGAACTACTCTTCAGACTATTGAGATAACCTTCCAATCCTTCTAACTGTTCTAATGTACATGAAAGATTAATAATAGAACCTAATTCTTTTGCTTCTGAAAACTCATTCACAAGATAATGTGATAATTCAGCATAATCTCCTAAATAATGATCATACTCCTCGTTAAGTTCCCACATAGGTTCCCTTATTTCTAGGATATTAACTTTTGTATCCTTTGATAATATTCTTCTGTTATAGCTTCTTGCTTTCATCATTAACGCAAAATATGCAAGATGGTAAGCACGTTCATCAATCTCTAATCCATAGATATTATTCTCTAGAATTGATTTAGCTGCATTTCTATCGGTATATCCACTATCTCTATAGATATCCATTAGCACATCAAATGCATATACCAAAATGTGACCAGAACCCATACATGGATCTATCACTTTAATATCTTCAGGTTTTAATTTTGCATGTTCTTCTCTTATCTTTTTTAACTGTTCAAGGACTTCTGGTTCCTGTTCAGCTTCTTCTAGATAATACTTCCAATTACTATGATCAAAATTAGGATGTCCATCCAACCATAATCTTCCTAATGAGTTTTCAGTCATATAACGAACAATCCAGTCTGGTGTAAATAACTGTGTAGCTGCTGGTATATCATCCTTAGTATAGTTCTTCTTTTTCATAACTATATCTTTTAGTTCAGAGTTGTAGTACTGATATAGCCAACCAATAATCTGTACCTGATCATTCCAACTATCTTCATCAATATCTGTTATCATTCTACCTATAACGCTATCTTCTCTTAATAGATTATTAGGCATCAATAATGATTTATAATCACTGATAGAAGCAAACATATCAGGAAGATATTGACTCATATCATTACATAGAGTAAGCAACAGATATTTGTATAAGTCTTCCTGATTATTATGATCTATATAATCAAATACCTTCTGTTTATCTAATCCATCTAATTCAATGTGAATTGCATCTGTTAATAATTCAGGTTTGAATTCATTATTCTCATTAGTAAATACTCTTACTTTCTGAGGAAGGTAGTTATTCACTTCCATATAACGAAGGGCTATAAAACGATTAAACCATGTATAGGCTACTTCTTCTATAACATGTTCAAATCCATGCTTATTGACTTCATCAATGAGCTCATTAAGCTGTTTCTTCTCTTCATTCTCAAGAGGTCTTCCATGCACAGAATCTGTATTATAAGCAGGAGTATTGTCTGCTGTTACTTCATATTCATAAGCTCTTTGAGTAACAAGTTTTATTAATTCAGTTCTTGCCCATACTGCATAGGTTTTAATTGCTGATTTGTTCATACATAGACTCCTTCCTACTTAATCTCTATCTCTTCATCATCATTAATATAACTTAACAATCTATTTTTTACGTTTGCTAGATAACGTTCTACATCAGCTGCGCTAGATAAATTAGCCTGACTGAATACTACAGCACGCTGTAACTGACGTACCTGTTTCTTTCTCTTTTTTGGAGTTACAGGTTCATCACGCTTTGATACTTCTTTCTGGTTAAGTACCTTATCCATATCACTCATAATCTTATCTTTTAGATTAGTAATAGCATTTTTCTTTGCATCTAATGCAACTAAGTCACTCATTCTATTAATTTCATCTTTTTTTGTATTAAATTGATCCTTAGCTAAAGCTAGTATCTCTTTGAGTTTCACACTAGAATCAGCTTTATATTTTACTTCAAACATACAAGAATCAATTAAATCATTAAGTTCTTTCTTCTTTAAAGCCACTACTTTTGATTCTTCTTCTTCAATAACAGAAATACAATCATTTAACTGAGGAATGCGATTATATCTAAAATTATCAGTAATCTTAATGATGTCAGTAATTTGATCTACAGCCTCTCTTACTACTGGAATATCATATAAATAATCCCTTTCATAAGTAATCACATTTAGTCTTTTTTTAGATGCATTATCATATAGTTTAATCTGTGAAGCATAGAAGTTTTCTACATCTCTCATTACATCTTTTGAGTCTAAAAGATCATCTCCTAAGTCACAAATAATATTTACCAACGCAATATTGTCATCTTTAGCTAATAAGACTTTATTTACATAAGACAATGCTTCTTCTATCTCACTTGCACCTGGATGAACAGCTGAATCATTATTCTTTTGCATTCCTTCAAGGTTCTCTTTTTCATTATTAAAATGCTCCACTATACAATTAACCAAACCATCCTCATCCGCAGGAATGTCCATAATATCAAAATAATCTTTTAAGATATCCTTTACTTGCTTCATTTTTCTAGCAGGTATAGTTTCTCTAATAGAAATATTTGTCTGTCCTATTTCACTCTTTTTACGTAAATAATCTACTAGATGGTTATCATTAGGTTGTATTGTTTGTCCAGAATGTTTTACAGTGATTCTTTGTGCCTGAATAAGTCTTGCGACAATTGCTGCAATATCTATTTCTTTCCAGCCATATGGAATAGATTGATATCTACCTTGAAGTGTTGCCATAGAAACAGGCATTTTCTGTTCATACTTTGTTTCTAAATAACTATATACATTATCACAAGCGGCCTGATTGGCTTGCATTCCTTCCATTCCTACATTTCCATTCAAAATAGTACGAATGTCTGCATCATTACTTACAGGTTCTTCTATATCAGTAATATGATCATATGTATGTTCTACTAATGTTTCTAATGCATTATCTAGCACACTCTTTGCAGTATTACCACTAATATTTTTTTGGTCTCCATCTATATAGAATTTTCCATGCAAAATAGCATCACTAATATGATCTTTTGCATCTTCTATTAGTCTACGTGCTTCTTTCTGCTTTAAGTTAATTATAGTTTGCGTTGATTCAGCTAACTGACTTACATTCTTCTGACGAATATACTTTTCAATCTTTAAGGCATTTTCAATATCACTAAAGATTGAATATTCTTCAGATAGCTTGCAGATAGCTTCATAGCCTTTTGATTCTGTAATTAATCTTAATTCACTTGAATCATCATTTGCTTCAGTAACGAACTTAAGCTTCATTTCACCATTAGAATTACCATGATTCTGATTATCTACAGACTTAATAAAATCAAAATCATAGTTATAACCATTCTTTGTATATCTATACTTTTTAGTAGTATAGATATCATCAAAGATAATTGTACAAACTTTGCTGATTACATTTGCTGCATCAATACTCTGATTATTGATTTCACGTGCAATATCTTGTTCTTCATCTGTTAAGAACTGATAAATTTCTCCATTACGACCAATATAATTATGTTTCTGAAGACGGTCTAAAGATTCAATAACCTGTTGTCTTAATTCAATCTTATCTACATTAATAGAATCAGCCATTAAGATTGTAAGGTTCTCAATATTAGACTTAATATCATCAATATAACGAACTAAATATAAAAGCTTTAATAAATCAACATCTTCTACAGTTAATCCATTACCTTCTTTAGCTGCTTTCTCAGCACGTTCCATAACAGAACGTACAGAAGTATCCAAGAAACTATGTAATGTATCATAGAAAGCATACATTGGCACTAAAGTTAATTCATTCTTATCTTTAATACGCTGTGCAGATTCCTGGAATCCATTCAACATAGATCTTTCACCACTTGATTGGTGTTTACCTGCATGACCATGTTTACGTATTTCATTGAATACTTTCTGCATGATAATAAACTGATAAGGTACAAAAGGGAAAACACGTGCAAATTCATCTTCAGAACTATATCCCTTTAAATCCTTAACTTCTGTATCAAAAGTAAATAAATTACTTAATACATTCTCATTATTCTCATATACGTTATCTAAAACAGTATTTGCTTCATCTGTTTTTGTTAGTAAACGTTTTTCAATAACTTCACCTACAGATGAAGAAGTTAAACTTAAACGAATGGCAAAACGTGCCATGATACGTGAAAACTCGTCTGTTCGTACTTTAATCATTTCATCAAGAGCTTCTTGTCCAGTTGCAACAATCCACACTTTTCCACGGCAAACAGATCCTAATTTTTCAATCAAAGATTGTAAGTTGAGAAGCATACTTGTATTTGTTCCAATATATTGTCCAACTTCATCAATCATAAACAAAAGGCGAAAATCTTTTGGTTTCGTATCAACATACTCTTTAATTTCATCCACCAACTGTGCTATTGAAATATCATAAGACTCACTACCATCAAACCAATGTTCCGCATTAGTTTGACTCATAACATCTGTTTCTACTAATGCATCAATAATGTCATCTTCAAAAAAAGAAAAATCTGACCTTGTATTTACCCAAGATTCACCATTATTATTCTCAAATGCTTCTTTAAAGGCATCCATCTTACCTTTTTTTGAAATATACTGTTCAAGTTTTGCTAATTTCAAATCATTACCATAAAAACCTAAATGATCATAAAAAACCTTAGAGAAGACTCTTAATACTGCTGTATCGTCTTTCTGACCCGAACTTTCTACATCAATATTAAAAAGAATTGTTTCAGTTGGTACTTCTACACATTTCTGAATATTCATAAATGATAATTCATCATCGAATTTTTCTCTGAAATAATCTGTAGTTTTCTTTCCATCAACTTCTTTGTTTTCTAGCAAATAAGAAAGCATCTTTAAAAAGTGAGATTTACCACTTCCAAAGAAGCCTGTAATCCATACTCCAACATTATCTGTAGGTTCACTAAAAGATTCACTATATTCATTAAAAAATTGTGTGTAGTGTTTTTTTAATTCTGATGTAACTACATATTCTTTTACTTCTTGTTTAATAACATCTTCTTTTTCTTGTTCTACCTGAACTACACCATTTATTTTACGTTCAATATCGCCTTTAAACATTTCTTTGATTTGCATAATCTTATCTCCCTTAAATCATATTGAATGCTCTATAGTATTCATTAGCCTTTAACATGTTAAATAGTTTTACATAATGTCCATCAAATGTTCCTGGATATAAAACCACAATAGGCTTATCATTCAAATAATTTTGTAGTGCACTTAACAAAGCATGAACACGCATAAATGGAAATACTTTTCCAATACCTACAACCATTAATAAATCCTTATCTGAATCAAATTCATTAATTATTTTTTTAGCAAATGTATCCGCATCACATGTTTTGCTTAATTGTTTTTCTAAGTAATCTTTACCTTTTCGTTCTTCAAGTTTTGGAATACGACCAAGTATTCTTTTATCTTCACAAATAGAAAGAAAAGTTTCATATAAATCTACTATTTGTACATTACATGTTAGATCATCATTTGATAAATGCTCTGTAAAATAACGTACAGCCATTTCTTCTTTCACGTTATAACAAAACATTCTAATATTTACTTCATTACTTAATCCTTTTCCTTGAAGAAAGTCATCTTCCTGTATTGTTTTCTTTAAATTATCCAATCTCTCTGTAATATTAGACATAATGACCTCCCTACATACATCCAAATGCGATTAATGCATTTGGATTTTGTGTATGTTCAATAATATCTTTTAATTCAGGATCTAATAAAATATGATTCAATTCCTGTGATCTGGCATTATCTAAATATCCTGCTTCAACTAAACTTTTCTTTAATACCTGTTTGCACTTATTAACAGTAGAATCACTCCATGAGGCTACTGTTTCATTTTGTTCTTGTAACTGAGTAAAGAATGAATTTAAATCCACCTTACCAAAAGAAGTATTCTTTGTTCTATATTTTTCACCTACTACATTAATCATGAATTCCCATACAAGACGATAGTACTTCATCATTAAAAATAGACATGCTTGTTTAGCTGTATCACTAGATCCTTTTGCAACTAATTCAATAAGTTCTTTACTATCTGCTTCTTTAAATCTGTTCAAACATACTTGAGCAATATTCTTTATCATTCTCTCTGTCGGATACTGAAAAAGATTGTTATTAGCTATTTCTTCTATAATTTCTTTTTCACTTTTTCCTTCTGATAAGAGGCTTGCTACAATACGCATTTCATTAAACAAAAATTGTTCTCTTGTAATTGTTCTATAAGGTGTATTAATATTCATCTTTTAGTCTCCCATTCATGTTATAAGAATCAAATTTAATCCTTTATTTTTGCATAAAACAATATTTTAGGTTATAAAACCCCATATTTACCATTATACGCTAAATAGATGTAAACTTGAATAAGCATTTTCTCCCTCTATATTAATTATCACTTATTATTTTACTCTTTTATTCATATGCGTGCTGTTAGTAACTCTTCTAGAACCGACTATATTAGGCGTTAATATAAAGAATTACATTTTTTATCAGTACAGTACTAAAAAAGAACGGATACTTAAATGTGAGCCGTTCTTTCAAAGGACAATCAATACTTTCTATTCATCAATAAGAGTATCGAATTTTCATTAATAATCTTCTTCAGTTTGAAAATTAATAATAAAATCAGTTAATAATATTGCATTTAACGAAGCTTTCTTATTAGGATATTTGTTATACTGACCATGCAAACATCCATTTCTACTAGGTACTCCATCTATAGCCTCCTCTGGAGAATTAACATGTCCCAAAATCAAATGATCATAAAACTCGAAAAAAATTTCATCAAATCCATTTCTCTCAGATAATGTTTTAAATTCCTCTTTTGTTTTTTTTCTGAGGTAAAGGAGTAGTAATTCCTGCTCTGTTATAAATCAAACTCTCCCACATCGATGCAAGACAAGAAATAGTCAATACATACTCTCCTCGAAGATGTGCTTCTATTGCCTGTCCTAAAATCTTTTTAATATGTGGTTTTAAATCTGAATTCTTCCATTGTCTTTTAATATTCTTAATTTCGGTAGTTGTATAGTACGAAAAAACAACTTGATCTATTCTTTTCTCTCTTCTTTTACTTGCCCCTCTACTAGTGGCTATAATATCAAATACATCTGTCATTAAGCTAATACTATTTGCTGAACCAACATATGGAAACCAATAACATTCATACATAGCTTGCAAAAATTCTTGCTTTAATGCTTTAAGTTTCTCTAAATCCAAACCCCTAGTAATATTTTTTAAGACATTTTGAAGTGGAGAAAAATCAATGCTTTGCAACCATTTTATTGCTGACGAGTTCACTGCTTCAGTTACTTTTACCATAGAGAAAGATAACTTTCTAATTGATTTAGATAACGAATTCAATCTCTCTGTTATTGTTCTTATATTAGATAAGAAATCTTCACTTGTATTATTTGGTAACAACATTTTTTGTGATTTATCATTGAAATCAATTCTAAATTCCTTAACTTGTTTAATATTTTGACCAGATTCTCTCTCAACATCGTTGACCTTAATTTCATTATCAATCAAATCTGATAAATCATTTTTATTGTTTTTTCAGATTCTTTCATCTCAATTTGATTTAATTGTTCTTCTTCGTAAATATCATCCATTTCCATATTATTTACAATAACCTCCTCCATTATATAAACTAACTTTTCATATATCTTTAAGTTTAAAATAAACTCTTTTGGTAAATATGACCAATAGAATATTCTAAGATATATTTTACTACTTTCTAAGTGTTCATGCACTCAATTGGTGTTTCACACCGACTATTATTAGGCGTTAATGCAAATAATTGTTTTTTTATTAACACAAAAGAAATCACCCCAAGGATTAATAATATCCCTGGGGTTCTATCTTTATTCTGTTTCTACATAAATTGTTGTGAACTTACAATGTGTAAGAGGCTTAACTTGAATAGTATTATCTTTTACTTCAATATTATCTGCATACTCTTCTTTTAAATCTACATAATATGCTTTCTTAATACTTTGAGTAAATACTAATGTATCACTTTCTTCTTCATGGAACTGTCCATTATAAAGTCTAATAATATATCCATCTTTATCTTCAGCTTTCTTAATTGCACTTACAACAAGTTTATTCTCTGTAGAGAATAATGAATAACTATCTTCTTTTGTACCTTCTACTTCAGGTTCAGAGAAGATTAATCTACCATTTAAGAATTCTGAATACTCTCTTGCAACAACTGGAGTATTGTATGCTTTTGCTGTATTTGCGATATGTGCACTATTAAAATCACCTGCAAAAGTAGTGAAACCAAATGAGAAATCAAGTGGTTTCTGTAATTCAGCATCACGTGTTTCAATAATACGTTCTCCGCTCGCACGTCCTGGACGATAGATAAGATTTTCTTTACCCATAAATGAGTAAGTTCTAAATAGTGTTAAACGGATAGCATGATCATCAATAACTTCATATTCACGTACTCCCTGAGGAATTAATGCGATACCTCTTTCACTATTACTTAAACTTACAAAGCTCTGTGTAGGTTCAATAGAGATAGGTGGTTCCTGCCATGTAGTATCACTCTGCTGGAAGTTGAGTGGTAAGTCATTATTCACTTCTTCTTTTACTGTTTTTGATCTTTCTAGTGCTGCATTATAAAGAGCCATTTCTTTTTCATGAACATTTTCTCTTTCAATAGCACCAAACTGCTCATCCGCAATATTTACTTTTGAAACAAGATCAGCATCAAATACAACACAAAGACGATGTGATTTACCAACATTATCTACATGTACATCAAAATCAATAACAGGTGAACCTTTTCTTAAGGATACAGACATCTTAACTGGAAGTTCAATTGAACGTTTACCTAATGCACGTTCGTCAAGATTACTTGGAATTGGTAATTTATATTCTGCATTTAATGTAGCATATAATTCAGATGCCTGAATACTACTATCTACTAAATGATTTTTTGAATATGTCACTAAATCCTGATGTGCTGGTGAATAATTGAAAGAATCTCCTCCATCACCATTCTCTTCAAATACTGCCTGATTCTTATAAACATGATTATTTGTTTTATCAACAATAGTAAGTGTTCCATCTTCTTCTAAATGAATAGAATAGAATTCATTTTCTACTGTTGAAGATTCTTTTAATTCCTTCTTAGAAGAATGAGAGAAATCTAAAGTATACTGAACATATCCCATTGCTGGAAGATTTTTAGCTTCAATTGCGATTGTTGCTTCAATAACACTTTCAGGTGTATAAACCTTCTTGCTTGGATTTAACTTAATTGTCTGGGATAAAACATAATCAGTTAAATCTTTTGATTCTAGAATTGTATAATTAACATCATTTCCATTATTATCTTTTAAAGCAAAATCTGTACCTGGAAGATAAACTTTTGCTGTTACAACTTCATCTCTGACAAATGGTAAGGTATTGAACAATGTAATAGTCATATCAGCATTATTTTTAATACGAGTCGCAATTAGTCTTGTATGTAATTCTACTAAAGCATCTGCAATATCTCTCACCTGTTTATAACGCATATAAACGTCTTCATTAGCAGTATCTGAAATACATGATCCGATTGAATCATGTGCTGCATTTTCAAACAATAATTTCCAGATAGTTTCCATAGGACCATGTGGATACTCATTACCTAAAGAATAAGACATTGTCATTAAAGGTTCTAAAACATGAGTTACATAATTCTGAAGCTTTGTATTTAAAGCCTTTAAATCCGAACGAGATGAGAAAATAGATTTATGTACACGACTGTGTTTACCTAAAATCAATTCCCCTTCTACTTCTTCTAATTCAGGATGTGCAGCTTTTACATCTTTAATATAATCTTCAATACAGCTAATAACATAAGTATTTTCCGGATCAGCTTCCTGCTGCTTTTTTACTAATTCAACAAGATTTCTTCTAATAGGAGCCTGATCAAAGCCATTTGGAAAATAAATATTGTCTGTTGCACCAGTTCCAGCTTTGATTAAACATTCATTTTTCCAGAACTTCTTTGCATCTTCATCATCTTCAGGAATATTACCACCGATATAGTATCCATGAGGAATCTGAGTTACAAAAACTGTACTTCCATCATGTCCACGCCAGTTATAGTCTGTATGTTTGACCATATCATTTGTTACACCACGCCAGAATAATGTATCTTTAATTCCAAATGCATTATAAATCTGAGGCATATTTCCAGCCATACCAAATGAATCTGGTACATAACCTACATTCATATATGGACCATATTTAAGGCATGTTTTCATACCATAGTACATATTACGAACAATTGATTCAGCAGAAATAACCATTAAATCACTCTGTGTATACCAAGGACCAATAACTAATCGGTGAGCCTGTACTAATCTTTTGATTCTTGCCTCATCTTCTGGTCTCCATTTAATATAGTCATCTAACAATGAACCTTGTGCATCTAACATAAAGTACTTGAATTCAGGATCTTTTTCTAACGTATTTAGTACATCTCCTAAGTCCTTCATTAAATATATTTTTGAACGTGATGTTGTGAAATACCATTCACGGTCCCAATGAAAATGTGGAACAATATGAATTTTCTTTGCCATAATCTTCTCCTTAACAAAATAAAGAAGGCAATGCCTTCTTTATTAAATTTTATTCAAATGAAATTTCTACGTCGTCTTCAGTCATAGTTTCGTCTGCAGCATCTGGATCAACGTTGAAGTTAGCAAGTAATGGAGCAACAAATGCAATGAATAATGCACCTACTAGCATACCTACTAAATAAGCCCATCCACTACCAATAGTGATGAAACCATAGATACCACCAACTGGAGGAATAGTAGCCTTAGCACCTAAAATACAAGTTACAGCAGCACCTAATGCACAACCAATCATGTTAAGTGGAACAAGACGAGACGCTTTTACTAATGTGAATGGAATAGCACCTTCAGTGATACCAACAAATCCCATTACCCAGTTACCTTTACCAGCATCTTTGAAAGAATCTGAATAGCATTTGCTCTTAATAACAGTAGAAATAGCATATGCTAGTGGTGGAATACAAATTGCACAGTTAATATAAACGTTTGGCTGATAGATTTTTTCTGCCATTAATACGTTACCAGCCATCCAAGCAGCTTTGTTGATAGGTCCACCCATATCAGAACCAATCATAGCACCTAAAATGATAGCTAAGAGAACCTGGTTAGTACCAGATTTAGTCATTGTACGAATCCAAGAAATTAATGCAGTGTTTAACATTGATAATGGAGTATTTAAGATAACACCCATTACAATAGCAATAACAGCTGTAGCAAAGAATGGTGAAATAACTAATGGCATCATTGACTGGAATGATTCAGGTAAGTTAAATGTCTTTTTACACCATCTTACAGTGTAACCAGCTAAGAAACCAGCAATAACAGCTCCTAAGAAACCTTCCTGATAATTAGAAGCGATAGCACCACCGATTAAACCAGCACCAATAGCAGGCTTTTCAGCGATAGAGTAAGCAATAAAACCAGCAAGAACTGTATTAACAAGACCGATCCCAGCCCAACCTACTTGCTGAATCTGCCATAAAGTGTGATAGAATCCAGTTGCCTTAGCATATGGATCTAAGCTCTGTACGCCAGTACATAATGCGATAATTAATGGAATTGCAACAACTAAAGAAGCACCAATGATAAGTGGTAACATGTAGCCGATACCAGTCATCATATGACCTTTAGCTTCATTAAAAAACTTTTTCATAAACTTTTTCTCCTCAATATAAATTTTTTGCTATATAATGAGAATGCGTACTCACTATATAGTATGTATTCATAGGTCTCCGCAATAGATCTATGAATTTTTTTATCCCTTTTTTTCTTCAACAGCTTTAGCACATTTCTTTAAAACTGCTTCAGGTGCCTTAATACAAGTAGTAATATTGACACGAATAACTGGTTTACCTTCAAAACGGTCCATACCTTCAATATGCTGATCAGATGCAATTAATACAAAGTCAGCAGCCTGAGCTTCTTCTTTTGTAATAGCATTAACCTGCCCCATTGAACCCTGCTGTTCCATCTTGACATCAAAACCAATCTTCTTTCCAGCCTTTTCCAATGCTTTTGCAGCCATTGGAGTATGCGCTAAACCAGCTGGACAAGCTGAGATACCAACAACTTTCATTTTAATTTTCCTCCTCCATCATTTTTAAAATATAACGTGTTAATTCAGCCTTATCATTTGATGAAATAATTGTATCTTTAAATTCATCTTCTAATAATGCTGTTGCAAGTGAAGAAATCATCTTCAAATGCACGTCACCAGCACTCTGTTTAGGTACTAGTAATGCGAAAATATATTTAACTGGCTTGTCATCTAGAGTCTGCCAATCAATACCATTTTTATTTCGTAAGAACATAACTGTTACTTTCTTAACGTTATCTGTTCTTGCATGTGGGATTGCAAATCCATCTTGTAATCCTGTAGAGAATTCTTTTTCTCTTTCAAGAAAGTCATGATATAAAGCATCTTCATCATCAGTAATATCAAGTAGTTTTGCTTTATGACTGATAAACTTAAGAATGCCATCTTTATCTTTCTCATCAACATCTAGGAATGTTGTCTGCTCGTTTAGTAATTCGTTCATCGCTCTTCACCTCTCTTCAACAATACCTAGTATAAATAATCTTCTTCCATTTCTCAATTCATGCAATTTCCACTTGCAAAAGGAAATGTAAGTGTTTCCATGTTAAACGCTTCCACTTTTAAGTGGAAATGGTTTTGGTTGTCAATTTTTAAAAAGTCGCTAATATTAATAATAAAGATAGAGAAAGGAGGATAATCATGTTTAATTACAAAAGAATTGAAGATATTTTTAACTACATACGCAGCAATGATTATACTACTGCAGCAAAACTAGCAGACTTATTCAAAGTATCAGAACGTACAATTCGTACCGATATCAATAATTTAAACAATGAATTACAGGGAGCAAGCGTCCAGTTAAAAAGGAAAGCTGGTTATTATTTGAAAGTTGAAAATGAAGATACGTTCAATTCATTTCTAGATGGCATAACATCTAAAGAATCTGATTTTGTAGATCTTGATTCCAGTGAAGATAGAATACGTTTCATATTGAATAAACTGCTTTATTCACACGATTATATTTCAACTGATGATCTGGCTGACTTAGTTTATGTTTCAAAAAATACATTTTCCAATTACATAAAAATAATTAAGAAAAGTCTACCACACTATAATCTTGAGTACATTGTAAAGCCTGGTGTTGGAATAAAAATTATCGGTAATGAATCTGATAAACGAGATTGTATTGTAAATGAGATACATCCTTTAAATGAATATTCAACTGTTTCTACATTTTCTAAAGGAGAGAAGATTTACTACAACGATGTTGAAGTCAATTATATTGTTTCTTTATTAATTCAAGTTTTCAATAAACATAAAATTCAAACAGATGATTATAAATTAAAGAATCTTACTATTTATTTTGCATTAATGATTTCAAGAATACTTAATGATGACTACATTAGTGTTATGAATAACACAGAAATACCTAATAATATTGAGGAAATTATGAATGAGATATGTGAGTCATTAAGTAATTATTATGACATAACAATTACTCGTGGTGAAAAACAATATATTTCACTTCATTTTATTTCTAATATTAAGTACAACAACAATTCTATAGATGATCAATCTATCCATAATCTTATTGATTCTTTCTTAGAAGGCATCTACAAAGGATATAACTTTGATTTAAGAGATGATAAAATTCTCAGATCAGATCTTTTTAATCATTTCCGTACTTCAATATCAATGATGGAACTTCATTTAGAGAATAAAAACCCTTTATTAAATACCATTAAAACGAACTACCCTCTACCATTTGAAATATCAAAGACTATCCTTAGCCAATCTTCTAATATTGTTACTTTCCCTGAAGATGATATAGGATATATCGCTTTACATATTGGTGCAGCTATAGAAAGATGTTTCTCTGGCTCTATCAAGAAAAAAGCCGTTTATCTTGTATGTGGTTCAGGGCAGGCAACTGCACGTATGTTGGAAGCAAGATTACATAATGTCTTTGCAAACAAACTTACTGTTGTTAAAAGATTGTCTCTTATCGAATATCTAAGTTATACGGAGAATGATTTCAAAGAGATAGATTGTGTTATTTCAACTATTCCTCTAGAGCAATCATATGTACCAACAATTACAGTAGATTTCTCTCTTAATCAACAGGATATTGAAATGGTGTCTCGTTTAATCACATCAATAGATCAAAGTAAATATGATAAAATCAAAAAGTTCTTTGACTCTTCTTTATTTATTCATAAGAAAAAAGTGAACTCAAAAAATGAATTGTTAGAAGAACTCAGTACTCTTTTACTCAATGAGGATATTATTGGTGATGATTATCTTGATTCTGTCTATAAACGTGAAGAACTCTCTAATACAAATATGAATGATGTATTTGCATTACCACATCCATTAAACGTCTTTGCAAAACAGACAAAAGTTGCTGTTGCAATATTAGATGAACCACTTAAGTGGAATGGTAATGAAACTGTTAGAATCGTATTCCTTCTAGCAATCAAGAACGGAGATAGTCTTAACATGGAACACTTATATGATGTATTTATTGAACTCGTTAATAACACTAAATTTCAGCGTGAAGTTATGTGTTCTAAATCATATGACCAGTTTATTAAAACACTTATACAACACATACAATAAATCATACAATTGATTACATATAAAAACAGGAAGGATTATTCAGTCCTTCCTGTTTTCAGGTTTAATATCAAAATAACTCTTTTAGTTTAACGAAAACATATTTGTCATCAATTGAAATCTTGTCTTTGCTTACCATCTTAAGTGAAACAACACGCTCATAATTATCTTCTACATCATAATCATCATCAGTATATAAATCTTTATCATAATAGTGATAAGACAATTTTGCATGGAATGTATAAGTTATTGTATCACCATCTCTTTTACTAGCATAAAGATCATCGTACCAAGTACCATCGTCATTCTTAGCAATAAAATCCTTAACATACTTCCCATCTTTTCCTTCAATCTTAACAAAACCTTTTTTTATGTCATTATTCAATAGCCACATACCATCATATTTATGCGGATTATACTCATTAATCTTTGGTACTGTAACACAAGCTAAAGCAATTACTGTAACAACAGCTACTACACTCGCAATAATTTTCTTACTTAACTTCTTATCAGCTTTAATCATATTAAAATACTGACGTCTCTTTTCTGAATCAGTTAATGTTGTTAACAAGTGTTTTGTCATATAGCCAAAAGAATTTTTAAACACAACTTTGTCTTCCTGAAATTCTTCTGATTCATTTAACTTATACACACCTTCATATGGAAAAGCTCCTTCATAATGCTTTAATACACCATCTTTATACAAATAGATATTCTTTGATAATTTCTGTGGTAGAACTAAATATGACTTTAACCCATAATTGAATTTATTATTTAAGAATTCTATTTCACTCTCATCAATTATATATCTTACTTTCTTTTCTCTCTCAAAAGTAACTTTTGTAGAATCACATTCAACCACTTAAAAATCCAACGACTCCGCGACTTCTTCCAATGTATCGAGAATCACATGAAATTCTAAGTCCCCGATATATTTATTTTCAGCAACATAGTTATCCCATAGTAAATACATCTGAGGCTCCTCGCGTAAATCCTTCAAAATATCTTTCCAGTCTTTGATGTCCTCAACGGAATCACGCTTTTGCGCTGTATGTAATACTGCGGCTCTAAAAATCTCAATACGAACTTCAGATTTCCGGCTACGATACAATGTATGGAAATCATAAAAATCTCTTGCTCGTGTGGTGCTGATATTACGTCGAATAATCGTTTCATATTTTTCAGCTAACACCGTTTCGAGAGTATAAGCCATTACTGGTACAGTCTTATCCTCAAACAGCATCGGGAAATTATATTGCACTGCAGCCGGAGTAATTGCATCACCAGTTGTTACATCTATCTTCATTGGGGTGTCAATTTTTCCGTATTTTGCACGCAAATGCACTCGGAAGTTATTATAAGCATCTTCCTCACGGATAGGCTCAATGCTCTCATATTCAAAAACAATACCATCATTTACATCTACTATCAGAATTTCTTTAACAATCCTGACAATATCATCTTCTTCCATTTGGATGCCTCGAACCGTAGTATCCATATCCATCATAGTACGCTCGCTGATACCAATCATTGAAGAAATAAGCAGGCCACCCTTGAGAATAAAGTTCTTTTGGTAGTTCGAATTTGCCAAGCGCTCTAAAATACGCTCAAACAAGAACATTTGCAGCACTTCTTGCGCACGAAGATTCCTTTTTGCTGCTATACTTCGAATAGTTCCCTTTAGTTGCTCTGGTGTTTTCACTACAACACCTCCATATAGGTTCTGATCTTATCTTCTATCCCAAATAGCTTTCCGTATTTTAATAATTTTCGTCTATTGGGTTTGGTCCTGAAGTAGCCTTTAATTGCCTGTGTATATAGTTGCATATCCATTTGCTCTTTGTCGCGAATCAAATCGCAAATGCACCGTTCTCTATCATATAAACTCACTTCCGCGCCTTGCGGTGAATGCGTTTGTGTAATTCCAATCTCATATAAATCTCTTGGTAAATAGTGGCTCCTCAAGTTAGGATTATCACGTTTCAAGATAGTAATATTCTGCCCCCTGGGAACCGTAATATCATATAAATGGGGTGTTCGATCTGATAGTCCCCACAAATACAACGCTGTACCATAAGAAAATATGGCTGCCCGACACTGTTCTTGGAGTAACGCAAACTCATCTGGGATGCTCTCTGTAATCACATATAGTCCCTTGCGTACCTGTTCCAGCTTACCAGCATCCGTATACTTGCGTAGCATAGGTCTACTGATTCCTATTTTTTCAACCTGTGCAGTCCTAAAAAAACCGTTGTTTGCTTCGGCCAACTCACTTATCTTCGCCCAAATCTGATTCATTGTACACCTCCTCACAATAACATTTACATTCCTGCTACAAATTATATCAAGTTGAAGCAAGAATGTAAATGTTATTTCAAATACTAGTGTGTCCATATTACAAATTCTTATACATAAGCGGCCCTGATTGTTCCGAGCCGCTCGTGTCAAATCACTTTGATTTTCTTGAGTGTTGAACCGCAAACTCTACCCATAATAAAATCTAATAAAATAACATTTTCCTACTTTTTTGTACATTTATTTATATTTTCATGTACTTATCTTGCATACTTCCAATACTTTTTTATTTTTTCCAAACACATATTTCCTACTTACTTCAGTATCTGCTGTGCCTTATTGGAATTAAGCGTTCTATAGTTATCAGACGACTTCAGAAGTGCGTAGTTCAACTCAAACTTGAGATACTTGATTTGTGCAAAGTAGTGCTGTCTCATATTATAGATTGCCTTATTAGTGTTTTTTCGCTATATGACATAATTCCTTGATAGAACGATAGTCTTCCTTGGACAAATGCTTCGTCAGCTGCTTAACTGTAAGATACCTATATTGAGCTTCCTGTATGTATTATACCATTGCTTACTCAAGAATTTCTCAATCAAATGCATTAATGGCATTCATCCTTTACCTATATTTTATATTGAGGCGGGGATTTTCTGCCGTTTCTTTAAATAAAAAGAGCATGCAATTCGCACACTCTTCTATTTCTAAATATTAGAAGAAAATGTTTTACCATCTTCTTCGTCTAATTATTCTCTTACCATTGAAACTTACCAAACAAACTTCAAGCCAAGCCATGAAATAGAAAACAATTTTAATAAACCACCAGATTAACCATAGTGGGAAGAACAGAAGATACATTAATAACCTAAACATTTTAGATAACCCCTCTCTTATCAATTTGAATAATGCATTTAACTGTCGTATTATCTACAAAACAATGTTCACAAGCCTTTCATCCATCACATAGTCCATTAAAACCATCCTCTTCTTCTCATTGCTTGCTTAGCATTGAAAACTCCCACGAACACTTCAAGCTGAAACATAAATCCAAAGACTAATTTAATAAATGTTTTAAAT